>Ga0157375_10004340_pt1 | contig 12312 bp, 11 predicted proteins | sample M35metaG_FD_115311 | JGI IMG/M metagenome (GOLD analysis project Ga0157375, IMG submission 115311) | Miscanthus rhizosphere microbial communities from Kellogg Biological Station, Michigan, USA - M3-5 metaG | ecosystem: Host-associated > Plants > Roots > Rhizosphere > Soil | place: USA: Michigan...
CGGTCGGGCTGGGGGATGCCGCCGTCTTGGAGCAGCGCCTTCGGCGGCGGCTCCTCGTCGGGCCAGACACCCTCCTCGAGCGCACGGCTCAGCTCCGGGTGGTGGGATTCGCGCACCAGGTCGTTGCGCTGGTGGTCGAAGGTGGGGTAGAGGAAGAAGCGCTCGTGCTCGAGCTCGAAGTGCTTGTTCTCCTCGCGGATGCCGCCCTTGCGCAGGGTCAGCAGCTGCTCGCCCTCGGCTAGAGCGCGGACCGTTACTGCCCATTCCTTGAAAGCGATCGGCATTGTGAATAAACCTCGAAGAGTGGTGATTCCAGGGGGCTGGGCTGCGTATTGAGGCCGCAAAACGACCATCCGCCTGCCCGAGGTCGCGCATTCTAGACGAGCAAGTCCGAATCGCAAAATTAATAGTCCTTAAACAGCACCGCCGCCCCCCGGAGTCTCGATTCTGAGCCGGTTTCCGGGCCTAAGATCGCCCTCGGCCTTGCTCGGCAGCGGCTCTCCGTCGAGCAGATTCCTTCCCGGCTGCCCGTCTTCGCCGCCGCCGCGGCCGCGCGGAGGGTGGCGGCGGCGCTCGCCGATCAGGGTGAAGCGCATCGGCGCCAGCGCCTCGATCTCCCGCACCAGCCCGTCGCCGCCGCGGTGGCTGCCGTCGCCGCCGCTGCCGCGGCGGATCGCGAGCTCCCGCACGCGCAGCGGGAACTCCGTCTCCAGCGCCTCGACGGGGGTGTTCAGGGTGTTCGACATCGCCACGTGGATGGCGCTGGGGCCGTCGGCACCCGGGCAGGCGCCCTGGCCGCCTCCGAGCGTCTCGTAATAGGTGAAGTCGTCGTTGGCCAGGGTCAGGTTGTTCATCGTCCCCTGGCCCTGGGCGGGCCCGGGGCGGGCGCCGCCGAGGGCGGCGATCACGAGGTCGGCGACCCGGCTCGAGGTCTCGACGTTGCCGGCGGCGACGGCGGCGGGGTAGCGGGCATTGAGCAGGGAGCCCGCCGGCGCCACGACCTCGACCGGCCGGTGCGCCCCCGCCGAGGGCGGCGAGTCGGGGTCGGTCAGCACCCGCACCGCGAAGAAGGCGGCGGACTTGGTGACCGAGAGCGGGCAGTTGAGGTTGCCGTCGACCTGGCCGTCGCTGCCGCCGAAGTCGAGTCGCAGGCGGTCGCCCGCGATCGTCGCCTCGAGTCGCAATAGGACGTCGCGCCGGCGGTCCCCGCGGTCGTCCTCGAGCACGTCCTCGGCGCTGTAGACGCCGTCGGGCAGGGCCGCCAGAGCGGCCCGGGTGCGGCGCTCGGCGTAGGCGAGGATCTCGGCCATCCCGGCCCGCAGCGTCGCGCTCCCGTGCCGGGCCGCCAGCTCCAGCAGACGGGTCTCCCCGACCCGGTTCGCGGCCTGCTGCGCCCGCAGGTCCGCCAGACGCTGCCGGGGCGCCCGCATCTGCGCGGCCAGGCGCTCCAGCTCCGCCGCGGTGGCGCGGGTGGGCGGGATCACCACCCCCTCCTCGTCGAGGGTCCGCGAGAAGGCCGGCATCCCGCCGGGGGTGGGGCCGCCGACGTCCGCGTGGTGGGCGCGGCTGGCGGCGAAGCCGAGCAGCTCCTCTGCGACGAAGACGGGTGAGATCAGGGTCACGTCGGGCAGGTGGGTGCCGCCGCGATAGGGGTCGTTGAGGATCCAGGCGGCTCCCGGCCGCTGCTCCTCGCCGAGCACGGCGGCGACCGCGTCCGGCATCGAGCCGAGGTGGACCGGGATGTGCTCGGCCTGCATCACCAGCTCGCCGGCGGCGTCGAAGAGCGCGGTCGAGCAGTCGTGGCGCTCCTTGATGTTGGCCGAGTAGGCGGAGCGGATCAGGATCGCGCCCATCTCGTCGCAGGCCGCGCGCAGGCCGCCGATCAGGACCTGGAGGGCGATCGGGTCCAGGCCCGTCATCGCGCGGCTTCCTCCCCATCGGCGCGGTCGCCGGAGGACCGCGCGACGATCGTCCCCGCCTCGTCCACCTCGGCCGCCCAGCCCGGCGGCAGGACCAGGGTCGCCTCCGGCAGCTCGAAGACGACCGGGCCCGCGGCCCGGGTGCCGGCGCCGGGCTCCCCGCGCAGCACCAGCGCCTCGACCCACCCGCCGTCGAACCGGACCCGCCGCCGGCCCTCCTCGAGCCGCCCCGCCGCCGCCGCCGCCAGGCGCGGCTCCGGGCCCGGCGCGACCAGGGCCAGGCGGATGTCGACGAGGACGACCTCGCCGTCCGGGTCGCGGTGCCCGTAGCGCTCCTCGTGCAGGCGCTCGAAGCGCGCCGCCAGCTCGGCCGGGTCGGGGTCGCGGGGGCCGGGAACGGGGAGCTCGAAGGCCTGGCCGGCATAGCGCATCTCGTAGGTCAGCTCGGGCCGGGCCAGCTCGAACCCGCTCGCGGTGGCGGCGATCAGCACCTCGACCTCGCCCGCGACCCGCTCGCGATTGAGGGCGGTGCCGCTCAGCATCACCGTGCGGGCGGTGTCGCGGCGCCGCTCGGAGGCGCAGAGCCCGAGCGCCGAGAGGACGCCGCCGGCGCGCGGGCAGAGGATCGACTCGATTCCCAGCTCGGCGGCGATCGCGGCGGCGTGCATCGGTCCGGCGCCGCCGAAGGGCAGCAGGGCGAACCCGCGCGGGTCGATGCCGCGCTCGACCGTGACCACGCGCAGGGCGCGGACCATCTCCTGGTTGGCGACGCGGACGATCCCGGCCGCCGCCTCCAGCGGCTCGAGGTCGAGCGAGCGGGCGAGGGCGCCGACGGCCGCCGCGGCCGCCTCGGCGTCGAGCTCGACCCCTCCCGCCAGCCGCGAGTCGGCGGCGAGGTTGCCGAGCAGGAGGTTGGCGTCGGTGACGGTCGGCTCCTCGCCGCCGCGCCCGTAGCAGGCCGGCCCCGGTTCCGCCCCGGCCGAGCGCGCCCCGACCCGCAGGGCGCCGCCGCTGTCGCGCCAGCCGACCGAGCCGCCGCCGGCGCCGACGGTGTGCACGTCGACCATCGGCAGCTGGATCGTGCGGCCGCCGATCCGGCGCGAGTCGGTGCGGCGGACGGCGCCGCCCTCGACCACGCAGACGTCGCACGAGGTGCCCCCCATGTCGAAGCCGAGCGCGTCGCCGTCGCCGCTGGCCCGGGCCAGGAGCCCAGCCCCGACGGCGCCGCCGGCGGGCCCGGAGAGAACGCTCCAGGCGCCCGCCCGCGCCGCCTCGGCGGCCGGGGCGACGCCGCCGGAGGACTGCATCACCAGCGGCTCCGGCAGCCCGGCCGCGGCGGTCGCCGCGGCGAGGCGGTCGAGGTAGCGGCCGAGCAGGGGGCTCAGGTAGGCGTCGATCGCCGTCGTCGAGCAGCGCTCGTACTCGCGGAAGCGCGGCAGCACCTCGTGGGAGGCGGAGACGTGGACGCCAGGGAGCGACTCGCGCAGGTGCGCGGCCAGGCGCCGCTCGTGCGACGGGTCGAGGTAGGAGAAGAGCAGGCAGATCGCGACCGCCTCGGCGCCGCGCTCGCGCAGCAGCGCCGCCAGCCGCTCCGGCTCGCCGTCGCCGAGGGGGACGACGACTCCGTCGGGCCCGGTCCGCTCCTCAGCCTCCAGCCGCAGCTCCGGCCCGACCAGCGGCGCCGGCTTCGGGCTGCAGAGCCGGTACAGCTCCGGCCGGTCCTGGCGGCCGATCTCCAGCAGGTCGGCGAATCCCCGCGTCGCGATCAGCGCCGTGCGCGCTCCCCGTTCCTCCAGGAGCGCGTTGGTGCCGACGGTCATCCCGTGGGCGAAGCCGGCCACCTGCTCGGCGCTGGCGCCGGCGCCGGCGAGGACCGCCTCGATCGCCGCCATCACCCCGGCCGACTCGTCGCCCGGGGTGGTCGGCACCTTGGCGGTGTGGACGGCGTCGCCGTCGAGCAGGGCCGCGTCGGTGAAGGTGCCGCCGACGTCGACCCCGAGCAGCATGCCTCAGCGCCACTCCTCCCGGCGGACCTCGCTGTCGGGGGCCAGCACGAAGTGGACGCCGTCGAGCCCGGGGTCGGTCGCGGGGCAGTCGCTGCGGCGGTGGCCGCCGCGCGACTCCGGCCGCTTCAGGGCGCAGCGGGCGACCGCCGTCGCCAGGGGGTAGGGGTCGGAGATCAGGCTGGCCAGGTCGTCGGGGTTGCGCAGCGGCCCGGCGCGGCGCCAAACCGCCTCCCGGGTCGCCTCGGTCGGCGGCTCGAAGCGCCAGTCGGGCAGTGCCGGCGGCTCGGGCGCGGGCGCCTCGGCGAGCGCCGCGATCGCGGCGCGGCCGCCGAAGACGAAGCACTCGCTGAGCGAGTTCGAGGCGAGCCGGTTGGCCCCGTGCAGCCCCGTGCAGGAGCACTCGCCGACGGCGTAGAGGCCGGGCAGCGAGGAGCGGCCGTCGAGGTCGACCGCGATCCCGCCCATCGTGTAATGGGCGGCGGGGGTCACCGGCACCGGCTCCGAGCGCGGGTCCAGACCGGCCTCGATCAGGGTGGCGAAGACGTTGGGGAAGCGCGTCGGGTCGATCCCGCGGAGGTCGAGCTTGACCTCGGCGCTGCCCTCGGCCCGCATCCGGTCGAGGACAGCGACGGTGACCGTGTCGCGCGGGGCGAGCTCGTCGGTGAAGCGCTCGCCGCCGGCGTCGAGCAGCATCGCGCCCTCGCCGCGGATCGCCTCGGTGATCAGGGTGCCGTCGAAGCGCGAGCCGGGCAGCGCCACCGCGGTCGGGTGGAACTGGCAGAACTCGAGGTCGGCGAGGTCGGCGCCGGCCGCCGCGGCCAGCACCGGGCCGGCGCCGATCGCCCCCCGCGGGTTGGTCGTCCGGCTCCAGAGGGCGGCGGCGCCGCCGGTCGCCAGCACCGTCGCCGTGGCGGCGATCGGGCCGTCGTCGGCGATCACCCCGTGGCAGCGCCCGCCGTCGCTCCAGAGCGCCGTCACCGAGGTCCGCTCGCGGACCTCGATCCCCGCCTCGGCGGCGACCATCGCCGTCAGTTTCGAGGTGATCTCCCGCCCGGTCTGGCTGCCCCCGGCGTGGACGATGCGGCGGCTCGTGTGACCGCCCTCGAGGCCGAGGGCGAGCCGGTCGTCGTGGTCGAGGTCGAAGACGACGCCGCGGGCGAGCAGGTCGCGGACGGCGCTGGGCGCCTCGTCGACCAGGACCCGCACGGCCGAGGCCCGGCAGAGCCCGCGCCCGGCGGCGATCGTGTCGGCGGCGTGGCGGTCCGGCGAGTCGTCGGGTTCCAGTGCCGCGGCCAGCCCTCCCTGGGCCCAGAAGCTGGCGCTCTGGGAGAGCGGCGTGCGGGAGACCAGGCAGACGTCGGCCCCCTGCTCGGCCGCGCGCAGGGCGGTCCACAGGCCCGCCGCGCCGCCGCCGACGACGGCGACGTCGAACTCCCCCGTCGGGGTGGCTATCGGCCCTCAGCCTCTCGGCGAATCGACTCGAGCTGCTCGCGCAGCCAGGCCGCCGCCGCGTCCCGCGCTCGCGCCTTCTCGTTGCCGACCGCCTCCTCGGCCTCGGTGGCGCGGCGCTCCGCCTCGGCGACGCGCTGCTCGGCCTCCTCGACCTGGGCTTCGATCTCGCCGAGGCGCTCCTCGGCGCCGGCGATCGCCCGCTCCTTCGCCTCGCGCTCGCGCTGCAGCTCCTGCTCGTGCGCCAGCAGCAGCTGCTCCCGGGCCTTGTCGGCCTCGGCCCGCTGGCGCTCCAGGTCGGCCTCCAGGGCCTCGATCTCGGCGCCGGTGCGGCGCTCGGCGGCGGTCGCGACCTCGGCCGCGGCCCGCAGCTTGCGTTCGGCCTCCTCGACCCGCGCGCTGAGGCTCTCGCCGCTTGGTGGCTCCGCGCTCACGGGCTCAATCTAATACCGGCGTCGCGGTGACGTCACGGTAGGCCTCGATCACGCGCTCTGCCATCCGTCCCGCGGCGAGCGAGGCGGCCCGGCCGGCGCCCGCCACGCGCGGGTCCGCGGCCTCCAGATGAGGCCGCGCCGCGGCGCTCCAGACGCCGGCGTCGAAGGGCGCGCAGAGGCAGCCGTCGACGCCGCCGAGCGCATAGGGGGCGATGCCGACCGGAGTCGAGAGGACCGGGACCTCGCAGGACAGCGCCTCGACCGCGGCCATCCCGAACCCCTCGTAGTCGGAGGTGACGAGCACCGCGTTGGCGGCGTTGAGCCAGAGCGGCATCCGCTCCGGCTCGATCGAGCCGCCGCTCAGCAGCTCCGCGCCGCAGGCGGCCGCGACCTCGGCGGCGCGGTCGTGCCGCTTCTCCGGCCGCGCCGGGTTGGCCGGGAAGAAGAGGTAGCGCCCCTCGGGGTCGAGGCCGAGCTCGGTCCGCGCGGCGGCGCGTGGGGTCGGCACGAAGCGCTCGAGATCGGGGCCGCAGGGCAGGACCGCCGAACCCGGCACGGGGGGGAGGCCGGGGCGCCCGTCCGCGGCGGCGAAGAGCTGGCGCGAGACGGCGGCGACGAGGTCGACGCGCCAGGCGAGCCGGCGCGAGAGCGGGCCGACGACACCGTGGCGGACGTCGGTGCCGTGGAAGGTGACGATCAGCGGCCGCGCCCCGGCCAGCCGCGCGCACCATCCCGCCAGCCCGTAGTGGGCGTGGACGAGGTCGAAGCGCTCGCGCCGCAGCAGCGAGCGCAGCCGGCGGGTGGCCGGGACGTACTCCCGGCGGCCGGGGGGGAAGCTGAAGACGTCGACGTCGATGCCCCGCTTGCGGACCTCGTCGATCTGGTCGCGGACCCAGCGCCCGCGCTGCGGCGCCGCCTCGTCAGGCTCGAAGTTGGTGACGACGAGGACGCGCACCGGGGCAGGTTATCCGCAGCGGCGCGGGGCCGGGAGCTACTGCTCGGGTATCTGCTCGGCTTCCCTTTTGGCCCGCTCGGCTGCCTCCTCGTCGCCCAGATTGGCGCAGATCATCGCCAGCCCCTCGAGCGGGTTGTGCAGATAGGGATGGCTCGGGCCGTATTTGGCGCGATAGATCTCGATTCCGACTTCGATGTCCTCGCGCGCCTCCTGGAAGCGGGAGGCCGCCACCCGGATCGCCGCCAGCTGGACCCGGGCCCGGCCCGCCTCCATGCAGTCCGACCCGTATATCTCTTCGAAGATGGAGAGGGAGCGCAGCATCAGCTGCTCCGCCGACTCGAGGTCCTCCAGCTCCACGTCGGCGCGAGCGAGGCCGGCGAGGGAGATCGCCACCTCGATGTGGGAGGGGCCGTACTCCTCTTCCAGCAGTTCGAGCGATTCCTCCTGCAGCCGCCGGGCCGTCGCGGTGTCCCCGAGCTGGGCGGTGACGGTCCCCAGGTTTCCGAGGGCGGACCCGATCCTGTGGATGTCGTCGGGCGCCTCGCGCCGGAAGATCGTCAGCGCCATCTCGTACAGGTCCCGGGCGCGGGACACGTCACCCGCCTCGCAGAAGCTGATCCCCGCCAGGCAGTAGGAGTTGGCGGCGTCGACGGTGTCCTCCCGCCCGAGCTCGGCCAGCAGTCCCAGGGTGCGCTCGTGGGCCGCGATCGCCTGCTCGTGTTCACCCAGGTAGGTGGGGGTGATGCCGTACTCGCTGAGCACCGGGATCATGGCCTTGGCCGGCGCCTCGACCCGGTCGAGCAGATCGATCGCCTGGACGAAGGTGTCGGCGGCGGCGCGCAGATCGCTGCGGATGCGGCGGTAGATGCCGACGCGCGCGAGCAGGTGAGCCGACCCGATCGCGATCGGGGGCAGCTCGGAGGTCAGCTTCGAGAACGCCTCTATGTGCGGGGCCAGCCCGGCACAGCTGGGCCAGGTGGCGGGGTCGCGGCCGTCCCTCTCCGGCCAGCTCTGCTCGAGGCGGACCTCGACTTTGATCATCGTGAGCGTGCGGCGCTCGGCCGTGAGCGCCTGCCGCACGGCCCACTGCACGAGCCTGTGGACGGAGAGCCTGTCGCCGTCGAGAGAGACGAGCGAGAAGCGTCGCAGCTCGGCGATGGCGGCATCGAGGGCCGCCGACTCGAGGCCGTCGACGGGAGCGGAGTCGCTGCTTTCGAAGATCGCCCGCGCGATCTGCTCGGGGGCCAGGAAGGAGCAGCAGGCGAGGAGGTCGGCGGCCTCGGCGTGCTCGCCGATCTCCTCCATCGCCAGGCGCCAGGTGGTGGCGACGGTGCGCTCGTAGTCGAACGGCCTGCCCTGGTCGAGCGGCTCCGACTCGCCCGCGGCGAGGCGGGAGAGGTAGGTGGCGGGCCCGACGCCGGTGGCGTCCATGTAGGCGGCGGCCTGCTCCAGGGCCAGGGGCAGGTGGCCAAGCGCCTCGGCCAGCGCCAGCAGCTCCTCGTCCGCGGCGTCGGCGACGCGGGTCCTCAGCATCGCCACCGCGTCCGCGTCGCCGAGCACCTCCACCGTGATCGGCAGCCCCAGGGTGCCCCAGCCGGTCGCCTCCTGGGTCGTGATCAGGATGTGGCCCTGGGCCCCGGGGGGAATCAGGTCGACGACGGCGTCCGGCCCGAGCGGATCGTCGACGATCAGCAGCCAGCGGTCATGGTGGGCGAGCCAGTCGAGGGCGGCCTCGACCTGCTCGTCCTGGGGATCCTCGACGGACTCGGGCAGGTCGAGCGCCGCCGCCAGGTCCACCAGGTCTCCCCGCGCCGTGGCTTCGTCGCGCGCCCGCACGCGCCAGACGACGTCGTAGTCGAGCGCCCGCCGATACGCGTACTCGACCGCGAGGCGGGACTTGCCGATCCCGCCGAGCCCGCGCAGGATTGCCAGGCGCTCGCCGGGCAGCGCGGCCGCGATCTCGTCGAGCAGGTCCGCCCGCCCGGTGAAGTGGCGGAGCCGGATCGGGAGGTTCCAGACGGCCGGCAGGGCTCCGGGGAAGACGGCGTCGTCGTCCGCCGCGCTCGCCCCCGGGAAGGCCGGGGTGGTTGCCGGTTTGTGCCGCCCTCCCTTGACCCGCAGGTCGATCTCGGTCAGGAGCTCCTCCCTGGCGGCGGCGGCGTCGCGCCCGACCAGGTCGACGTAGGAGATCGACGCGAAGAGCCCCTCGGGTTGAAAGTCCTCGATCCGCACCGGGATCAGGGAGCCGTTTTTCGCTTCCGGATCGCGCTGGAAGGCCGCGGCCCACTCGGGTGCGGCGAACCCGGACTGGCAGTAGGCGCGCGACAGCACCGCGATGGTGCGGTCGCAGTGCCGGGCGGCCGCGTCCATCTCGAGCACGAAGTTGCCGCCGGTGAGGAAGTCCCACGACTGCAGGAGGACGGTGTACCCCTGTTCCTCGAGCGCGAAGGCGATCCATTCGGCCCAGAGGCTGTCGACCCCCGTGTAGCTGACGAAGAAGTCTTTCCTCTCCGCGTCTCCGTCTGCGGCCGTCCCTGGCATACCCGCATTCTTGCCGTAACCGCCTATCGAGTACTCGAAGGCCATCCCGCAATCGTCGGCCGCCACGCTCCCGGCACCTCTGGGCCCGAGAGTTGGCGCAGACGCGTCTTGTTGCGCGATTCGGCGGCCAGCAGCATCCCGGCCAAGCAATCGAAGGAGGCTTGGAGATGTTCTATGCGCTGATGGGGCGGCTGCACGCCGCCGCGGTTCGCCGGGTCGAGGCGATCCGTCGCCTCGCGGCGGCCGAGGCGGGGCAGGGCACGGTCGAGTACGTCGGCCTGATCCTGCTGGTCTCGCTGCTGATGGTGGGAATGGTCGCGGCGATGAAGGGGTTCAACGGCAAACAGGGGACCGAGCTCGCCGACGTGATCGTCAACAAGATCAAGGAGGCGGTGGACAAGGTCGCCTTCAAGTAGGGCGGGGCGGCTACGGCCGCCTTTTCCCTGCTTACGCCACCTTCCGCCGATTTGAGATGACGACTGCAAAGGCCGCCGCCACGCCCGTTCCGTCCACTTTGCGCCGTATGCTGTATGACAGCATGAAACACCGGATGCAGCTGTATCTCGACGACGCCCAGCACCGCTGGCTGCGCCAGCGGGCCGGGAAATCGGGCTCGATCGCCGCCGTCGTGCGGGAGCTGATCGACGCCGAGCGCGCGCGGCGCCCCGACCCGGCTGCGGATCCGCTGCTGCGCTACCTGGTCGACGAGTCGCCGGGTCGCGGGCCGGAGCAGACCAGCGTCGGCACGCTGGACCGCGACCTCTACGGTCGATGAAGTCGGTCTTCGTCGACACCAGCGCCTTCGTCGCCCTGCGCAACGCCGCGGAGGCCGAGCACGAGCGGGCGCGGGAGGCCCTGGCCGAGCTGGTCGCCGGCGGAGCGGCTCTCTACACCTCGAACTACGTCTTCGCCGAGACCTACACGGCGCTGCTGGTCCGGGTCGGGCGCGAGGAGGCGGTCGAGTGGGGGCGCCGCTTCCACGCCGGCGAGGCGATCGAGCTGGTGCGGGCCGACGAGGAGATCGAGAGCGCCGCTTGGGAGATCCTCGAACGCCACGGCGACAAGCGCTGGAGCTACGTCGACGCGACCTCCTTCGCCCTGATCGAGCGCGACGGCGGCGCCGAGGCGTTCGCTTTCGACGCCCACTTCGGCCAGCGCGGCCTGCGCGTCCACCCGCAGGCGTGAGCGCGCCGGCGCGCTCGCGGCCCGCGTGAAAGACTCGACCGATGCCCGCTTCCCGTAGCTACGATCGCGCCCCCGCCGACATCCGACCGGTGACGATCGACCGCGGCTTCGTCGCCAGCGCCGACGGCTCGGCGCTGATCTCGATCGGCAAAACGAGGGTTATCTGCACCGCCTCGGTCAACGAGAGCGTGCCGCGCTGGATGCAAGGGCGCGGCAAAGGCTGGGTCACGGCCGAGTACGCGATGCTGCCGGCCTCGACCGGGGACCGCAAGCAGCGCGACATCTCGAAGGGCAAGCAGGACGGCCGCGGGGTCGAGATCCAGCGCCTGATCGGCCGCTCGCTGCGCGTCGTCGTCGATTTCAAGGCGATGGGCGAACGCAGCGTCTACGTCGACTGCGACGTGCTCGAAGCCGACGGCGGCACCCGCTGCGCGGCGATCACGGGCGGGTTCGTGGCCCTGCGCATGGCCTTTCAGAAGCTGATCGACAAGAAAGCGCTGGAGGCGATGCCGTTGACCGGCTCGGTCGCCGCCGTCAGCGTCGGCATGGTCAACGGCCGCGCCGTCTGCGACCTCGACTACGGCGAGGACTCCAATGCCGAGGTCGACGCCAACGTGGTCATGACCGGCGAGGGCGGTCTGGTCGAGGTGCAGGCGACGGCCGAGCGGATGCCGCTGTCGCGGGCGTCGCTGGACGAGCTGCTGGGACTCGCCGAGGGCGGAATCTCCCGCCTGCGGGAGGTGCAGGAGCGGGTCGCATGACGCGGCGGGCGTTCACCCTGGCAACCGGCAACCGGCACAAGCTGGGGGAGATGGTGGAACTGCTGCCCGCGCTGGAGCTGCAGCCGCTGCCCGCCGGCTTCGAGATGCCGCCGGAGGACGGCGACAGCTTCGAGGCCAACGCGCTGATCAAGGCCCGGGCGGCCCGGGCGGCGACCGGCGGAGCGGTGATCGCCGACGACTCCGGCATCGCCGCCGAGGACCTCGGCGGCGCCCCCGGCATCTACTCGGCCCGTTACGCCGGCGAGGGCGCCGGCGACGAGGTCAACCTCGACAAGCTGCTGCGCGAAGTCGACGCCGCCGCCGGCAACCGCCGCGCCGCCTACGTCTGCGTGCTGGCGCTGATCGACGACGACGGCGCCGAGCACGTCTTCGAAGCCACCTGCGAGGGCCGCCTGCTGGCCGAGCGCCGCGGCGACGGCGGCTTCGGCTACGACCCGGCCTTCGTCCCGGACGACACCGGGCCCGAGGACGAGCGCACCTACGCCGAGCTGAGCGCCGCCGAGAAGAACGCGATCAGCCACCGCGGCCGCGCGGCGCGGCTGCTCGCCGCCCACCTCGGCATCTCGGCCGCGACCGCCGGACCGCCGTGATCCGCACCAAAAGCGGCGCGGCGGCGCTCTCGATCGCCTCCAACGCGCTCCTGATCGCGCTCAAGCTCGCGGCCGGGGCGGTCACCGGCTCGATCGCGATCCTGACCGAGGCGGTCCACTCGCTGATCGACCTCGTCGCCTCGGTGATCGCCTTCGTCTCGGTCCGCAAAGCCGACGAGCCGGCCGACGCCGAGCATCCCTACGGGCACGAGAAGGTGGAGAGCCTGGCGGCGACGATCGAGGGGATGCTGATCCTGGTCGGCGCCGGGATCATCGTCTACGAGGCGAGCCACCGGCTGGTCGTCGGCTCCGATGTCGAATCGCTCGGCGTCGGCATCGCCGTGATGGGCTTCTCGGTGATCGCCAACCTGGTCGTCTCGACGGTCCTCTACCGCCGCGCCCGGGCGCTGGAATCGCCGGCCCTGGAGGGCACGCCGCCCACCTGCGGACC
>Ga0157375_10004341_pt1 | contig 12312 bp, 15 predicted proteins | sample M35metaG_FD_115311 | JGI IMG/M metagenome (GOLD analysis project Ga0157375, IMG submission 115311) | Miscanthus rhizosphere microbial communities from Kellogg Biological Station, Michigan, USA - M3-5 metaG | ecosystem: Host-associated > Plants > Roots > Rhizosphere > Soil | place: USA: Michigan...
AACCTTGGTTTTCAGCAGGCATGGCAGCGGATCTTTTCCAGGGAGGTTGACAGCTAATGGTAATTAAGGCAGACCCAACGGCCCCCGCCTCCCCCTTGGATCGGCTGCCGAACAAGAACGCGACAACGACCACGACCACCACGACCGCGAACCCTGCGGCTGGCGGGTCGGTGTCCAATCCCTACATTGCCGCCCTGCCAAGCGGTGCAAGCGGTGTCGGTGGGGTCTATTCGGACCCCACCGACCCGCCCCTGCTGTGGCAGAAGCGGACCGGGAGCAAGACCGCTGGCAGTGCCAATGCCGCCGAGTACGGCATTGGCAGCAAGGATGACGTGCTCAAGCGGTCCGACGCCGAGGCGAAGATCTTTGCCAGCGACGGATACCGCGAGCAGGTGGCCAAGCAAATGATTGCGGCGGGTCTGTTGGACCCGACGCAAATCAATGACCTTGGCGCAATCCAGGCGGCGTGGCACAAGGTGGTTGGTCAGGCGGCGTCGTTCTACAACGCCGGGAATCCTCGCACCCCCGAGGAGGTCATTGCGCTGATTAACATGCAGCGGAAGCACGCGGCGGCGACATATCCCCGCACGGTGACTTCAGACGCCACCCAGGCGCAGGACTTTGGAACCACGGCCCCGACCGATATCCGCAGGGCGCTTCAGGCCACGTTGGGCCGTGACCCGACCCCATCGGAAATGCAGACGTATCAGGCTGGCCTTAACGCTGCGGCGCAGGCCAACCCCCAGCAGTCGCACTCCGTGCAGACGCAGGACGCCAATGGCAACACGGTGACCAATACCACCAACTCCGGGGGCATTGACCCCACGGAGGTGCTGGGTCAGATGGCTCAGACCGATCCTGACTATGGCGCGTATCAGGCTTCTACCACCTACATGAATGCTTTGAAGCAGGCAGTCGGGGCGTTTGTCTAATGGCGAACAAGGACACAGGTGGCGGTAGCGGGACACCGAATGCTCAGCCGGTAACGTTTGAGCAGTTCTTTGGGGCCATCGCCGGGCAGGAGTCCGGTGGCGATTACGGCGCGATCAATGCCCGCACGGGCGCGTCGGGCAAGTATCAGATCATGCCCGCCAACATTGGCCCGTGGTCAAAGCAGTACCTTGGCCACACGGTCAGCGTGGCCGAGTTCCGTAGCAATCCTGCGTTGCAGGAGCAGCTTGCCCGCGCGGTCCTTTACGACTACTACAACAAGTGGGGCGCACGCGGTGCGGCGTCGGCGTGGTATTCGGGCAGCCCGAACGGGCAAAACAATTACCACCGGTTCCAGCCCAACGAGCCGAGTATTGGCGAGTACGTCGATCAGGTGCTCGGCCGGGCTGTGGCCATTGACCCGAACGCTGCGGCGACCGGTACCCCGTCCGCCCACGACACGACGAACACGACCAACGTCACCGACAACACCACGCAGGCGTCGGACCCGTCCTCGCTGGGCCCCCAGAAGGGCGTCAACCGGCCCGGGGTGGACGGCACTCAGGCCCCTGGCGCTGACGCCGCGTACGCCCCGGGGACGGGCGCTGCGGACGCTCCTGGCGTGGCGGGCAAGGACCGGGAGATGGTTTCTGCCGGTCTGGACGACCCGACCGCCCCACCGGCTGCCCCGGCTGCACCGTCGCAAACGTCCACCACGAGCACGGGTGCGGCAATGTCCAATGCCACGCCCGAGGCGCGGCAAATGTTCATCGGTTATTTGAGGCAGGCCCTTGGCACGCCGTACAAGTGGGGCGGTCAGGGCCCGGGTGGTTTTGATTGTTCCGGGCTGATTTATTGGGCGATGCAGCAGGCCGGGCTTAAGGCCCCGCCGCGTTTGTCCCAGCAGCAATTGGCTGGCGGGGCAAAGGAGGACTGGTCTCAGCTTCAGGCTGGCGACTTCATTGGCTATGACGGTGGCGGTCACATTGCCGTGTACCTAGGCAACAATCAAATCATTGAGGCACCGCACACCGGGCTTAACGTTCGCATTCGTGACCTCACGAATTACGACAAGCAGAATGGGTGGGGCGTGGACGCTTCATCCTATTACGGCTAGTGAGGCATAGTGGCACAAGATAACGGCGGCTCTACACCGCCGCCGAGTGGCGGCATGGGCACCCCTCCCAACCGGGGAGGCAGGCCCACCCCGAAGGGGCCGCTGCCCAAGCCGAAGCCAGCGCCGAAGCCAAAGGCGGCTCCCGCGCCAAAGCCGAAGGCAGCGGTTGGTGCACCGACCAGCAATGGCTTGTCCCGGGCACAGGTCATTGCCCTGCAAAACAAGATCGGCACCCCCGCCGATGGCGTGTGGGGGCCGAAGTCTCAGGCCGCACTCATCGCGTGGCAGGGCCGGAACGGGCTTGTCGCTGACGGCATCCCCGGCCCGCGTACGCTGGCGAAGGCTGGCATTGGTGCCGGTGGCAGCTCCGGTGGCACCGGTCCGGCCCCGCAGTCGGGCGTGGCCGCACCGAAGGCCAGCACGCCGTCGATTAACGACAAAGACCTTGCCGCTAATTACGGTTGGTCAATGGCGGTGCTCAATTCCGACCCCGAGCTGAAGGCCATCTTCCAAAAGGCCGTTGCGGGCACGTGGTCTCAGGCCCGGTTCATTGCCGAGGTGCAGGGCACGCAGTGGTATCAGAAGCACGGTGAGGCGTGGCGGCAGAACAACATTCTGCAAAAGGCCGACCCGGCGACGTACGCCCAGCGGATGGCGTCGGCTACCGCGCACGTGGTGCAGGCCGCTCGCAGTTACGGCGTCACCCTGACCGCCGCCCAGGCCAGCACCATGGCCAGCGACTACATGGGCTTTGGTTGGAACGAGGATCAGCTCCGGCAGCACGCCGCCGCCTACGCGTCGTACACGTCCACCACGTCCCCGCTTTCGGGTGAGGTGGGCGCGGCGGTGCTGAAGTACAAGCGGATCGCGGCGGATTACGGCGTCCCTTTGGACAACGCCACGTTGTCCCGGTGGGCGCAGGGTTCGGTGGCCGGGACGGTGGACGACTCCACCGTCACGCAGTGGGCCATGCAGCACGCCCGTTCGGCGTATCCCGCTTTGCAGAAGCGGATTGATGCCGGGGAGACCATCGCGCAAATCGCTGACCCGTACAAGCAGTCCTACGCAAAGGTGCTGGAGGTCAACCCGGACACCATCAATCTTGATGACCGGCTGATTAAGCAAGCCCTCCAGGGCAAGGACGACAAGGGGCAGCCTGCGGTGCAGAGCGTGTGGCAGTTTGAGGACAACCTGCGCAATGACGCGCGGTGGTCAAAGACCCAGAATGCCCGTGACAGTGCAGCGGCCACCGCCCACGGTGTTCTCCAGTCCTTTGGGTTGGTGAGCTGATGGCCACTGCCACGACCCACGGTGCACCGGCAACGCCGGGTAAGCCCGCCGCCGCGCCGAAGGCGGGCGCACCAAAGCCCGCAGCCGCGCCCGCGTGGACGCCCGCCCAGGACGACGCGTACGCGCTGATTCTCAATGAGTTCAACAGGTACGGGTTGGGGTCACTGGCCTCAACCATTATGAGCTATCTGCGTAAGGGCTATTCCACTGACCGGGTGGCGCTGGAGTTGCAGAATACCGCCGCGTACAAGCAGCGGTTCTCCGGCAATGACGCCCGCCTCAAGGCGGGTCTGCCGGTCCTTTCTCCTGCGGAGTATTTGGCCACGGAGGATTCGTACCGGCAAATCATGCAGCAGGCCGGTGTGCCCAAGGGGTTCTACGACAACCCAACGGATTTCGCCGGGTTCATTGGTCAGGGCGTGTCTCCTCAGGAGGTGCAGTCGCGGGTCACTGCGGCCACCGACCTGATTAACAAGAACCGCCCCGAGGATTTGGCGTACTTCAGCAAGTACTACAGCACGGGCGACATGATTGCGTACGCGCTGGACCCGACCAGGGCCGCGCCGTTGGTGGGCAAGCAGTTCACCGCCGCGAGCATCGGCGGCTCTGCCGCCGCGCAGGGCCTTGGTATCGACCGGTCCACGGCCGAGACGCTGGCCGGTGCGGGCATCAATGCCGACACCGCCTCGCAGGGCTTTGGGCAGATCAAGTCCGACGCCCCCACGGCGAAGGCGCTGTCCAGCATCTACGGCGAGAACTACGACCAGACCGCCGCCATCAAGGACGTGTTCCTCAATGACGCCACTGCGGGTGATACCCGCAAGAGGCTGGCGTCAAAGGAGCGGGCCAACTTTGGCAATGCGTCCGCTATTGGGCAGTCGTCGCTGAATACCACCTCCGGTGGTCAGGTTTAGTAAATCTTCATAAAGTTCATAAAGCCGCACTGGCAGACACCCGGGTTCAAGTCCCGGGGCGGCGCTCCACCACGGACCGACCGGCCCCGAGGTGCGCAATAGAGCCCGGTAGCCACAGCCATGCAGGACACCCCTTGTCCTGTGTGTGGGTGGCGCAACACATATAACAGGGAGAATGCCCAATGGGCGATAACGCCTTCAACGGTTACGACGATGACGATGACGACTTCGACTTTGATAGTGGCGATGCTCTGAGCAAGGTTCGCAAGGCGAACCGCGCACAGAACAAGCGCATCAAGGAGCTTGAGGAAGTCCTGGCTGAGCGCGAGAAGGCTCTTAACGAGCTGAGCGGCAAGGTCAAGGTCACCGGAGTTACTGACATTCTGAAGGCGCGAGGTGCCAACCCCGCGCTGGCCCGGTACGCACTCAAGGATGACGTGGAACCGACCGAGGAAGCCGTGGACGCATGGCTTACCGAGAACGGATCGCTGTTTGGCTATGAGCCAAAGGCGGTTGAGGTTTCCGATTCCAGCGTGCCCGGCGAAAGTGGGGACGTTGACATGTCGAGCATTGCCGACGCCCTTGCCGCAATGCAGCGAGTCCAGACCGGAGAAGCCAATAGTGCCCCCGCGCTCGCTGGTAACGACAAGATGGCGCAGGCCTTTGCCGCCATTGATTCCAAGGCCACCTCATTTGATGACGTAGCGCGAGCCCTCTCGCAGCTCGGCATCCCGAGTTCTTAAACCCATTATGTAAAGAAAGGTAATACCAATCATGGCTGATAGCCTGATTAGCATTGCCACAACTCCCGGTTATGCAGACAACACGGTCAAGGCGGCCTACGACCTCCTTTTCCGTTGGGCTCTGACTGCGACCCCGCAGTACCGGCAGTTTGTGGACGTGAAGCCCGCAGCACCCACGATGCAGGGTTCTAGCATCACCCTCCAGCTCAACCAGTTCACCGACGAGGCGACGGTTAACGCCGCCAAGACGCCGCTGTCTGAGGAGGTGGACAACGATGCGGTCAAGATGCCTGTCACCAAGACCGTGACGCTGACCCCTCAGGAATACGGTTTCCACACCGTGCGGACCCTGAAGCTGATTAACCGGGCCATGACCCCGGTTGACCCGGTGGTGGCCCGCTTTGTCGCTGACCACCAGCGCAAGGTCGTGGACGAGCTGATTCAGGACAAGCTCAACGCGGGTGTGGCTTCGACCAACATTCTGCGTGGTGGCGGTCAGACCGCGACCAACCTCATCACGGCGAGCAACACCCTGACCGCCGACATGGTGCGGGTGGCCAAGCTCAAGCTGGCCGTGGCGCAGACCCTGCCGTGGTTCGGTGAGTACTACGCCGCTGGCGCTCACCCGACCGCCATCTTTGAGCTGCGTCGGGAGACCGGTTCCGGTTCCTGACGTACCCCGAATGAGTACGGCGCGGGTGACGGTCTGAATGACATTTGGGCTGGCACCATCGGTGACTTTGAAGGTGTGCGGTTCGTGGAGAACGCGCGTACCCGGGTCGCCGCTGATGGCGCGTCCGGCGCGAAGGTTGCCCGTACGTACTTCTTCGGCCGTGAGGCTCTTGCGGAGTCCGTGATCGTTGAGCCCCACATTGTCCTTGGCAATGTCGGGTCCGACCGGTACAACCGCAAGCGCACCATCGGTTGGTACGGCGACTTCGACCAGCAGGTTTTCCGTCAGGAAGCCCTGGTCATTGCGCAGACGGGTTCGGCGCAGCTCTAATCGCTGTGGCGTTCGGCCCCGCTCCCATTGATTTGGGGGCGGGGCCACCCTTTTTTGGAGGCGCAAATGCCCATTGCCCTGCCCACCCCCGTACCCTCCGGGCCGACATGGCTGTTCCACACGCCGTCAATCATTGAGCGCACCGACTCGCGCGATCCTCTCCTGGCTCGCACAAAGACGCAGGTTGGTATTTCCGTTCTCAAGGAGAACGGCTTTTACCGGCAGGTGCGGTATCCGTCCTGTGAGGAAATCGCCGCCGCTGACGTGGCGTATCTGGGTGGCTATGACCACACCGTGTCGGACGCGGAGGCCGCATCACTGCGGGCTGCCGGTTACACCGACCTGACTTTGATTGCGACCTAGCGGTGCCCAATACCCAGCAGAACATTGAGCAGCAAAACAATAACCAAGGTCTCGACCAGGCTGTGTTGCTGGCGAGGATTGAGGTCAAATTGGATAACGCCCTTGCGGCCGGGCAGGTTCACGATTCCCGGCTGGGGGATCACGACCTGCGTCTGCGGGCCATCGAGACAGCCATCGCCGGAATGCTCGCCACGGGCATGTCGTGGAAGCAGTGGCTGCCCACCATCATTGCCGCGCTGGGGGTCATCACGGCGTTCGGTGTCACCTTCAAGCTGAATTAAGGACACGCCTTGCCTACCATCATTTCTCGCGCCACGTGGGGTGCCGTGCCACCGCGCGTGGCCCCGCAGTTTGTGCATATCTCGGAACGGACAGAGTTCTTTGTCCACTACGAGGGCGGTACTGACATTTCCCAGCAGGTCGCTGCCGACGCGCTGGGTTTGGTCCGTGAGTGGCAGAAGATGCACATGGACACCTCCGACCCGAACCATGGCTGGAATGACATTGGCTACAACTATTTGGTTGTTTCCGGTGGCCCGCTGGACGGGCAGATCGTGGAGGGTCGCGGACGGGACGCGGCCGGGGCACATTGCCCCGGGCACAACGTCTCGGGCATTGGCGTGCAGGTAATGCTTGGTGGGGACGAGGATGCGACCCCGGCTGCCCTGGCGTCGGTGCGGTGGTTGTACGACAACTTCAGCACCGACGCCGGGCACGTCCTGGCGAAGAAGGGGCACCGGGACGGCTACGCCACCGAATGCCCCGGAGACAAGCTGTACGCGTGGGTGGTCAAGGGGATGCCATCGGACCGCCCCGCTAAGCCCGCTGTAGCGCCCCCTCCGGCCCTTTCAGGGGTGCTCCGGCAGGGAAGTAAGGGCAGCACCGTCCTGGCCCTTCAGAAGCGGCTACAGGCCCGTGGGTGGCGCATCGCCGCTGACGGTGTGTTCGGCGGTGCCACGGAGTCCACGGTGCGGGCGTTCCAGACCGAAAAGCATCTGGTGGTCGATGGCGTGGTGGGGCCCAAGACGTGGGCCTCCATTTGGTCTGACGCGAACATCACGTAAATGCCCAAGTTCTTTTGGTTCTGGGCGGCGTGGCTGATCGCCGGGCTGTGTTACGAGGTGTGGGCGGTGTGGTTCCACCCCGCCCCCCGGGACACGCTCAGCGAGTTCACCGTGTACGCGTTCCACACGCGCACGAAGCTCGGGTGGGGACTTTTCCTCGCCTTTATTGCGGGCCTTGCCGCTTGGTATCCGGCCCATATCCGAAACCTCAGTGGCAAAAAGAGGAACCCATGAATCTTAAGAAGCTCGCTCCCACTGCCAAGGCGGTGGCCGCGTTCCTCGCGGCCGGGCTCGGCGTCCTGGCGACCGCTGCGGCTGACGGCACGATTACCCCGGCCGAATGGTTTGGCGTCATCGCCACCGCGCTGGGCGCGACCGGCGCGGTGTACCACATGCCCAATGGCGGTGGTGAGTAATGGCGTGCACGTCATCGTGCGAGACCCAAGATCACCGCTCCTACGGTGCCTGCCTGAAGTCCAAGGGGGTGCGTTCCCTCTATCTCAATTCCCAGAAGGGCTTTGACGCCACCAAGGAAAAGAAGTGGAACAAGGAGCTGGACGCGTACGAGTCCGCACTGCGGCAGGGCGTGCAGCCTGCCGGGACCTCCACCGCCAAGATCGAGCAGGCCATGCAGATTAGTGAGGCCACCGGCGTGGCCTTTGATGCGGGGGCTAACTAATGCCGATTCCCATTAGTTCCGCCTCCGCTGAGGAATTGCCGCACGCCCTCAACCGGGTGGCTGGCACGCAATACCTTGACGCGCAGGGCGCGGCCAACGTGTGGGCCGGGACCGTGGGCAAGGACTTGCTGGGTGCGCTGAATGCCAAGGCGGGCACGACCGGCCTTGGCCTGCTGGGAGTGCTCAATGTGCTGGCCGGTACTACAAACCTTGACGTTAATGGCGCAGCCGCCGCGCTTCACTAAGGACACATTGTGACGCAACACAAGTTTGGCACCGACGTTAACCCCGGTCTGCTAATTGAACACATCACCGGCACCGCCCCGGCCGGGCGGGACGCCTCGCCCCCGCCCCGGCCAGCTCCTGGCACGCACCTGCGGGTGCGGGATGCGGTGACCACCAACCCGTTGGCCGATCTGGTGACCAGTGACTACGGCTACTGGACGTATTACACCACCGACATTCCCGCAATTCAGGTCAGCGGTGACGGCGTGGGGTGGTCGGACACGATCTATTCCTCGCAGGCGCAGAGCGCCGCGCAGAGCGCCGGGGCTTCCCTGGCCGCGTTTGTGGCCACCAAGTACCAGCCCGGTGGTTTGGCCGCGCTGGACGCTGACGGTGACGTGATCGACGCGGCCGGTAACAAGGTCAAGAACACCGCCACCGGCACGGGCACCGGCAACGTGTCCTCCGTCAACGGCAAGGTCGTCGCTGTCGCGCTGACCGCCGCCGACGTGAGCGCGCTGCCGAACACGTATGCCCCGACGTGGGATCAGGTCACCGCTAAGCCGACGACGTTTGCCCCGGCCGCACACAATCACCCGTTTACGGATTTGACCGGGCAGGTGTCCATTGCGCAGGCCGCTAATGCGGCGCTGCTGTGGTGGGAGGACCCGAATACGCGGCCGACCGCCGACGTGAACAAGCGGGTTATTTACCTCGTTCCCGGTTCGGTGCAGCCCCCGGCGATGCTCGCAAACGACATTTGGCTTTCCTCCCTCAACCAGTAGACAGGCTGATTCATGGCACTTTTTAACTTCACTGCTGAGGGCATCAATACCGATGGCACTACTCAGCTCACCACCACCAATCAGGGCGCGAGTGGTGACGTTGTAACCCCGGTCAAGTCCGGGTCGGGCAGCCTCGTCGGTACGGCCACCGCTGGCGAGTTCATCATTGGCACCAAGAGTGTCAAGGCCGTCACTACGTCGTCTACCTCTGACTCGGCGTACATCATGTTCAACACGGCCAGCCCAACCTCTACGGGCGTGCGGGCGTACTTCCGTTTGAGTGCCGCGCCGACCGTTGATATGACCATCCTGACGGTGTATTCCACTTCCGGCGCGGCGGTGAACATCAAGCTGCGCACCGATGGCCGGTTCCGGGTCAATGACTCGGCCGGTTCAACGGCGGTGAGCACGGCCAGCTCGCTGACGTTCCCGGCTGTGTTTGCCGTGGACCTCGCCGTGCAGCTCGGCACGACCACCACGGATGGCAAGGCCAAGTTCCAGGTTTTCAATAGCGCCTCTGCGACGACCCCGTTTGACTCGATTACTGAGATTACGGCGGGCAACTTCTCCTCCAAGGGCACGACCATTGCGTCGGTCCGGGCGGGCAAGATCAATAGCGCTGAGGCGCAGGCCGTCACGATGTTCATTGACGCGTTCAAGCAGGTGGACGGCTACTCCCTGGTCGGGGCCAACGGCGCGAACATTCCCCCGGTGGTCACCCCCAGCGCGGCACAGTCCGTGCAGGTAGGAACGCAGTTCACCGTGTCCGCGTCGGCCACTGACGGTGACGGCACCATCGCGTCCCTGGTGCCCACGCAGACCAGCGGGCCCACCCTGGCGCTGACCGGCTCCGGTAACTCACGGACGGCCACGCCGACCGTGCCGGGGATTTACCAGTACACGTGGACCGCGACCGATGACCAAGGGGCCACCTCCACCGGCATCTCACAGGTCACCGTATTTACTTTCTCGTCTGCGCCCACATCGGTGGCGTCCCCCGGTGGATATACCGCACAGGGTGCCGCTGACATTATTACCGCGCTGAGCGACGGTAATGCATCGACGGGCGCAAAGTCCTCGTCCAACCCGGCGTCGGCGGACGTACTCAGCGTCAACCTGCCACCCTTTGGTGCGGGTGCGGCGACCATCAATTTCGGCTATTTCAACGACATTGGTAGCCCGGTGCGCAACCTGAGGGTGTCCCTGTTCATGGGGTCAACGGAGGTTGCCTTCACGACCGTTTCTAACGTGGCCAATACGGCTGAGGCGACCGGGCAACTGGTGCTGACCGACACGCAGAATCAGGCTTGGACTGACCGCTCGGCAAGCCAGCTTCGTTTCTCCACGACCTGATAGGGCACGCCTATGTCATCCATCGTTGTCACTCGCGCGAGCGTCGGCACCGGTTCCTCGCTTGCCGTGACCAAGGCGTCGGCCTCGGTCACGCAGCCGACCGGTTCCTCGCTCATTGTCACGCGGGCCTCGGCGTCGGTGGTCGGGCCCACCGGGGCGTCCCTTGTCGTGACGCAGGCCACCGTGTCGGCAGTGCAGCCCACCGGGTCATCGCTGTTCCTCACGGGCGCTCGTGTGGCGGTGGCCCCCAACCTCGTGGCGAACCCTGGTGGGTCGCGGGCGAACCTGCGAGCTGGCACCGTCCGCCCGCTGGTGGCGCAGGTCGGGAACCAGAACACCATCGCCTTTGAGTGGACGCAGGTCTCCGGGCCTGCGGTCACCATTGTCAATGGCAACACGGCAAATGCGTCGTACACGGTGCCAGCCGCATTTGCGAATGGCACGGTGGTGCTGCAATTGCGGGTTGGTGACGGCGTGAATTGGTCACCCCCGGTGCAGGTGTCGGACACGATCACGGCGCACCCGGCGTGGCGGTTTGTCGGCGGGGTACTGACCCCGGTCCTGATGAAGAAGTACGCGGTAGCACCGCCGCCTCCTCCGCCGCCGCCCCCGCCGCCGCCCCCGCCGCCCAACGCCATCGTGGCGGGGTCACTGCCGCTGGGGTCCACGAATTACCCCATCCCTGCAGGGGCGTTCTTTGTTGACCCCGCTGGCAGTGACACCAACCCTGGCACTGAGGCGCAGCCGTTCCAGACCATTGGCAAGGCCGTGGCGATGACCGGGACCAACACCACCGTGGTGGTCCGGGCCGGGGTTTACCACGAGTCGATCACCCACTCCAAGGTGGGCCTGACCATTCAGGCGTACCCCGGTGAGATTGTCTGGTGGGACGGTTCCGTCCCGGTGACCGGGTGGACGCAGAACGGCAATACGTGGAATACCCCGTGGGTCACCACCACCGACCGGTCCGCCACCTACTCCGCAGGTGTCGTGGACGGTGGGGTCAATGGGTTCATTAACCCGGCCTACCCGTACGCGTCCTGGCCGGATCAGGTGTGGATCAATGGCGTGTATCTGCGTCAGGTTGGCGCGTTGACCGATGTGGGGCCGGGCAAGTTTTTTGTTGAGGGCACCGCGTCGGGGACCAATAACCTGACGTGGAACTCCACGCGGCTGCATATCGGGGACGACCCCAACGGCAAGCTGGTGGAGGCGTCCAACTTGGGCACGGCACTGCTGTCTGTCGGGCAGTACAACACCGTCCTAGGTATGGGCTTTCGCAAGTACAACGCCAGCCAACCCGTCCTCGGTTCGGTGATCTTTGCCCGTGAAAGCGCGTTCATCGAGAATTGCATTATCCAAGAATGCACCTCCACGGGTATCTCGTTCCGGCGCGCCGACTCCGGCGCGAACCGGCTCACGGTCACCGATTGCGGCATGACTAATATTCACGCCAGTCAGGCGGACCGGCTCATCCTCAATGCCGTTGAGTCGCGTCGCTCCAACCGTGACAACTGGAACCATTCCCCGTCAGCGGGTGGGATGAAGGCCGGTCGTCTGCGCAGCATCACAGTCAGCAACTCCGTATTTGCGGACAACAACTGCACTGGGATTTGGTTTGACGAGACGACCTACGACGCAAAGGTCATCACCTGCGACATTCAGAACAACAACCATCACGGCGTTCTGGACGAGCTGGGCGGGAAGGTTCTGTACGTAGACAACCTCGTCACCGGCAACACGAACATCGGCCTTTACACACTTGACACCGATGACGTGCACATGTGGAACAACACGTCCGTCGGCAACGGTGAGTGCAACATTGACATCAACCACGACTCCCGCT
>Ga0157375_10004342_pt1 | contig 12308 bp, 10 predicted proteins | sample M35metaG_FD_115311 | JGI IMG/M metagenome (GOLD analysis project Ga0157375, IMG submission 115311) | Miscanthus rhizosphere microbial communities from Kellogg Biological Station, Michigan, USA - M3-5 metaG | ecosystem: Host-associated > Plants > Roots > Rhizosphere > Soil | place: USA: Michigan...
CGGATCGTGGCCGTCGAGGATCGACACCTCGGCCTGCTGGGCGCGCGCCAGCATGACGTTGCGCGCGAGCGCCGACCGATCCTCCGCCGTGAGATTCGGCTGGTTCACGTACACGGCGAACAGCTCGCCGTGGAAGCGATCGCCGTTGCGCCGGCCGCTGGCGAGCATCGCGGCCGCATTGGCCCGGGGCGTCATGCAGACGAGGATACGCTCCTGCGTGCCCCACGACACGTCGACGCGATTGGCGCGAAGGTAGTCGTCGAGCTGCCGCTGGACGGCATCGGCCGCGAGCAGCAACGCGCGCTCGCGCAACGCCGCCAGGGCGATGGCCTGCGCGTCCGAGCCGGCGATCTCCCCGAGCGGCGAAGGGTCCTCGGGCGCGTCGACAACGACGATCTCGTCGGCGCTGTCGATGAAGGATTGCGGCACCGTCTCGGCGCTGCGGCGCCCGAAGAGCTGTTCGATGAACGGCTGCTGCTCGTCGATCTCCTCGAGGTTGATCGAGGTCAGCACCGAGATGCCGGCGTCGATGAGCGCCGCGACGTCCTGATAGCGCTTCGGGCGCGTGGCTTGAGCCGGGTTGTCGCGGGCGAGATCGTCCACCAGGCAGACGGCCGGATGCCTGGCCAGCACGGCGTCCACGGCGACCGCCCGCCGGCCGCCGGCCTCGAGCATGGGCACGGCCCCGAGTTGCTGGACGACGCGCTGCAGGTCCGCGTTGAGCTCCAGGGCGACGGCGCCAACAACGACGTCCTCGCCGCGCTCGTGCCGACGGCGTCCCTCGTCGAAGAGGCGGAACGATTTCCCGACGCCCGGCGCGTAGCCGAGAAACACCTTCAGCCGGCCTCGGCCGTCGGCTTCGGCCTGACGCAGCAGCGCCTCAGGGTCGGGACGCAGGTCGGGCATGGACTGATCCAAACCGAGCATCGAGCGCCAGGTTGAGTTGAAGCACGTTCACGCGCGGCTCGCCGATGAACCCGAGCCAGCGTCCCGCCGTCGTCTCCTTGACGATCGCGCGCACCGCGACGGGATCCAGGTTCCGTGCGTGGGCGACGCGGTCCGCCTGAATGTCGGCGTTGGCGGGGCTGATCTCGGGGTCGAGCCCGCTGGCGGAGGCCGTGAGAGCGTCGGCAGGGATCGGGCCCGTGTAACCCGGGTTCTCCTGGCGGTACTGGGCGAGCGACGCCTTCACGCGGTCGGCCAGCTTCTGGTTGGTCGGGCCCCAGTTGGACCCGGTGGACAACGACGCGTCGTAGCTGGCCGCCGAGGGTCGCGGATGGAAGTACTCCGGCCGGGTGAAGTTCTGCGCGATGAGCGTCGAGCCGACGAACTTGCCATCGCGGACGACGAGCGAGCCATGTGCTTGCGCCGGAAAGAGCGCCCAGGTCGCGCCGGTCACCGCGAGCGGGTAGATGCCGCCGGTCAGCACTGTGAACACGAGCGTCGTGCGGATCGCCGGGCCGATGTAGGACCACATGATTTTCCTCACGCCAGGTGCAGCAGCACCAGAAGCTGGTCGATCAGCCAGATGCCCGGAAACGGGGCGACGATGCCGCCGACCCCGTAGATGAGCAGGTTGCGCCGCAGCAGGGCGCCCGCGCCCTCCGGACGGTAGCGCACGCCGCGCAGCGCCAGCGGCACCAGCGCGATGATGATCAGCGCGTTGAAGATCACCGCGGCGAGAATCGCGCTCTCGGGCGTGTGCAGGCGCATGATGTTCAGCGCGTTCAGCGCGGGGTACGTCACCATGAACATCGCCGGGATGATCGCGAAGTACTTCGCCACGTCGTTCGCGATCGAGAAGGTCGTCAGAGCGCCGCGTGTGATCAGCAGCTGCTTGCCGATGGCGACGATTTCGATGAGCTTCGTCGGGTTGCTGTCGAGATCGACCATGTTGCCGGCTTCCTTCGCGGCCACGGTGCCGGTGTTCATCGCCACGCCGACGTCGGCCTGGGCCAGCGCGGGCGCGTCGTTGGTGCCGTCGCCGGTCATCGCCACGAGCCGGCCTTCGCCCTGTTCCTTCCGGATGAACTCGAGCTTGTCCTTCGGCGTGGCCTGCGCCAGGAAATCGTCCACGCCGGCCTCGCTGGCGATCGCCGCGGCGGTGAGGGGGTTATCGCCGGTGATCATGACCGACCGGATGCCCATCAGCCGGAGCTGCGCGATGCGCTCCTTGATGCCGCCCTTGACCACGTCCTTGAGGTGAATCAGGCCAAGCAGCTTCCGGCCGTCCGCGACGGCCAGCGGCGTGCCGCCGGTTCGCGAGATTCGCTCGGTCGCTTCCGCAAAGCCCGCGGGCACCGAGCCGCCCTGCTCCTTCGCGAAGGCCGCAATCGCGTCGGACGCGCCCTTGCGCAGGCGCCGGCCGTCGAGGTCGACGCCGCTCATCCGCGTGAACGCGGAGAACGGAATGAACTCGGCGCCGGTCGCCGCGACCTCCCGGCCACGGAACTGGAAACGCTCCTTCGCCAGCACGACAATCGACCGTCCCTCGGGGGTCTCGTCCGCCAGGCTGGCGAGCTGGGCCGCGTCGGCCAGGTCGCGTTCTTCGACGCCGCCAAGCGGGATGAACGAGACCGCCTGCCTATTGCCCAGCGTGATGGTGCCGGTCTTGTCGAGCAGCAGCGTGTGCACGTCGCCAGACGCCTCGACGGCGCGGCCGCTCATCGCCAGCACGTTGTGCTGCATCACGCGATCCATGCCGGCGATGCCGATCGCCGACAGCAGCCCGCCAATCGTCGTCGGGATCAGGCAGACGAGCAGCGAGACGAGCACCGCCACGGACGGCACCGCGCCCGCGCCGGCAGACGAGACGCTGTAGGCGGCGTACGGCTGCAGCGTCGCGACGGCGAGCAGGAAGATGAGCGTGAGTCCCGCGATCAGGATGTTGAGCGCGATCTCGTTCGGCGTCTTCTGGCGCTCCGCGCCTTCGACGAGTGCGATCATCCGGTCGAGGAACGTCTCGCCCGGGTTCGACGTGATGCGGACCTTGATCCAGTCCGACAGGACGCGCGTGCCGCCCGTCACCGCGCTCCGATCGCCGCCCGACTCGCGGATGACAGGCGCGCTCTCGCCGGTGATCACCGACTCGTCCACCGACGCGATGCCTTCGATGACTTCTCCGTCGCCGGGGATGAGGTCGCCCGGCTCGCACATGACGACGTCGCCCGCGCGCAGCCGAGACGCCGAGACCTGTTCGATGCGGCCGTCCACGATGCGCTTGCCGATCGAGTCGGTCTTGGTCTTGCGGAGCGCATCGGCCTGCGCCTTGCCGCGGGCCTCGGCCATCGCCTCGGCGAAGTTGGCGAACAGGACCGTGAACCACAGCCACATCGAGATCTGCAGGCCGAACCCGACGCCGGCATGCCCCGCGACGATGTCGCGAACCAGGAACACGGTGGTCAGCGCCGCGCCGACCTCCACCACGAACATCACGGGGTTCTTCACGAGCGTCCGCGGATCGAGCTTCCGGAACGACTCGCCGGTGGCGCGCCGCACGATCTCCGGATCGAAGAGCGGACGCGCGTGCGCCAGCCGCCGCGGAAGCAGCGACGTCTCGTCCGGCGGCGGACCCGCGGGCGCCGGCGCCGCGGAACGGGGTTCGAGAGTGCCTACAGCCATGACGTGTGCTCCGACGTAGCAGGCCTGAAGGCCTGCGCTACAGACGACGGTTGCCCAGACGACGTGCCCTGCCACATGTAGCGCAGGCCTTCAGGCCTGCCCACGTCTGGCAACACGATCGAAAACGTTTTCCCCTGCTGCATCAGGAAGTGCTCAACGATGGGTCCCAGCGACAGCGCGGGGAAGAATGTCAGCGCGCCCACGATCACAACGGTGCCAACTAGTAAACCGACGAACAGGCCGCCGTCAGTCGGGAGCGTCCCGCTGGTCACGGGCACGCGCTTCTTCGCCGCCAGGCTTCCGGCCACGGCCACCAGCGGCAGCAGGAACAGGAAGCGGCCGATGATCGTCGCCAGGCCGATGGTCAGGTTGTACCAAGGCGTGTTGGCGCTGATGCCGGCAAACGCGCTCCCGTTGTTGCCGGTGGCGCTCGTGTAGGCGTACAGCACTTCGCTGAACCCGTGCGCGCCCGGATTGTTGAAGTTCGCGATGGCCGGCCCCGGCGGGTTCCAGTACCCGGCCTTGTCGAACTGGATGACGGAACTGACCGCCGTGAACACCAGGATGCTGGCCGCCGTGGCGATGAGCGCGAGCATCGCCATCTTCACTTCCTTCTGCTCGATCTTCTTGCCGATGTATTCGGGCGTCCTGCCAACCATCAGCCCGGCGATGAATACAGCCAGAATCGCGTAGAGCAGGATGCCGTACAGGCCCGCGCCGACGCCGCCGAAGATCACCTCGCCGGTCTGGATGTTGAAGAGCGGCACCAGCCCGCCGAGCGGCGTGTAGCTGTCGTGCATGCTGTTGACGGCGCCGCAGCTGGCGTCGGTCGTCACCGTGGCGAACAGCGTCGACTGCACGATCCCGAACCGCGTCTCCTTGCCTTCCATGTTGCCGCCGCTCTGGCCCGCGGTCGCCTCGGCTTGAATGCCCAGGCCGCTCAGGATCGGGTTGCCCGCCTGCTCGGCTCCATACGCGATGAAGGCGCCCACCAGGAACATCACGCTCATCGCCGCAAACAGCGCCCAGCCTTGCCGTGTGCTGCGGACCATCCGTCCGAACGTATAGGCCAGGCCGGCCGGAATCAGAAAGATCAGCACGATCTGCAGGAAGGTGCTCGCAGGGTTCGGGTTCTCGTACGGATGCGCGGAGTTCGCGTTGAAGAACCCGCCGCCGTTGGTGCCAAGCTCCTTGATCGCTTCCTGCGAGGCCACCGGTCCCTGGGCGATCACCTGCGGAGCGCCCTCGACCGTGGTGACCTGCGTGTAGGGATCGAAGTTCTGCACCACGCCCTGGGAGGCGAACAGCAGCGCCGCGACGAACGAAATCGGCAGGAGGATGTAGACCGTGCTGCGAACCAGATCGACCCAGAAGTTGCCGATGGTCTTCGACTCCTGGCGCGCGAAGCCGCGCGTCAGCGCGATGGCGATGGCGATGCCGCTGGCGGCCGACGTGAAGTTCTGCACCGCCAGCGCCGCCATCTGCGTGAAATAGCTCATCGTCGTCTCGCCGACGTACGACTGCCAGTTGGTGTTCGTCATGAAGCTGGCGGCCGTGTTGAAGGCGAGGTCGGCCGTCATGGGCGTCGCGTTCGACGGCGCGTGCGCGGTGCTGAATCCCATCGGGTTCAGGGGCAGCCACCCTTGCAGTCGCATGATCGCGTAGACCACCACGAACTTCGCGACGTGGAACGCGAGGAACGCGCCGGCGTACGCCGTCCAGTGCTGCTCGACGTCTTCGCGGACGCCCGACAGCCTGTAGAACAGCCGCTCGACGGGCCGCAGCAGCGGATGGAGAAACGTCCGCTCGCCCTCGAAGAGCCGGGCCATGAACAGGCCCATCGGCTTGGTGAGCGCGAGGACGACGATGAAGTAGAAGAGGATCTGGTAGATGCCCAGGGCTGACATGGCGGCCTCAGAAGCGTTCTGGACGCACGAGCGCGTACAGCAGGTACCCGAACAGTCCGACAACGGTCACCAGCGAGACGATGTAGTCCATGGTCAGAGCCGTTCACAGAGGCGCACGAAGTGCCAGCACGCGACGAGCGAGCCGGTGCCGACGGCGAGGTACGCGAGGTCAACGAACATGACTCCAGCGTAAGGGCCCGCAGATCAGGAAAGCGTTAGGACGCCGTCAGGAAGCGTCGTCAGGCGGGATCGTGCGTCGAGTCAGCGAGTTGCAACCGGTAGCCGACCCACGGTTCGGTCAGCAGAAAGGCGGGGCTCGACGGCTGCGCTTCGACCTTCTTGCGGAGCTGGTTCATGATCACGCGCAGGTAATCGACCTCGTCGCCGTAGTCGGGTCCCCACACCGCCTGCAGAAGCTCGCGATGCGTCACCACCTTGTTGGCGTGCAGCGCCAGGTGACGCAGGACCTCGAATTCCTTGGGTGTCAAGCGCACGCGGTGCCCGGCCGACTGCACCTGCCGCGCATCGAAGTCCACGATCACCGGGCCGAGCGTCAGCTGATGAATCTCGGCGGCCTTGCCCGCGGGCGCTCGCCGCAACGCGGCACGGATTCGAGCGAGCAGCTCCTGCGTCCTGAACGGCTTGGTGATGTAGTCGTCGGCGCCCGCGTCGAGCGCCTCGACCTGGTCGGCCTCGGCGTCCCGCACCGTCAGCATGACGATCGCGACCTCGGAGTCGGCCCGGATGAGCCGGCAGGTCTCGATGCCGCCAAGGCCGGGCATGTTCATGTCGAGCAGCACGAGGTCCACCGCTTCGCGGCGCAGCTTCTCCAGCGCTTCCTCTCCGCTGCGCGCATCGTTCACTTCGTAGCCCTGGGCGATCAGGGTCACGCGCATCACGCGGCGGATCTGCGGATCGTCGTCCACGACGAGAATGCGCCCGGCGCTCATGGCGTGCCCCGAGGCAACGTGATTCGAAACGACGTGCCCGACACATCGGCCTCGAGCGCGACGTCGCCGCCGTGCGCGCGCGCGATCTGCCGGACGATCGCCAACCCCATGCCGCTGCCTGCGATGCTCCTGGACTGCCCGCCGCGGTAGAACCGATCGAACAGCCGCGCCGCGTCGTCGGCCGCAACCTGGGATCCCGTGTTGTGTACGATGAGATCGACCGTGCCGCCGGTTGGCCCGGGCGATGCGCCGATGGTGATCGTCGAGCCCGCGCGGGAGTATTTGATGGCGTTGTCGGCCAGGTGGCGCAGGGCGACTCTCATCAGGCTGCTGTCAATCTCTACCACGAGATCAGGCGTGGCGGCGTTGACGAACGTCCGCCCGTCCAGACGGGCGGTGAGCTCGGCGATCGTCTGCGCGGCGAGATCGTGCACGCGGACACGGGCCTTCCGCAGGCGGAAGTCGCCGGACTCGAGGCGCAGCACCTGCGTCGCGTCGTTGACGAGCCCCTCCAGCCTGTCCGATTCCTCGCAGATGATCGTCGCGAGCTCGTGCTCGCTGGCGCCGGCGGGCAATTTCTCGGCGAGCGCGCTCGCGGCGGCCTTCACCGACGTCAGTGGCGTCTTGAACTCGTGCGCGACGGCGTCGAGGAGCGTGGCCCGCAGCTCGCCGCTGTGCCGCGCCGCTTCGGCCCGGGTGATGGCGTCCTGCCCGCGCGCGCGTTCGAGCGCGATGGCGGCCAGGTTGGCGACGGACTGCACGACCGTGTCGGTCAGCGTCTCTCCCGCCATCGCCAACCCGCCAATGGGCGCCCCGCCGAGGCGAATCGCCGTGATGACCAGATTCGGCCGCGGCTGAAGCACCGTCCCCTGCAGCGCGACCTCGTGCAGCGCGGCATCGACGTCCGGCAAATCCACTGCACCGGCACGCGCGATGGCGTCTGCGTGACGATCGTAGAGCGCGACCGACGGCAGCCCGAAGGCTGCGGCGATGTCCGAGGCCACGGCCTGCGCTGGCGGCGACGTCCCGTCCCACAACAGCAGGGCACGCCCAAGAGCGTAGAGCTGCTCGAGGTCCCGCTGGCGCGCCAGCGTCTCCATCGTCCGCAGGCGCGCGCGGCCCGAGAGCTGGCTCGTGACGATCCCCGTGGCCATGAACGCGAGCAGCGCAATCCAGTTCTGCGGGTCGGCGATCGTGAAGGTGCCGACGGGCGGAAGGAAGAAGAAGTTCAGACAGGCCACGCCGGCAAGCGACGCGAGCGTGGCCTCGAAGATTCCCCACGTCGAGGCGAGCGTGAGGATGACGACGAGGTAGCTGAGCGCGACGGTCGTGGGGTTGACGGCGAGGACCGCGACGAAGACAAGCGTCACGGCGCCGACGGCGGCGACCGCCACCGCGGAACGCACCGTGGAGCGGAGCGCCGTCGACATGCCGCCGAATCTATCGGGGAACGCGAGGACTGTCCAGCCGCTCAGAGTAGGCCTGACCAGGCGCACACGAGCGCGACCGTCCATACTGTCCGAGCCGCGAGCACCATCGTCGTCGCGGCGAGCCACGAGCCCCCGCTCCGGATGCGGCGCGAACCGAGCGGGACATGCAACGGGTAGAGATTGCCGCAGCAGTCCGTTTCCGCCGCGATGCCGGCGAAGGTCGCCATGGCACGAGCCTAGCCTCCACGCCGTCAGGGCCGCGCAAGGGTTCCCTTAGAAAGTCGTTAAGCCCCAGGGAACGCGGCAGGCCGCCCGCACGTCGAAAGCAGCAGGACCTGGACTGGATGGCGCGACGACACCGGTATCGAAACCCCTGGCCCGGCCAGGTCGAGCACGGCCCCGCGGCCGTGGCGCGATGGATCTTCGAGGGACGGAAGTCGGCCGCCAGGCAGTCCCCTGCACCGCGGCTTCCGACCGCGACGCCGTCGTTCGAGCGCCCGCGCGCGCAGCCCGGCACCCTGACGGCCACCTGGGTCGGTCACGCGACGACGCTGCTGCAGCTTGGACCGCTCAACGTGCTGACCGATCCGATGTGGAGCGAGCGGGCCTCACCGGTCCAGTTCGCCGGGCCGCGACGGCGCACTCCGCCAGGAGTGCCGCTGGAACAGCTGCCGCCGATCGATCTCGTCCTTGTCTCACACGACCATTACGACCATCTCGACCGCCGTACCGTGGCGCGACTCATGCGCCACTCGCCCGAGGCCCGCTGGGCGGCTCCCGTCGGCGTCGGACGGTATCTGAAGAAATTCGGCGCCACCGCAATCGGCGAGCACGGCTGGTGGGATCGCGAGACGGCCAGCGACCTGGGCGTGTCGGTGGCATGCACGCCGGCGCGACACTTCAGCGGTCGCGCGCCGTGGAACCGGAACGGCACGCTGTGGTGTGGATGGATCCTGAAGGCGCACGGCCTTTCCGTCTTCTTCGCGGGCGACACGGCGCTGCACCCGGAGTTCGGCGAGATCGCGCGGCGGTTCGGGCCCTTCGACCTGTCGTTGATCCCGATCGGGGCGTATGAGCCGCAGTGGATGATGCAGCAGGTCCACATGAACCCCGAAGAGGCCGTCCAGGCCTACGGCGACGTCGCGGCCGCCCATCGAGAGCGCGGCTGGCCGTTGCCCGCGATGGTGCCCATCCACTGGGGCACGTTCAAGCTGAGCGACGAGCCGCTCGACGAGCCGCCGCGTCGCCTCACGGCCGCGTGGGCGAACGCGGGACACGACCCGCAGTCCCTCTGGCTGCTGCAGCACGGCGAGACGCGCGCGCGGCGCCAGTCCTAGCCTTTTAGCGCGTCGCCGTGGACTCGTGTTTCGCGAGCGCCTCGCCCAGCGCTCGCAACTGGTCCTCGCACTCCGCCGTCACGACACGCTTCCTGCCGAGCGACAGCGCGAGCGACCGCACGTTCGTGTTCTTGCGCGACAGCGCGATGATGTCCGCGTTGACATTCAGGAACCGCGCGAGCGCCGCGTCGGCATCGGCCAGCGGTGTCGCTGTCCGCGGCAGCATGGCTTTGAGCCGATCCAGCGTCGCCTTCGCCGACGCCGCCGAGGTGTTCATCGACTCCTCCATCCGCGTCATCACCGCGGCGTCTGACTCGGCGATGTGCGGCGCCTGCAGTACCTGAATCTCGAGCACCCCGATCTCGGCGCGACTCGCGAGGACCGCCGCGGCATTCGCCTGCGGAGGCGTCGCGAGGCGCACGGCGGTCTCGAGCGACGATCGAAATGCCTTCGCGGCCTCTTGCGCGTCCCCGAACGACAGGCGTTGGGCCTTCAGGTTCGAGTTCTCGATGGCGAGCGGAAGAATCTCGTCGTCCAGGCGTCGGTATTCCTCGTAACGCGTCTTGAACGCCGCAAGAGCCCGGAGCTCGTCGGCGTAGTCGAGCTCGGTCAGGATCGGCTGCAAGGTGACGAGGTCGTGATCCGCGGCCTGCCGCGCCGCGGTCGCTTCGTCCTTCGCGGCAATCGAGGCTTCGTCGGTGTCGGCCATGACGGCGCGGTTCGACGCCTCGGCGGCACGTGTGAACGAGACGTGAAGCTCGGAGGCCAGGCGCCTTGCCTCAAACAACTTCGGCAGCGCGGTGAGCGGATTGACGCAGCCGGTCGTGCCGGCGCCCATCAACGCGAGACCGGCGAGAACGATTGAAAGAGCGCGCAATCGCGACATGAGGCCCTCGGAGGGACGCTATGGTAGCCCAGGGGCAGGAACCGCCAATCAGTGGTTCTCGTGGGGCGGAACCTCTCTCCATTGCCCGGAGGTTCCGCCCTACAGCAGTGGACTCGTGGGGCGGAACGTCGCTTGATCCACGGACGTTCCGCCCTACGGCAGTCCGCCGGCGTCCAAAGGAGAGGATCCCCCGAATGAAGGCTTCTTGCCAGGCGACCGCCGGTGCCCGCCGCCCAGCCGATACGGTGGGGTGCGCTTTCCTGTTGCCGTCAATCGGCGCCGACGGTAGGCTCAACCCATGAACACGTCCGATGCGTTTTTTCGGTCGGTCGAGTTCGCCGAGCTCACGCTGCGCGTGGCGGACATCGCCCGGGTCGGCGCCTTCTACGAGTCGGAGCTGGGTTTCCACCGGGTCAGCGGTGGCGCGCACGAGGCGCGCTTCTCGCCGACCGGCGCGGAGCCCGCCCTCATCGCGCTCGAGCACGCGCCGTCGGCGGTGGCGCGTCCGCGGGGTGCGGCGGGACTTTTTCACGTCGCCTTCCTCTATCCGAACCGCGCGGCGCTCTCGCGCATCTTCACGCGTCTGGTGGCCAACGGCTTCCGCCTTGGCGCCGCGGATCACGGCGTGAGCGAAGCGCTCTATCTGTCGGACCCGGAAGGCAACGGGCTCGAGCTCTACGTCGATCGTCCGGTCGGCGAATGGCCGCCGTCGGCGGCAGACGGACAAGTGGCGATGTTCACTGAAGCGCTCGACGCGGCGTCGCTGATGTCCGCGGTCACGCCGATCGCCGGTCCCCTGATGGCCCCCCAGACGCGCATCGGGCACCTTCACCTGTCGGTGTCGAAGCTCGATCGTGCCGAGGCGTTCTACCGCGACGTCCTCGGGTTTCCCGTGCGTCAGCGCGACTATCCAGGCGCCCGCTTCTTCGGCCGTGACGGTTATCACCATCATTTCGGTACCAACACGTGGCAGACGAGCGCGCCGTCGCTCAGCGGCGCGCTGGGGCTCTGCAGCTACAGTTTGCGTTTCTCTGTGGACGCCGAGCGCAGGCACGTCGTGGACCTCGCCTCGGATGCAGGACGCCTTCGCCGAAGCGGGGAGACGCGCGCCGTGCTCGATGATTTCGATGGCCTGGAGGTGGTGATCGAGAGCGCCCGGGCAGGCGTGGGAGTGACGGTATGAGCATGCTGGACGACATGAACCTCGCGCCGACGCAGGCGATGGAGCCTCCCCCGTCGCGACAGTTCGACGTGCCGCCGCGTCGGCCCTCGAGAATCGGGCCCATCCTGTCGCTCGCGCTGGTCGCGGGTCTCGTCGCGGGGTTCTGGGTGTATCGCGTGCGCCAGACGGCGCCGGCCGAAGCGCCCGCGCCGGGTCCCGTCGCCTCGCCGAAGGCGCGCACCGCACCGCTCGCCGAGGGCGGGCCGGCCGTCGTCCTGCCGCCGCTCGATCAGCTCGATCCGTTCCTGCGCGACACGCTGAGCGGGCTCACGAAGGCACCCATCGCGCTTGCGTGGCTCTCTACCAACCATCTCGCGGAGCAGTTCGTCGCCATCGTCCAGGGTACCGCTGAGGGACAGGCGCCGATTCGGATGCTGGCAGCCCTGCGCCCTCGCGGATCGTTTCGAGTGACGACCCAGGGCGGACGCACCGTGATCGACCCGGCGAGCTATGCGCGGTACGACGGGATTGCCGATGCGGTGACGTCGATGGACGCGGCCGGCAGCGCGAAGATTTACGGGATGCTGAAGCCGCGACTCGAAGAGGCGTACGCATCGCTCGGGATCGGCGACTCGTCGATGGATGCCGCGGTCGAAGGCGCCCTCGTGAAACTGTTGTCAACGCCTGTGCCCGACGATCCGATCGAGGTGGAGGCCAGCGGCGGCGTCTACGCGTACGCAAACCCGGGTCTCGAGCAGTTGTCGTCAGCGCAGAAGCTGCTGATTCGCACCGGGCCCGCAAACGCGCGGAAGATCCAGGCGCGTCTGCGCGAAATCGCGCTGGCGCTCGGAATCCCGGCGGCGAGGCTGCCCGGGACGTAAAACCGGGTCTAGCGGGTTGGTCAAGTCTGGCAGGTCTGGCAGGTCGATCGGGTCTACCAGGTCGGCGCGCTCTGCGCCATGCATGCTCCACTTGGCATTTCGCACTTTGCACTTCGCACTTCGCAATAGGTGCA
>Ga0157375_10004346_pt1 | contig 12302 bp, 10 predicted proteins | sample M35metaG_FD_115311 | JGI IMG/M metagenome (GOLD analysis project Ga0157375, IMG submission 115311) | Miscanthus rhizosphere microbial communities from Kellogg Biological Station, Michigan, USA - M3-5 metaG | ecosystem: Host-associated > Plants > Roots > Rhizosphere > Soil | place: USA: Michigan...
CGAGAACACGAATCCATCCGGCGTCTGCGTGCGCCAGTTCGCGTAGGTCGCAGGCGTCTGCGGCCGGTAGAACGTGCTGTTGACTTCGATTGCCGTGAGCTTGCCGCTCGCGTATTCCAGTTCACGCTTCTGCGGCCACTTCTCCGGATAGAAGTTGTTGCGCCATGGTGCGAAGTTCCAGCCGCCGATGCCGACACGGATGCGTGCTGCAGCTGCGCGCGGCGCTGCTTTGGAGCGTGCAGTCATGATTGACGGGAGCCGAAAAGCATTCGTTATCTTGCCACGGCGCAGCAGGCAATGCGACGCGGCCGGCCACGCGGCTAGAGCATGAGTTCCCAGGTCTCGGCAAGCAGATTGTGGCCAAAGCTGCGGTGCCGTTCCTCGCCCGCCAGCTTGAAGCCCGCGGCGGCGTAGATGTGGCGTGCCGCATCGAGATTGCTCTGCGTCCACAGCGCCAGCTTGCGGTAGCCGGCACGGCGCGCGAAGCGAACGCATTCGTCGACGAGGCGCCGGCCAAGGCCGATGCCGCGAGCTTCGGGTTCGACCAGCAGCAGGCGCAGCTTGGCGACCTTTGCGGTCTTGCGCGCAACGAATACGCTGCCGACCCTGCGACCTGCGCGTTCGGCAATCCAGCAGCGTTCGCGCGCCGGATCGAGCTTCTGGATGAATTCGGCTGCGATCTGCGCCACGAGGGCTTCGAAGTCTTCGTTCCAGCCGTACTCGCGGGCATACACTTCGCCGTGGCGTTGCACGACCCAGCCGATATCGCCAGGGCGATGCCGGCGCAGGGTCACCGGCGCACGGGACGCCGGTTCGTTGCCGAGCGTGGCCTGGATGGTCGCCATCGCATCGACGAGTCTGCTGCACCCGCCCTCGCTCAACGGTTGCAGCAAGTGCCCTACGGCGTTGCTCGAGTGACGGTCAAGCGTGGAAAACGCACGCCTGCCGCGGCTAGTGAGCGCAAGCGTGCGTCGGCGTGCGTCGACGTCACCGGTCTTTCGCACGAGGTAGCGGCGCGACTCGAAGCGCTTGAGGATGCGGCTGAGATAGCCGGCGTCGAGTTCGAGGTCGCCGGCGAGGTCAGAGGCGGTGACGCGCGGGCGGTGCGCCAGTTCGTACAGCACACGCACCTCGGTCAGCGAAAATTCGCTATCGAGCAGGCTTTCGTGCAGGACGCCGATCTTCAACGTGTAGAAGCGGTTGAAGGCGCGGATTGCCGCGATGTCGTTTGCCGGGGCGCGCATGGACGTCATGAAGCAGTTGCGTTGCCGGCGATGTTCCGTCAATTAGTTGACGCAGTCAACTAATGTGGCGAAGGGTTCGACATTGCCCGGCATCTTGGCACCCTCTTGCGCGTCACCGCGGCAACTGCGCGCGCCGGAGCGCGCGCGAACAGCGGAGCTGCCCGGAGGGCGAGCGCAAGAATGGCCCGAGTCAAGCCGGGATCCAGCACTGTGCAACCATGGCGAAAACCGGATTCCGGCTTTCGCCGGAATGGCGATCCTCAGGGACCGGCTGCGACTTGCAAGTGCGCGAGAAGTTCCTGTTCTGCGCCCACTTGCGGAGCGCATTTCGACTTCGCGTAGGTTACGCGCCCTTCCACGGATCGTAGGTACCGAACCACCATAGGTGCCCCTCCGGATCGCGGCAGCTGTAGCCCTTGCCGCCGTATTCCTTCGCCTCTAGCTCGTCCACGATCACCGCGCCGGCAGCTTTTGCGCGCGCATAGTGCGCGTCGGCATCGGCGACGATGACGCAGGCGCACTGCGTTTCGCGGCCGCCGATTTCGTCGGGCTGCACGATGCGCTTGCCCCAGGCGCTTTCGTTGTCGGCCGAGCCGAGCATGATCATGCCGTTGCCGAAAACAAGCTGCGTGTGGTGCACGATGTCGCCGTCGGCATAGACGGGGTGCTTTTCGAAGCCGAAGGCGGAACAGAGCCAGTCGATCGCGGCCAGTGCATTGCGGTAGCGCAGGCCCGGGATGATGGTTGCGATAGTGTTGGCGGCAATGGCGGGCACGTCGCTCTCCTTGTTCGGCTGACGAAAGCGAACGTACTCCGTGAGAGCCGGGTATGTCACCTGAGGATCGTCATGTCACGGGTGCGAAACACCGATCCTGGAGCCCGCTGGGCTCGCCCGCCGAAAGTCAAAAAAAAGCCCGCCTTGCGGCGGGCTTTTGCTGTTTGCAGCGTCGTGGCCGCCGAGAGGCGGCCATGACGCGCGGCGTGCTTAGAGTCTGCAGTCCTCGAAGCCGTCGGCGAAAACGATATCCGTATTCACGACGACATTGACGCTGCTGTTCGCCAGCGCCGTGTCGTTGCCGGCTTCTGGAGCAGCGGAAATGTCCAGGCCTGCGGAAACCGTATAGAACAGCGGTCCGATCGCGCTGAATGTCGCCACGCCGTTGACCACCGTCACCGGGCCGATCGTGTTCGGATTGCCGCACGAATCCTGGACCGTCAACGTAACCTGCGTGGTGTTGTCCGAAGTGATGACGGCATTGGCGCCGTTTTGCACTTCGACCGTGCCGACGAACTGGGTCCCCTGCAGCACATCGGCCGGCGGCGTCGGATTGAACACGAGGTGATTGCCGGTGACATTCAACTGGCGCCCATCCTGCGACGGGCTGAAAGTGAGGTCGCCGCCGTAAGTCGCCGTCAGCGTGACGAATCCAAAGAAGGTCGACGTGACGTCGCAACTGCCGTTGCCGGAGCCGTCAAGCGTCGCATCGCAGCTGCCGCCGGCGCCGTCATCGACATGCACCGAACCGGTCGGCGTGCCGCTGCCGCCGATGTCATGATCGACGTTGACGTTGACCGTGTACGGCACGCCGGTCGAGGCAAAACCCGGAATGACGTCGACCGATGTCGACGTGATCTTGGTTACGCTCGGCACCAGGAACTTGAACACGTAGGCCGAACCTGCACCGCCGTCGGCCGGTGCGCCTACCAGAGCGCGACCGGAATTGACCGACGCGCTGAAACCGAATGTCGCGCCGGCCGGGTTGTCGGACGGCACCAGCTGGTTGACCAGACTGTAGGTCGAGCCGTTCGTGCCGAACTCGTAAGCAGCGCCGGCATTGGAATTGGTGGCCGGTGCACCGGCAACGACGAACGCGCCGAGCTGGGCCACGCTGCTGCCGAAGCCGTCGCCGGCGGTGTTGCCCGGATCGGCAATTGCCGCGGTCTGGGTCCACGTGGTTCCGCTGCGGCTGTACACGTATACCATGCCCTCGCCGTTGCTGTTGCCCGGCGCGCCGAACGCTGCGGTGTCGTTGAACAGCGAAACCGCCGTGCCGGCGAAATTGTTGGCGACATTGGCCGGGCGGATGCTCGCCTGCTGCGTGTAGGCGCCGCCATTGTTGACGAACACGAACACGTTGCCGGAATTCTGCTTGACGCCGGTGTGATAGCCCGGAGCGCCGACCAGCACGGTGTTGCCCGAAAGCGAGACCGACGTGCCGAACAGGCCGCCGACGCGCGCCTGGCCGCCGTTGGCGCGGAACGTCGAGCGCGTATACGTGACGCCGAGGTCGATCGAGTCGAAAACAATCGCCACGCCGGCGTTCGCACCCCTGCCGGCCGTGCTGTTCGGCGCGCCGGCGGCGATACGGAAGCCCTGGATCGAGACCGACGTGCCCAGATGGCCGGCGCTGGTCAGTGCCGAGGTCAGCGGGCTGTTCGAATTCTGGGCCCAGACCAGGCCCGAACCGGTGAACAGGTAGACGCCACCGGCGCCCGAAGCGCGGCCCGGGGCGCCGACGGCTACGTTGGCGATGGTTCCGTCGCCGCTGATGCTGACCGATGCGCCGAAGTGATCGCCAGGGACGTTGTCGCTCGCGGTCAGAGTGGCTACCTTGGTCCACGTCGCGCCGATGCGCGTGAAGACGTAGGCCGCCTCGTCACCCGGAGCGCCGACCACTGCGACGGAGCCGTCGTCGGAAATCGCGGAGCTGTTGCCGGCAAGTGCGCCGGCGTTGGCCGTCGGCGTGAGTTTCTGTTCCTCGGTCAAATCCGCCAGCGCAAGGCTGGGAGCGATGGCTGCAAGAAGAATGACCAATAAGGCAGCACGGCCGCCAAATCGCGCACTAAAAATCGAAAACATAAGATACCCCTGTTGCAGGTGGTTCTACGGAGAATTCCGTCTGCCACTTGGACCAACCCCGGCCCAAGCGTAAGTCACACTGAACTCAAATAAGCACTTCTCATGCCACCTATGAGTAGTGTGATGGGCGTCACCTTATACTGATACGAAGCCGTTTGTACATACTCCCAACGGCTAGTGCCGGAGTTCACATCCGCGCAAGGTCAGGAACTGCCTTTTTTGGGCACCTGGATAGCGAAGAAAAGTGTTAAGAATCAAATACCGGAGGCTCGAGGTTGCAGGCATCATCTCCACTCCGACCGGCTTGCGCTCGAGCGGCAAATGGCAGTTCAATTGCCATGCCCGCAAGGCTGATCCGGGCGAATCACATCAATCATTCCGAGAACGAGGCTACCGCCATGAGCAAAGGTCTGAATCAGAAAAAAGACGCGAAGAAGAAACCGGCCAAGACCCTGAAGGAAAAGCGCGCCGAGAAGGAAGCCAAACGGCAGTCGAAGGGCTAGACGTCGCCAGCCGCGAATAACCCGCCGCGCCGGCAGCTTGATGCCGGCGGGCGGACATTTGCGTTTCAGTCCGCCAGTCCGCGGGATTCGGCGGCACCCAGCACATCGGCATGCTCGACGCGGCGAGCGCGTCGCACCAGCAGCGGGTGCGCAAGTACCGAGAGCAGGATGATGGCAACACCGGCGTAGAACGACAGTGCGAGTTCGCGCTGCTCGCCGAGCAATGGGATCGCCAGCACGATTGCATACACCGGTTCGAGATTCGTCGCCAGCTGCACGCTGTAGGCGCTCAGATGGCGCAGCGCATGCAGGGCGAGCGAGTAGGGCAGCAGCGTGCAGCCCAGTGCCAGTGCGAGCAGCAGCACCGCGTCATGCACGTCCGGCAACGGAAGCATCGGGCCGTCATGCGGCAACAGCGGCGCGAGCGCGGCCAGCAGGACGACGCCCGCGGCAAGTTCGATGCCAGTCACGGTGAGCGGATCGGCGTGCTCGACGAGGCGCTTATTCAACGCACTGAACAAGGCGACAAGCAACGCAGAAACGACGCCGACGACCAGGCCCACCTGCATCGCCTGTGGCACGCCGCCGGCGACGAGTGCGACGCCTGGAATCACGAGGATGCCAAGCACCAGCTCGCGCGGATCGAAACGGCTGCGCGCGATCAGCGGTTCGACGATTGCCAGGAATACCGGACCGACCGCCATGCACGTGGCGCCGACAGACGCATTGGCCAGTTTGATGGCGGCGTAGAACGTGAGCCAGTGGAGCGCCACCAGTACACCGATGCCCGCGTAAGCTGCGATCAATCGCGCCGGCATGGCGCGCAGGCTGCGCCATACGCGCGGCACGAGTGCCAGCACCGCAACGACGATCAGCATGCGCCACAACACCAGAGCCAGTGCCGGCAACGTGATCAGGCGGCCGAATATCGCCGTGAATCCCCACAGCAGCACGCAGAAATGAATTTGCAGTTGCGCCTTGCGCACTTCGGACATTGGCGTTTCCGTAAATACGGCAAGACGTGCGGGTGCGAACGCCGTGTCGAGGCGTTACTATCGCCCGATGCAAGCGAAGCCGTCCAGCATCTTGGCGCAGTGGGGCAGAGCAGTTGCGTTTGCCGTGGCCGCCCTCGTGGCGGGTTGCGCGCAAGTGCAAGTCACGGCGCCGAAGCAGGAACCGGTTGCTCCAGCGCTTGCCGGTCCGCGCTACGAGCAGGTGCTTGCGCAGGATGCGGCGACGGTCGCCGAATTGCGTGCCGCGCCGGCACCGAAGGAACCTGAAGTGGCCGATGGCACGACGCCTTCCGGCGACGAGACGCTGCTCAACGGGCGCGGCTATGCGCGCATCGGCGATGGTTTCGTGCCGTCCGGCGACGCGCGAGCGTGGGCTCTGCAACAAGGCCAACGCGTCGGCGCCGACAAGGTTTTCGTCTATGCGCCGGAAGCAGACGGAACGACACGCGCGGCGTTCTACGTACGCTATCGTTTGCCGTTCGGCGCGACGTTTCGCACGGTCACGGCCGAAGAAGAAAAAGCATTAGGCTCAGGTGGCGTGCAGCTCGGCGAGGTCGTCGGCGGTACGCCGGCGTCCGAAGCCAACCTGCGCCGCGGCGACTTCGTGATCAAGTTCAACGGCAAGCCGATTGCCGGCCGACCCGCCTTCCAGCAGATGCTGCGCGAGAACATGGGCAAGCGCGTCACATTGACGCTGAGCCGAAACGGCGTGACGATGGACCGGTTGGTTAGGCTCGGTGTCGCGGCTCAGGCGCAGGCGCAGCCGAAAAAATGATTTCGCGGCCCGGCTCTCTTCTGAACCGGACGCAGCAACAGGGGAACCAACAAGGATGACGCGTTGCCTCGCGCTGATGGTCGGACTCGTCGGCTCGCTGCCGGCACCTGCCGCGCCGGCGGAACTCGACGTGCACATCGCCGACGCCCGCGGTGCTCCGGTCGCCGACGCTGTCGTCACTGCCGTCCCGCGTGCAGGCTCGCCGGCAGCGGCCGGGCAATCCAGACTGCATGTCATCGACCAGAAGAACGAGACCTTCATTCCCTACATCGAAGTGTTCCGTCCCGGCGACCGCGTGATCTTCCACAACAGCGACACCACGCGCCACCACGCCTACTCGTTCGCGCCAGCGCGCCAGTTCGAGTTCGTGCTGGCGCCGGGTGAAAGTTCGGCGCCGCTGCAACTCGATCAAGTCGGCGTGATCGCCGTCGGCTGCAACATCCACGATCAGATGATCACGTACTTCTTCGTCACGGACGCGCCGTTCGTTGCGCGTTCCGGCAGCGACGGCCGCGCGCACGTCGACTTGCCGGCGGGAAGTTTCGACGTGCGCGTGTGGCACCCGCGCCAGCGGCCGGGCAGTCCCGACAACACGCAGACTTTCGCTGCCGCGGCCGATTCCATGCCGGCGGATCTGCACTACACGCTCAGCCTGCTGCCGGATCAGCGCGGCAGTCCCGATCGCGAGCGCAGTACTTACTGACGGGGCAGCGATGACCTTCCGCCTGCGCCTCGCCTCATTCCTGGTTGCCTCGCTGGCGGTGCTGCAGATCATGACGGCGCTGCTGGTCTACGAGGTGACGCGGCGGCAGATCATCGGCGAAGGCGAACATCAGCTCGCGCTGGCTTCGACGGCGTTCTCGCGTCAGCTCGACGACGTCTCTGCTCGCGTTGCCGACAATGTGTCGGTGCTCACGCTCGACTACGCCCTGCGTTCGGCGATTGCACAGCGCGATCGCGACACGGTGCTGTCGGCACTGCGCAACCACGGCCGCCGTGTCGGCGCGACGCGCATGCTGCTGGTCGGCCTCGATGGTGCGATCCAGGCCGATACGCAGGCCGATCCGAAGCTGCAGAAATTCCCCTTCACGGATCTGCTCGATACCGCGCTGGAACATCCGGAGGCCGCCGTCGTCGCGTGGGACGACCGCGCCTACTGGATTGTCGTCGTACCGGTGTCAGCGCCGACGCTGATCGGCCTGATCGCGGCCGCGATTCCTATCGACGATGCATTCCTCCAGCACATCCAGGAACAATCGACGTTGCCGAACACGATCGAACTTGCGGTGCAGGACGCGCGCGGCGGCTGGGTTCCGGTCGCGCGCGGCGGCGAGGGCAGCAATCTTGCCGAGCAGTTTGTTTCGTCCAGGGGCGTGTGGCCGAAGGAAGGGCCGGTACTCCGCGAAGTCGATGGTCGTGAGTACGTGGTGTCGGCGACGCGCCTGCGTTCCGCAACGCTCAGTCCGCCGATTCTCGCCGTGATTGGCTACTCGCTCGACGACGCGTTGCGGCCGTATCGCTCGGTCGGAATTGCCTGGGCTGCGTTGCTGGCGCTGGGTCTGGTGCTCGGCCTCGTCGGTTCGTTGCTGATCGCGCGTGGCGTGTCGCGCCCGGTCGAGGCGCTCGCGGCAACCGCCAGGCGCATCGCTACCGGCGACTACCGGCCGCCGGAGCCGCTGTCGCAGAGCGGCGAACTTGGCGAGTTGTCTGCGGCATTCGCGAACATGACCCAGGCGATCGGAGAACGCGAGGAGCAGATCCGTTTCCAGAGTGCCCACGATGCGGTGACCGGATTGCCGAATCGCGTCGCCGTCGAGGCGACGGTCGAGCAGCAGTTGATTGCCGAGCCCGATACGCGCGGCGCGTTGCTGGTGGTGGCGCTCGCGCGTCTTCCGGAAATCACCAAGACCGTTGGCCACGCGATCAGCGACCGCCTGATGCGCGACGCCGGTGAACGCATTTGCGGCCCGGCCGGCGACGCGCTGGTCGCCCGCGCCGGCGACAGCGAGTTCCTGGTCTGGCAGCGCGATGCCGATGAGGCCAAGGCGATTGCACTGGCCTTCCGCCTGATCGATGAACTTGCCGAACCCTATCGCGAAGCGGATCTGGCGATCGACCTCGCACCGGCCGTCGGCATCGCATTGCATCCGGACCATGGCGCCGAGGCCAGTGTGTTGCTGCAGCACGCCGACGTCGCCTTGTTCGCGGCGCTGGGCACGGCCGATCCGGTCGTCGTCTACGATCCCATCGTCGATCCGCACCGTCCCGAACGCCTGTCGCTGATGGGTGACCTGCGCGAGGCGCTCGACCAGAACCAACTGCAGTTGCACTACCAGCCGAAGTTGAACCTGGCGATGCGCAGCGTCGACGGTGTCGAAGGCCTGGTGCGCTGGCAACATCCGAAAATGGGCCTGCTGGCGCCCGATTCGTTCATTCCGCTGGCCGAAGAAACCGGCAACATCCGCCGAGTGACGCGCTGGGTGTTGGCCGCCGGCATCGCGCAGGCGCAACGCTGGAACGTACACGGCCGCCGCCTGCGCGTCGCATTGAATCTTTCGGCACGCGACGTGGACGATCCCGATCTGCCGCAGCGAATCGAGGAACTGCTCTCGGTACACGGCGTGGCGCCCGACATGATCCTGCTGGAAATCACCGAGAGTGCGGCGATGGCGCGGCCGGAAGCGGCCGTTCGTGTGCTGCGCCGGGTGGCCGACCTCGGCATCGACCTGGCGATCGACGACTTCGGCGTCGGCCAGTCTTCGTTCGCCTATCTGCGCCGGCTGCCGGTGCGCGAGTTGAAGATCGACAAGAGCTTCCTGCTGCGTTTCGCGATCGGCCCCGAGGATCGCTCGATCGTCCGTTCGATCGTCGAACTCGGCCATCGCCTCGGCTATCGGGTGACCGCCGAAGGGGTCAACGACCAGGCCACGCTTGACTACCTCACTGAAATCGGTTGCGATCACGCACAGGGGTTCTTTATTGCGCGCGCCCTGCCGCCGGATGCACTGGCGGCGCTCCTGGCGGCGAAACCGCAGCGGGTCGGAGAATCGATGGCGTGATCATGCGTTGCGCATTCCTGTTGGTGCTGTGCGGAGTGTTCGCGCCGGCGCACGCGCAGGATTTCGCCGTGCATGGCTTCGCCGACTTCCGTGTGGCATCCGCGGCGGACGAAACCGCCTGGACGCAGGGCGGGCTCGGCAAGACGCGCTACGGCAGCGGCGAAGCTGGCGCGCATGTCGGCGCAGCCGCGCTGGTCGCATCGTGGCAAGTCGCGCCGGAATGGCGGGCGGTGGCGGATCTGCGCTACCAGCCACAGGACGGCTCCAACGTCGTGCTGACCGAAGCGTTCGTACGTTTTCGTCCGGTCTCGACCAGCGCGTGGCGCTGGTCGCTCAAGCTCGGCGAATTCTTCCCGCCGATCTCGCTGGAAAACGAAGGTATAGGCTGGACCAGCCTGTGGACGCTGACGCCATCGGCGATTAATTCCTGGGTCGGCGAGGAGATGCGCACCGTCGGTAGCGAATTCCGTGTGGAGCATCGCGGCGAAGCGGACACTCTGGAGGGTGCCGTCGCACTGGTCGGCGCCAACGATCCTCTCGGCGAGATCATTGCGTCACGTGGCTGGTCTCTCGATGACGTGGTCAGCGGTTTCGGCAGTCGCCTGCGCGAGCCGGACGTCTACGCCGAACTCATCGGCGTCGCACCGCCGCGCCGCTATGATCCGTTCCTCGAAATCGATGATCGCGTCGGCGCTTACGCCGACGTGACCTGGCGTTCGACTTCGTATGGCAGCGCGACGCTGCTGCACTACGACAATCTCGCCGACCCGAGCGACTATCATGCGTTCGATCACGGCGACCAGCTGTTTGCGTGGCGCACGAAATTCACCAGCCTGGGTGCGCAGACGCAAGCCGGGATTTGCACGTTCATCGCGCAGACGATGAGCGGCACGACGGAAATCGCTCCACCGGGCTTCCGCAGCGTGACGCATTTTTCGGCAGGTTATCTGCTTGCCGGGCTGGATTTCGGCAAATGGCGTCCTGCGCTGCGCATGGATGCATTCACCACGCGCGCCGATCCGGCATCATCCGCCGGATTGAGCGAGCATGGCACCGCACTGACGCTGGCGCTGAACTGGCGGCCCCTGGAGTGGCTGCGCGTGACCTGCGAGGCGCTGCGCGTCGACAGTTGGCGCGAGCAACGGCTGGCGCAAGGGCTTGCGCCGCGCCAGATCGACGCGCAAGTCTTGCTCAATGCACGCGTGCTGTTCTGATCGCCCGTCAAGGCCCTATCGACACGAAAGGCCGTTCGTGGTGAGGTATCGAACCACGAGCTGCTGTGGCATTCACCGTTCTCCCTTCGATGCCTCGGGGCGAACGGCTTGAAAGGCGTTGCTGAAACTTCAGAGCGAGGGAAAATGCAAAAAATTAACCGTCGAACGGCACCCCACCACGTCACACGTGCCCTCACAGGCCTGTGCGCGGCGCTCGCCGCGTTCACCTGCGCTGCGGACAGTCCCGCTCCGGCCAAACCATTGACCATGAGCGACGTGCTCGCTGCCTCGAAAGCAGGCGATTGGCACGCACTCGATCCGGAAAACACGTTGTACCTCGAACTCGCCAGTGGCCGCGTCGTGATCGAACTGTCGCCGGCGTTCACGCCGCGTCACACCGCGAACATCAAGGCGCTCGTGCGCGAGAAGTATTTCGACGGCTTGGCCATGTTGCGTTCGCAGGACAACTACGTGGTGCAGTGGGGCGACCCGCACGCCGACGCGCGCGCCGAAGACAATGATCAGCCGCGTCCGATCAAGACGGCGCAGCGCACGCTGAAAGCCGAATTCACCGTGCCGATCAGCAAGGATCTGCCGTTCACGCGCCTGCCCGACGTCGATGGGTATGCACCGCAGGTCGGATTTTCCGGCGATTTCTGGTCGGCGCGCGATCCGAAGACGAACCAGGCGTGGCTGACGCATTGCTACGGCAGTGTCGGCGTCGGGCGCGACGTCGATTCCGATTCCGGCGGTGGCACAGAAATCTACGCCGTGATCGGCAACGCACCACGCCATCTCGACCGCAACATCACATTGGTCGGCCGCGTCGTGCAGGGCATGGAATTGCTGTCGGTACTGCCGCGCGGCACTGGCGCGCTCGGCTTCTACGAGAAAGCCGAACAGCGTGTGCCGATCAAATCGGTTCGCGTCGCGGCCGACGTGCCTGCCGCGGAACGCACGAACCTCGAAGTCCTGCGCACCGACACGCCGACCTTTACCGCGCTGGTCGAGTCGCGGCGCAATCGCCACGACGACTGGTTCAAGGTGCCCGCTGGCTACGTCGAGTTGTGCAATGTCCCGATTCCGGTAAGGGTCGCTGGCGCGGGGCCGCACTGACGGGGGCGCTGCGCTGGCATCTTTTTTTGTTCGTCATTCCGGCGAAAGCCGGAATCCATCTTGATCTTTCTCTTTTCACGCTGAAGTGCAGAGCTTCCACTCGCCTGCGGCGAGCGGCCTACTTTTGGCATTGCCCAAAAGTAGGCAAAAGGCTAGGCGCCTGACGCGGTGCCCCGCCGCGCATCATGCGCGGCGGGGTGTTCCTGCGCTTCTCGCCTTCGCGGGGTCGCTCAGACGGCACATTCCATGTGCCGCTTCGCGATCGCGGCGATCCCTCGCCGCGACCCTGCGGGCTAATCCCGCGAAGGCTGCGATGCTCGGCACCGCGAACGGCGCCGGGATCCACGAATCCGTGCATCCCTGCACTACCTCGAAGTGCCGGAGTGGAAGGCATTGGCTCTTGCCTCTGCTTCTGCGACAGGATGCCGCCCACTGGGGCCCCCTGAGGCGCGGCGAGGGTGCGAAGGAAAAGTGCGCAGCAGGGCGCACACGATGTGCGCCCGTTCGCTGAATGTACA
>Ga0157375_10004348_pt1 | contig 12300 bp, 13 predicted proteins | sample M35metaG_FD_115311 | JGI IMG/M metagenome (GOLD analysis project Ga0157375, IMG submission 115311) | Miscanthus rhizosphere microbial communities from Kellogg Biological Station, Michigan, USA - M3-5 metaG | ecosystem: Host-associated > Plants > Roots > Rhizosphere > Soil | place: USA: Michigan...
CATCCTGCATCCTGACCCAGCGAAGGATGGCGCCGAGAAGATTGCCAAGATGCAAGTCGCCGGTCGGCTGAATTCCGGAAACGACCCTCATGGCCTGGGACTCAGCTTCAGCCGGCATCGGTATACTTCCTCCTGCGCCGGACCAGCGAGCGCAATTCTTCCTTGTCGGTGCCGCCAAGCAGCCAGACAAGCGGGAAATAAACCGCCATGCCGCCGCCGACGAGCGCGGCCACACCCAGCATGCGGTGGCCGACTGACCCGGCGAAGAAGCTGGAGAGTCCCATTTTGATGGCGAACAAGGCGCCCACCATCGCGGCAGCGGCGATCAACTGGCGGATAACCCGGCTGGCGAGCCATCCCTGGATCCGGAAATGCCCACGGCGATGGAGGATGACATAGAGGATCAAACAGTTGAGCCAGCTGCAGATCGCGATGGCCGCGGCCAGACCGCCGATTCCGAACCGCGGAATCAGTGCGAAGTTGAGGCCGATGTTGGCAAGGAGGACGAATGCGGCCGTCTTGACCGGCGTGGCGGTGTCCTGCCGGGCGTAGAAACCAGGGGTCAGCACCTTGACCAGGACATAGGCCGGAAGCCCAAGGCTGATGATCGCCAGCGTCAGCGCCGAGAGGCGGGCGTCCTCGGCGGTGAAATGACCGCCCTGAAATAGGGCCGAGACCAGCGGGCCACTGGCGACCGCGAGTGCGAGCGCGGCGGGCAGGCACAACAACATTGCAAGCTCGGCGGCCTGGCCCTGAACCTTGGCCGCTTCTTCGTGCTGCCCGGCACCGACATGCTTTGAAACCTGCGGCAGAATGGCGGTGCCAAGCGCGGCACCGATGACACCAAGCGGCAACTGGTTCAGCCGATCGGCGTAGTTGAAATAGCTCATCGCGCCGGTGCCAATCCGAGTCAGGAAGAACGTGTCGATAAAGGCGCTGATTTGATAGACGCCGGCGCCCAGCGTGGCCGGTACAACGACCCGGACGAACTGGCGGACGCCCGGTGTCATCCGCGGCCTGCGCCACTTAAGGACAATCCCCGCCCGCTTGCAGGCCGCCATGAGCAACGCCAGCTGGAGAACGCCGCCAAGCGTCACGGCGATTGCCAGCGCCGTGGCGGTGATGTGGCCGCCATCGGGCACGAAGATCAGCGCCGACAGCATGGCAAGGTTGAGGAGGGCTGGCGCAAACGCCGCTGCGGTGAACCGCGCAAGGCTGTTGAGGATGCCACTGAACAGCGAGACGAGGCTGATCAGGACGAGATAGGGGAAGGTGATGCTGGTAAGGAAGGTCGCCAGGCTGAGCTGCTCGCCCGTATAGCCTGACAACAGGGCCACGAACGGCCCCATGATGACCTCGAACAGCAGCGTGAAAAGCACCAAAGTCGGTGCGAAGACCGCCAGCACCTCCTCGGAGAAATGCTTGGCCTCCGCCTGGCCGCCCGGGCCGTGCAGTCGCTGCGCATAAAGCGGCACGAAGCCGGCCGAAAACGCACCCTCGCCGAACAGCCGACGGAACGTGTTGGGAAGCCGGAAGGCGACGAAGAAGGCGTCGGCTTGCCAGCTGGCGCCCATCACCCGTGACATCAGCATTTCGCGGGCGAATCCCGCTGCCCGACTGACGAGCGTCAGCCCGCCAATGGTGCCCGTCGCTTTGACGAGATTCATGGGCGCAATGCCGGTCTTTAGCTGTTGGTCTGGTCGGAGCCCTCGGCGGGCGCCTCACCAGCACCGTTGGCGGCTTCACTGCCTTCGGCGTTCTGCAGCGCATTCAGCTGCTGAATGTAAGCCGCGTTGAAGTCGATCGGCTCCAGCAGCAGGGGCGGGAAGCCGGTGTTGCCGACGGCTTCTGCGACAATCTGCCGTACGAAGGGGAAGAGCATCCGCGGCGCTTCGATCAACAGGAACGGTCCTATCGCATCCTCGGGGATGTTTCGGAGGCCGAGCAGCCCGGCGTAGCTCAGGTCGATCAGGAAGTGCGCACCATTGTCCGAACGGGCGGCGACATTCACCTTGAGGATGACCTCGTGGACCTCTTCCGAGATGTTGTTGACGTTGATGTTGAACTGGATATCGACCTGCGGCTGGCCCTGCCATTGGAACACGGCCGGGCTATTAGGGCATTCGACCGACAAGTCCTTGATATACTGGGTCAGAACCGCGATCTGAGGCGCCCCCTCCGGTCCGGAGCCATTGTTCGCGTTATTGGGATCCTGGTCGGCCATGGTCGGTAATGGTCCTTATGTGCTGCTTGCGGGCTTCGGCCTATGCCGGGTAAGCCTTTGGAAAGTGAAGGAGCGCGCCTAGCAGCCGCAATTATACGGTGCAATGCCGGGAGCGACCTTTGAATCCAAGCGTTGTGCGCATTATGTTGGGTGCCGAACTGATCAGGATTTTGAATTGGCCGTCATAGTCATCCTTGCCCTCGTTGCCTTGTTCATCGGCCTTCGCCTTTACGCCGTGCTCGGCGAGCGCACGGGTCACGAACAGCCGATCCTAAAGCCCGCCGATCCTGACGCGCGCATCAGCCAGCCGCAGCCGGCTGCCCCGCGCGAGGCGGCGAAAACGCCGGAGGCCGGAGACCTTGCCTATTTGCCGATGGCGGGCCCCGGTGTGCGGGCGTTACTGGGTTCCGATCCCAGTTTCGACGTCAGCCGCTTCCTGGAAGGCGCGGGCGGCGCCTATCGTCTGGTCCTGGAGAGCTTCTGGAAGGGCGATCTCGACACGATCAAGCCGCACGTCGCCGCACATATTTATGAAGCCTTTGCCGCCGCCGTCGAGCAGCGCGAGAAGGATGGGCATAAGCTGGACAACCGCCTGGTCGCGCTTGAGCCGCCGGTCATTACCGAAGCCGAAGTCGATAATGGCGCGGCCGTCATTACCGTCCGCTTCGAGGCCGATATCGCGGCAGTCACGCGCAACGCCGATGGCGAAGTCGTGGCAGGGTCCATGAGCGACGCCGTCCAGACCCGCGATCGCTGGACTTTCCGCCGCGACATCACGTCGCGCGATCCAAACTGGCTCCTGATCGAAACCGACGAGGAAGAGTGAGGTTCGCCTCACGCGCTATTGCGCTTGCGGCTCTGGCGCTGCTTGCCGCCTGCGCACCCAGGCCGCAGGTTCCCTCGACGCCGTCCAAGCCTCCAGTTGAAGCACCATCGCGGCCAGCGCCGACACCGCCAACTCCGCCACCGCCGGCAAATGCGGTCGCGGCAGGCGTAACGCTGGCGCAACCAAGGCCACTTGCGGAATCCGACGCAGCCGATGCCTTGCGTGCTTTTGTCCTCAGTTGTCCGGCCCTGGTGCGTCGCCAGGACAAATCGGGCCTGAGCCAGGCATCCGATTGGCAAACCCTTTGCAATGAAGCGCGCGCCGTGCCTTCCGGTAGTGCGGCCGCATTCTTCCGCGACCGCTTCGACTGGGCGCGGGTTGGCGACGGCAGGGCATTCGCTACAGGCTATTATGAGCCGGAAATTGCTGGCGTCCGCACGCGCCAACCGGGTTTCGATGTTCCGATCTATCGGACGCCTACGGACCTTACCCGCTGCACCCAGGCCGACGGCACGACCGGGCGTGGACGGCTCGATGAAACGGGCGCATGCGCCCTCTATTTCACAAGGCCCGAGATCGAGGATGGAGTTCTCGCCGGCAAAGGACTTGAATTGGCCTGGGCCGCCGATCCGATCGACCTGTTCTTCGTCGAAATCCAGGGTTCGGGGCGGCTTAAGGCACCGGATGGCACCATCATGCGGATCGGTTACGACAACCAGAATGGCCGCGACTATGTGGCGGTTGGGCGACTATTGCGCGACCGCGGGATCTTGCCCTCGGGTGGCATCACGAGGGATGTGATCATCAACTGGATGCGTGCCCAGCCGGATGGCGGCAAAGCGCTGATGCGCGAGAACTTGAGCTACATCTTCTTCAAGGAGCTGACAGGGCCGGGTCCAATCGGAGCGATGAACATCGCCGTGACACCGCAGGTGACCGTCGCCGCCGACCCTCTGTTCGCACCATTGGGCGCCCCGGTCTTTATCGACATGGATCGCAACGAAGCCGACGGCCTGTGGGTGGCGCAGGACACGGGTGGAGCGATCAAGGGAGCCAACCGCTTCGACACCTTCTGGGGCGCCGGCGAAGCCGCCGAACGGACGGCGGGCGGCATGTCGGCCAGCGGCACAGCCCTGATTCTACTGCCCAAGGGCAGCGTCGCGCGCATCGAGGCGGCCGGTGCGCGGACTATCCCCTGAAGAGCAGGCCCTCTGGGCCAAAGTGACCGAGACCATTCGGCCGCTGTCGCGCGAGCCGCAGCCCAAAGCTGCAGCGTTGCCGGCACAGGCGGGCCCCACTCCGCCGGCCATCGACCACAAGCCCAAAGGCGTGCCGCCGCGATCGCCGCGGCCGCTCGCTCGACCTCGGCCCGCGATCGCGAATACGCTGGACTCGCATTGGGACCGGCGCCTGAGGGCAGGCTCGGTCGAGCCGGACAGGGTCGTGGACCTGCACGGTCACAACCTCGACAGCGCCTGGGATTCGATCGACCGGGCGCTTGAACGGGCCGTGGTTAACCGCGAACGGGTGCTATTGCTGATTACCGGACATGCGCGTCCGGGCGAACCGCCGGTGCAGCGCGGACGCATCCGCGCCGCTGTTCACGACTGGCTCGCGGCGTCGCGCCACAGAGGCGAAATTGCCGCCGTCAGGGCCGCGCATCGCCGCCACGGCGGAGGCGGAAGCCTCTACGTCATTCTGCGGCGTTAACCTTCCTCTCGCACGGCTTCTTAACGCTGGCCGTTTAATCGCGTGCGGATAGCGGCATGGTCCGCGATGTCGAAGGCGATCGCACCACCATGAAAGACGGAAGGGCGCAGAAGATCAGCAACGCCATCCTCTCGGGGACGGCGGGCCTGTCTTCCTTCATCTTTTCGCTGATGGCGCTCTTGTACATTACCGAGCTGGACCAGAAGATCCTGGCGTCGCTGGTCGCCGGCGCATTCTGCCTCTTGATCAGCTACATCGCTTCGGAACGGCCCAATACCGAAGGCGCACGCGCCCTGTCGGCGCTCGTCGACCGGCTCCTTGCCGTCGAGCATGGCGACCTCACCAGTCCCGCGCCTTCAATCCTGAAGCGCAGCCTGCCGAAACTGGCGGCGGCAGTGGATAGTTTGTTCGACGAGGTCCGATCGTCGATCGAGAACGCCCACGCCCTTGGCATGTATGACCCGGTCACCTCGCTGCCCAACCGTCTGCATTTCCGATCGGAGGCGGACAAGCTGTTGAGCCAGGTCGGCAAGAACCAGTCGGCCATGCTGTTTGTCGATCTCGATCGCTTCAAGGCCGTCAACGATTGCCTCGGCCATGCCCGCGGCGACCAGCTGCTCGTGATGGTCGCGAACCGCCTGCGAGTTGTCGTTACCGCCGAGCTTGGCGATACCGGCACGCCCCGGCCCTTGCTGGCGCGCCTTGCAGGCGATGAGTTCACGATGTTCTTCCCGAAGATCGAGTCGGTTGCCGAGGTCGAAATGCTGGCCCGCCGCATTGCCCTTGCAATCGCCGAGCCGTTCGAACTGCAGGGGCACAGCATCGACATCGGTGCGTCGATCGGTGTCGCGATTTCCCCCGACCATGGGCAGACCGTCGAGTCGTTGATGCGTGCCGCCGATCTCGCCATGTACCGCGCCAAGCAGCGCGGCGGTGGCCAGCATTACCTCTTCTCCGACAAGCTGGCGCTGGAGCACCAGAGCCGCACCGAAATCGAGACGGCTCTCACCGATGCCGTGCCACGCGATCAGCTGAGGATTGCCTTGCAGCCGCAGGTCAACCTCGCCACGGGCGAAGTGACGGGCGCCGAGGCGCTCATTCGCTGGCACCATCCGCGCGACGGCATTCGCAGCCCTTCGAGCTTCATTCCGATCGCCGAGCAGACCGGCATCATCGCCGAGATCGGGGATTGGGTGATTACCGAGGCGGCTTCGATCCTGGCCGGCTGGCAGCGCGACGGAATCAAGCGCCGCCTGGCGTTCAACGTCAGCCCGCGCCAGCTGGATCGCGTCGACTTCTTCAGCCGGCTACGGCAGACCTTCTTCGACCAAGGCGTGCCGCTGTCGATGGTGGAGCTGGAGTTCACCGAGAGCGCCGCCATGCAGTGTTCGGAAGGCGATCTCGCTGAGATTTCCGCGCTGCGGTCTGAAGGCGCCTTCATCGCCATCGATGACTTCGGCACCGGCTATTCGAACATCGCCCGCCTGCGCTCCATGCCTCTAGACCGGGTCAAGCTCGACCCGTCGTTGATTGCCGAACTCGAGAGTTGCGAGCGGGCGAGGGTGGTCGTCCAGGCCGTGATCGAGCTCATCAAGGGTGTCGGCTGCGAAGTCGTTGCCGAGGCGGTCGAGACCGTCGCCCAGGCCGACATCCTCCGGGCGATGGGCTGCCACACCATCCAGGGCTATGTCTTCGCCGAGCCGATGTACCAGGATGAATACAAGGCCTGGACAGCCGGCGCCGACCGTCAAACGCGCAACGTCGCCTAAACCCGAAAAGCCTTCGAGATGACGCGGCCGTAGATACGGCTGAGCGCGCGAATGTCCTCGACCGCCGCGCTCTCGCCGACCTTGTGCATGGTGGCGTTGGGCAGGCCGAAATCGACCACCGGGCAAAGTTGGATGAGAAAACGGCCATCCGAAGTCCCGCCGCTGGTCGATAACTCCGGTTCGATCCCGGTCTCGTCACGAATTGCGGAAACGACGAGGTCGTAGAGTCCGCCGGCGGGTGTGAGGAACGCCTCGCCGGAAATGCGGGCGCGGACGGTAGCGCCCGGTGCAGCCTTGGCAGCGGTGTCTTCGACCAGTTGGACGAGATCGGCACCCTTGTGGAGGTTGTTGAAGCGAATGTTGAGCTGCGCCTGCGCGACCGACGGGATGACGTTGCTGGCGTTGGTCGGCGTCGAGATCGCCGTGAACTCGAGGTTTGAAGGCGGGAAGGCGTCGGTGCCGTCGTCGAGTTGCAGGGCCGACAAAGCGTCCACCACCTTGGCGAGCTTCGGCACCGGATTGTCGGCGCGATGCGGATAGGCAACATGGCCCTGCGTCCCCGGGACGTCGATCCACATGTTGACCGAGCCGCGCCGGCCGATCTTGATCGTGTCGCCGAGGCGGTCGACCGAAGTCGGCTCGCCGATCAGGATCATATCCGGGCGGATGCCGTGCTCGTTCAGCCAGTCGATGATCCGCGGCGTGCCGTACGTCGCATAGCCTTCTTCATCGCCGGTGATCAGCAGCGACAGCGTGCCATTGGGTTGCTGCTCGGGAATGGCGGCCACGAAGGCGGCGATGGCGCTCTTCATGTCGTTGGCGCCGCGCCCGTAGAGACGGCCATCTTCGATCACCGCCGCGAACGGGTCGCTGGTCCATCCTTCGCCGGGCGGCACAACGTCGAGATGGCCTGCAAAGCCGAAGTGCGGCGAACCGACGCCGCGGATCGCGACCATGTTCTCCGTCGGTCCGTCCGGCTCTTCGCCGAGGACGAAGCGATGGACATCGAAACCGAGCGGCAACAGCGCTTCTTCCAGCAAATCGAACACCTGGCCACGCGCCGGCGTGATGCTTGGGCAGGCGATGAGAGCCGAAGCGAAATCGACAGGATCGATCATGCGCTTACGTTCACTAAAGTCGCAAAAGTCTTGGGATGAGCGACCAAAATCCGCAGGTGCAAGCGGCCTCGGCCGAACGGCAGAAGGGTGAAAGGGGACGGCATTTGCATGGTGTTGTCGTAGCGCCGGCAGGCGATGTAGGACAGTCCCAAGGAGACGCCATGCCCAAACTAGACCTGGATGCAATCACCCCATCGAACGCGACCGGTTATCCGGATCCGTTCCATCAGGAAGTTCAGGGGCGCTGGTGGAAGCGGATCGCGCCAGCCGCCGGGTTGACCGAACTGGGCGCGAGCCACGTGGCGCTCGATCCGGGAGCATGGTCCAGCCAAAGGCATTGGCATGAGACGGAGGACGAGCTGGTAGTCATGCTTACCGGCCGGGCCGTGCTGGTCGAGGACGACGGCGAACGGGAGGTGGGTCCCGGAGACGTGCTGGCCTGGGCCAAGGGCGTCAGCAACGGGCATCATCTCATCAACCGGTCGGACGAGCCATGCACCTTCGTCGCGATTAGCGCCGGCGAGCGCACCAGCGGCGTTTACTCTGACATTGATTTGACGTGGACGGCAGACGGGGCCTTCCGGCACCGCGACGGCACCGAATACCCCAAGCGGCAGCCTTAGTCGGCGTCCTCGGTCTCTTTTTCCGGCTCGTACTGCTCGATTACCCAGGGCTCGTCCTGGGCAAGCTCAATCCACTCGACGACATGCGGATGGTGAAGCACATCCTCCATGTAGCGCGCGGCGAAGGGCGGAACGGGCACGCGGTAGGTCACAAAGCGGGTGACAACTGGCGCGAACATGATGTCGGCGGCGGACCAATCGCCGAAGAGATAGTCGCCCGTGCCGCCAAAGCGGGCGCGGGCCTGCGCCCATAGCTGCAAGATCCGGTCGATATCGCTGCGGACGTCGTCGGACAGCGGCCCCGAATCGATGATCCGCCGGACATTCATCGGAAGGTCGCGACGCAGTGCCGCGAAACCGGAGTGCATCTCCGCAGCCATCGATCGCGCCATCCCGCGCGCGGAATCGTCCTCGGGCCAGAAACGATCGCGGCCAACCCTGTCGGCGAGGAATTCGATGATCGCCAGGCTGTCCCAGACGACGCATTCATCGTCCCAAAGAATCGGCACTTTGCCGAGGGACGGCGCGAACTCGTCGCCTTCGCGGCGCTTTTCCCAATTCTCGTCGAACATCGGCACCACGAGCTCTTCGAATTCGAGCTCGGACTGCTTGCACGCCAGCCAGCCGCGCATCGACCAGCTTGAGTAGGCACGGTTGCCGATAATCAGCTTCATGTAAGGGCCGCCTCCAGGACCGCAGTCCTTAACTCGGCGATACCCGCGCCGGTTTCGCTCGACGTGGCAAACAAAGTGGGATGCGCCGCCGGATGACGGGCAGCTTCCGCCTTCGTTGCCTCAAGGGTAGCCGCCAATACGGTCGGCTTGATCTTGTCCGCCTTGGTCAGCACCAAATGATAGCTGGCGGCGGCCTTGTCGAGCATCTCCATGATTTCGCGGTCTACGTCCTTGAGGCCGTGACGGCTATCGATGAGAACCAGGGTGCGCTTGAGCATCGCGCGGCCGCGCAGGAAGTCGTTCACCAGGTAACGCCATTTGCGGACGAGATCCTTGGGCGCTTCCGCGAAGCCATAGCCGGGCATGTCGACGAGCCGAATTTGCAGCGGCTCGCCGACGTCGAAAAAGTTAAGCTCCTGGGTCCGGCCCGGCGTGTTCGACGTCCGGGCGAGCGCCTTGCGATTGGTGAGCGCGTTCAACAGCGAGGACTTTCCGACGTTCGAGCGTCCCGCAAAGGCGATTTCCGGGACCGTGGCATCGGGCAGGAACTGGAGTCCGGGCGCGGACTTCAGGAAGGTGATCGGCCCCGCGAACAGCTTGCGGGCGCGTTCCTCCATTTCCTTCCCCTCATCCACGGCTTCAGGTCTTCACCGGATGCGTGTCGGAATAGTGGAGGTCGTAACGCTTGTAGAGCCACCACTGTTGGCAGATCGTCAGGATGTTGGAGACGGTCCAGTAGAGCTGGAGGCCCGCCGCGAACGGCGCCATTACGAACATCAGGATCCAGGGCATGATGCTGAACATCTGCTGCTGGACGGGGTCCATCTGCTGCGGGTTCAGCTTGAACTGGATGAACATGGTCACGCCGAGCAGGATCGGCAGCACGCCGATGGCGAGGAAGCCGTGCGGGGTGAAGTTCAGCAGGCCGAAGAGGTTGAGGACGGTCGCCGGATCGGGCGCCGACAGATCGTGGATCCACAAGGCGAAGGGCTGGTGGCGCATTTCCACCGACACCATGAGCACCTTGTAGAGCGCGTAGAAGACCGGGATCTGGAGCAGGATCGGCAGGCAGCCGGCAGCAGGATTGATTTTTTCCTGCTGGTAGAGCTTCAGCATTTCCTGCTGCAGCCGCACCTTATCATCCTTGTAGCGTTCCTGGATGGCCTTCAACTTCGGCTGGATGCGGCGCATGCCGGCCATCGAGCGGAACTGCCGGTCGGCGACCGGGAACATCAGTCCGCGCACAATCAATGTCAGGCAGATAATCGCGACGCCGAAGTTGCCGGTGACCTTGAACAGCCAATTGAGCAGGTTGAAGATCGGCCGCATGAACCATTCGAACCAGCCCCAGTCGATCGACTTGGAAAGCAGTTCGATGCCGCCATTCTCATAGCCGTCGAGCGCCTTCTTTTCCTTAGCGCCGGAGAAAACCTGCGATTTGAACTGCAGCGTCTGGCCCGGCTGGACGATCTGCTGGTCGGCGGCGGCGTCGGCCTGATAGGGGCCGGCGTCGGAATGGCGGAAGTCGTTGGTGGTCCCACCGCTCGGAATCAAAGCGGTCAGCCAATATTTGTCGGTGAAACCGATCCACCCCTTGGACTTGGAGAAATTGAGGGCAGGCCCTGCTTCACGCACCTTCTGCCAGCTGACTTCGTAATCGGCCTTGCCGTCTGCAACGCGGATCGGGCCGACGTGCACGGTCGGGCTCGACACGTCGTGCGAGCGCCCCGCGCGGCTGGCGAAGAGGTAGGGCCGGACCGCCACGGGGGCGGCGCTGCCATTGGTGACCTTCTGCGCGACCGTGAAGAGGTACTGGTCGTCGATCGCAAGATCGATTTCGAAGCGCAGGCCCGCGGGGTTGGTCCAGGTCAAAGCCAAGGGCTTGCCGGGAGCGAGCTCGGAGCCATTGGCCTGCCAGATCGTGTCCGGGCCGGGGACGGCGACGCCGTCGCCGCTCCAGCCGAAGCCGACGAATGAGGCGGCCTTGGCGCCCTGCGGCGACAGGAGCGGAACCGGGCCGGACTTCGGCGAAATCGTGACGCGATGTTTCAGCATCACCAAATCGTCGATGCGAGCGCCCTTGAGGTTGATCGAACCGCTGATCGACGAGTTCCGGAAACGGACGCGCGGGGTCGAGGCAATGACCGCCGAACGCGCTTGCAGAGCCTGCGGCGCTGCCGGCGAGGTGCTGGGAGGCGCCAACGGCTTTACCTTGCCGTTTTCGACCTTCTGGGTCTGCGGATGCGCGGTCGGGAACCAGCGTTCCGCGACGAAGCTCCAGCCTACCAGCACCAGAAGGCTCAGCACGATCGCGAGGATCATGTTGCGATGTTCGTTCAAGCGGTCAGATCCTCATGTCTGTCAGGGTACGGGGTCGTAGCCCTGGCCGCCCCAGGGATGGCAGCGAAAGATTCGTTTCAGGGCAATCCAGCTACCCCGAGCGGCCCCATAGCGTTGAATTGCGGTAATCGCATAGGCCGAACAGCTGGGTTGGTAACGGCAGGACGGCGGCAGCACCTGCGACGGGCCTTTCTGCCACAGGCGGCAGACGCCGATGAGCGCCTTGCCGATCATCGGCGCGCCTTGTCCAGAGCCTTGGCCAGGTCCTGCCGCAGCAGGCCAAAGTCGCGCTCGATGCCCCCGGAGCGGCCGATCATGACAAAATCGGCGCCGGTCACGCCGCCGGCCGGCATCAGCTCACGCGCGAGCTCGCGGAAGCGGCGCTTCATGCGGTTGCGCACGACGGCGTTGCCGATTTTCTTGGTGACAGTGAAGCCGACGCGCAACGCATCGTCCCCGTCATCGCGGTTGCGGACGAGGAGGACGAAGCCGGGCGTCGGGATTCGGGTGCCGCGGTTGGCGGCCAGGAAATCCGACCGCTTGCGGAGAATGACTAGGCGCTGAGCTTTTTGCGGCCGCGGGCGCGGCGCGCGTTCAGCACCTTGCGGCCGCCGACCGTCGCCATGCGGCTGCGGAATCCGTGCCGCCGCTTGCGGACCAGATTGCTCGGCTGGAAAGTGCGCTTCATCGCTCATGCCTCGAATATAAGAAAAAAGAGCCGCCAAAGGGCGGCCGTTGTTGGGGGCGCCGATATAGGGGTGGGCTTTCAAAGTCAATCGCCGTGGACGTCCGAGGGCGCATTTACCTGCGCTTCGGCGGGCGCATTGGCGGCTCCTTCCAGCTTGCGCCGTTCTTCATGCTCCTTGCGAAGCTCCTCGCGGCGCCTGGCGCTGCGGCGCTGCAGTCCCCAATCGGCCCAGCGCCCTACCTTGGGCTGCCAGCGCTTGAACTTCACGTAGCGCCTCTTGGCCCACATGCTGGTCCTGAGAACAAGCGCCAGGCCGGCAGCGAAAACG
>Ga0157375_10004350_pt1 | contig 12297 bp, 12 predicted proteins | sample M35metaG_FD_115311 | JGI IMG/M metagenome (GOLD analysis project Ga0157375, IMG submission 115311) | Miscanthus rhizosphere microbial communities from Kellogg Biological Station, Michigan, USA - M3-5 metaG | ecosystem: Host-associated > Plants > Roots > Rhizosphere > Soil | place: USA: Michigan...
CCACGATGAAACACGGGCGGCGGACAGCATTTCTTTCACGATCGAGGAGGGCGAGCTGGTTGGTTTTCTCGGCCCGAACGGCGCCGGCAAAACGACCGTGCTGAAGATGCTCTCCGGCCTGCTCAATCCGACCTCGGGTCAGGCGCGCGTGCTCGGGTTCGTCCCCTGGGAACGGCGCGATGAAATGAAACGGCAGTTCAGTCTTCTCATGGGCCAGAAGAACGCGCTTTGGTGGGATCTGCCCGCGCAGGAGTCACTCGAATTGAACCGCGCCATTTACGGGATCGATCGCGAACGGTTCAAGAAAGTCGTCGGCGGCCTGAGCGAGCTGCTCGAAGTGCAGGACAAGATGAATGTGATGGTGCGCGAGTTGTCGTTAGGCGAACGCATGAAGATGGAGCTCATCTCGGCCCTCATTCACGAGCCGCGCGTTCTTTTTCTCGACGAGCCGACGATCGGTCTCGATGTCGTGAGTCAAAAGCGGGTGCGGGAATTTCTTCGCCTCTACAACCAGGAGCATCGCATCGTCACGATGCTGACCAGCCATTACATGCAGGACATCGAGGAACTCTGCCACCGCGTCATCATTATCGATCACGGCAAAATTTTCTTCGATGGCCCGCTCAGCCAGATTATCGACCGATTCTCCGGCCACAAAATCATCAGCCTGACGTTTGCCGAAAAGCAGGAGCGCGATTTTTCTACGCTTGGTGAGGTGGTGGAGAAAACGCCGCTGAGCGTGCAGCTCAAAGTGCCGCGCGCGCGGGTGACAGAGGTTGCCCGGCAACTGCTCAGCGCCTGTTCCGTCTCCGACATCAACGTGCAGGAATTGCCGGTGGAAGATGTGATTCGCCAGCTTTTCGGCGAGCGCAGCGCGGAAAATCGCAGCGCGCCATCAACACCCGCCTGATTCGCTCAGGTCCACGACCGCGCCATCGATACTTTCAATTCGTGGGCGTAGGCGGGATTCACCTCGAACTCAAAAGTCACCATCTCTGTCGAAGTCACCTGCTCCCGATACGGTTTGCTTTCGACATAGCCGGCGGCGAGGAGCGCGTTCAGGATGTCGGTGACGTCGTCGGCCTGAATATGGGTGTATTCGACAATCTCCGAGCCAAGCATGGCATTGGCGAAGCCGAGCGCCTTCAAAACTGCCCGTTCACGGCCGCTGAGTTTAATTCGCCGCATCATCAGAAAGGGAAGCAATTGGCATACCGGGAGCCCCGCGGCACAATTCTTTACTCCGCGCGCCTGCTCCGTAACTTCCCAGTCCCATGCCTGTCTCCGAGGAACATATTAGGGAAGCGCTCAAGGCGGTGAAATATCCCGGCTTCAGTCGCGACATCGTTTCTTTTGGGATCGTGAAAGGGATCGAGTTGCGGGATGGCAATGTGACCGTGCAGTTGGCCCTCGCCACCAATGACCCCAACGTTCCGCAGACGATCAAGAATGAGGCGGAAAATGCGCTCCGCCATCTGGCAGGGGTGCGCGAAGCGAAGGTGCGGATCGATATCCACGCGCCGCCCGGGGGCAGCGGCGCGGCCGGAGTCGGAGCGACGAGGATTGCCGGAATCAAGCACGTCGTCGCCATCGCCAGCGGCAAAGGTGGAGTTGGAAAATCCACCGTCGCAGCCAATCTCGCGATTGCGCTCGAACGCACCCAGGCCGCCGTCGGGCTGTGTGATTGCGATATTTATGGGCCGAGCATTTCGCTCATGTTCGGCTCGCGCGAACGGCCGATGGCGACGGAGGACAACCGCATCATTCCGATTGAGCAATATGGATTGCGCCTCATGTCGATGGGCTTCCTGCTCGACGACACCTCCCCTGCGATCTTGCGCGGGCCGATGGTGACCCGCTACACCCAGCAATTTCTGCGGCAGGTCGAATGGGGCGACCTCGATTACCTCGTGCTCGATCTTCCTCCCGGCACAGGCGACATCCAGCTCACCATCGTGCAGACGGTGGCGCTTTCCGGCGCAATCATCGTGACCACGCCGCAGGAGGTGGCCCTGATCGATGCACGCAAAGCCTCAGCGATGTTCGAAAAAGTAAATGTGCCGGTGCTCGGTCTGATCGAAAACATGAGCTACTTTATCTCGCCGACGGACGGCGCGCGCTTCGACATTTTCGGAAGCGGCGGCGGCGAGCGGGAAGCGAAGCGAATCCGGGTGCCGTTGCTGGGCCAGATCCCGATCGATATCGCCACCCGGGAGGCCGGCGATCGGGGGACACCGGTAACGGCGGAAACGAAGGAATCTCCGGTCGGAGCGGAATTTATGCGAATCGCCCAGCAGTTGCGAAAAACTTTACCCACCACGTAATGCTTGCCTTGTTTCGCTGAATCCGACTAAATAGCCGCCGCCTTGGTTCGTCTAATGCTCAGAGACTTACCAAAGCATTGCATGAATGTGAAACCAGAGATGGAATCTGCGGACGATGCCGGCTCGCACTTTTTGAAAAATTCGGTGCTCTATAAGGAGTTTCTCGCCGAACGCGAAGAAATCTTGAAACACAAATGGATCGAGAGCGAAAAAGCCGGCTCGGATATCGGCTTTGAAAAGGCGCTGCTTGATTGGATCGTCAAACATCGCTCCAGTTGGCGGGAACGAAGAATGCGCGAAAACAAGCTGGCCAAAGCGCCCGCCTGATTTTCGAGCAATTCCTTTAACGCGATCCTGCGAGGTCGCGAAGGAAAAGTGAACCGCACCCATAACGATACCGCAGCGGTCCGCATCTTGGACGCGGACGCAATTCGCCGTGCTTTGCGCCGCATGGCACACGAAATAGTCGAGCGTAATCGCGACCTCTCCGCGCTCGTCCTCGCCGGCATCCCGGCCCGCGGCGTCGCTCTGGCCGAACGCCTCGCGGCCGACATCGAGGCAATCGCGCAGGCGCGGGTGGCGACCGGCGTGATCGACGTCTCAATGCATCGCGATGATGTCGGCATGCGCGTTTCGCTTCCCGTCGTTAGGGCGTCGCAGCTGCCAAAGCCGTTAGAAGAGCGGACGGTGGTGATTGTCGATGATGTGCTTTTTACCGGCCGCACCTGCCGCGCGGCGATGGACGCGATCCGTTCATTCGGGCGGCCCGCCTGCCTGCAGCTTGCCGCCCTGGTCGATCGCGGGCATCGCGATTTACCGATCCGGGCGGATTTCGTCGGCAAGAATCTTCCCACGGCGCGGGCCGAGCAGGTGCGGGTGCGCCTGGCAGAGGTTGACCAGGAGCCGGATGGGGTCTGGCTTTTGAAAGCAAATGAATAGCAGCATTCTGCGCTGGACACGCAAAGATTTGTTAGGTCTACGCGAGCTGTCGGCCGAGGAGATCAACTTCGTCCTCGAGACGGCGGATGCCTTCAAACAGGTAGGGACACGGGAGGTGAAGAAAGTCCCGGCCTTGCTGGGAAAGACGCTGATCAATCTTTTTATCGAGCCGAGCACGCGCACGCGCACTTCCTTCGAGCTGGCGGCCAAGCGGCTCAGCGCCGATATCGTCAACATCAGCGCGGCGACGTCCAGCCTAACGAAAGGCGAAACGCTCAAGGACACTGCCCGTGTGCTGGAGGCGAACCACGCCGATATCATCGTCCTGCGACACAGTTCGGCAGGCGCGCCGCAATTTTTGGCCAGTCGCATTGGCGCGAGCGTGATCAATGCCGGCGACGGTGCGCACGAACATCCAACCCAGGGTTTGCTCGACCTTTACACTATCCGTGAGAAGAAGGGCCGCGTCGCCGGACTGCACATCGCCATTATTGGCGACATTCTTTTCAGCCGGGTCGCGCGCTCCAATATTTTTGCGCTTCTGAAAATGGGCGCACGGGTCACGCTCGTAGGGCCGAGCACTTTGGTCCCGCGCGAGTTTGAGCAACTGGGGGTCGCCGTCTCGCACCAGCTCGACGAGGTGCTCCCGACAGCGGATGTGGTCAACCTCCTCCGCATTCAGCACGAGCGGCAACGAAAGGAATATTTCCCCGGCTTGGGCGAATACATCCGTCTTTTTGGCCTCACGAAAGCGCGAGCCGTCCTCCTCAAACCGGATTGCCTGATCATGCATCCCGGTCCGATCAATCGCGGAGTCGAGATCGACAGCGAATTGGCCGACGGCGTCCAAAGCGTCATCCTCGATCAAGTGACCAACGGCCTCGCCGTGCGTATGGCGGTGCTTTATCTCTGCGCCGGAATCGCCACGCCATGAGCACCCTGATTCGCAACGGACGCATCATTGATCCGGCGAACGGCCGCGACGAGATCGGCGATTTGTTGATTAGAGATGACCGGATCGGCGAAAAGTCGAAATCCAAGCCGGAGGAGATCGACGCTACGGGTCTGATCGTTAGTCCGGGTTTGATTGATATTCATGTCCATTTCCGTGAACCCGGATTTGGCTGGAAGGAAACGATTGAGTCGGGTGCGCGTGCTGCAGCCGCGGGGGGGTTTACCACGGTCGTTTGCATGCCGAATACGTCGCCGGCGGCCGATAGTCCGAGCACGATCGCCTGGATCAAGGGTCGAGCCGCCGAAGTGGCGTGTGTGCGTGTCTTGCCGACTGGAGCAATTTCGAAAAATCTTGCCGGGGAAGAGTTGGCGCCGATTGCTTCCCTCGCGCAAGCGGGTGTGGTCGCGATCACGGACGACGGACACTGCGTTCAAAATAACGAGCTCATGCGGCGCGCAGTCGAGTATGCGCGGATGGTCGGCGTGCCGGTACTCGATCACTGCCAGGACTACAATCTGGTCGGCAACGGCCTGGTTCACGAGGGCTATTGGAGTACGCTGCTCGGGCTGCCGGGTTGGCCCGCGGCGGGAGAAGAAGCGATCGTCGCGCGCAATATTATTCTCGCGGAACTGTGCGATCACCGCATCCATTGCCAGCACGTCAGCTCGGCGGGTAGCGTCCGGCTCTTGCGTGAAGCGCGGGCGCGCGGGGTCAAGGTCAGCGGTGAAGTCTGCCCGCATCACATCGCTCTGACGGACGAATCGATTCAGAATTTCGACACCAATTTCAAGATGAATCCGCCGCTGCGGACGCAACGTGATATCGATGCGTTGCTCGAGGGCATCGCCGACGGAACGCTCGACATTTTGGCCAGCGACCACGCGCCCCACGCCAAATTTGAGAAGGAAGTTGAGTTCGACCGCGCACCGTTTGGGATCGTTGGGCTCGAGACGGAACTCAGTTTGTTCATCGACCTTCTGGTCCACCGGCAGAAGACAATCGGATTGCCGCGCCTGATCGAGATGCTGACCGTCATGCCGGCGCGATTGTTAGGTCTGGAGGCCGGCACGCTGTCGTTAGGCGCGGCGGCGGACATCACCCTGATTGACCCGGAGTTGGCCTGGACCGTCGACGCAGGCTCCTTTCAATCAGCTTCCCGTAACACGCCATTCCATGACTGGAAACTGAAGGGGCGCGCCGTGCGAACGATCGTCGGCGGGAAAACCGTCTGGCAGCTCGGCTAAGACGGATAACCGCCGGAAATGTAGTCCCGCAGTTGGTCAAGCGTGGCGGCCTGTGCCGAGATGACTTCCTTGACGAGGTCACCTATGGAAATGACGCCACGCAGCGCGCCGTCGGCCACGACCGGGAGATGGCGGATCCGTTTTTCGGTCATGAACCGCAGGCATTCCTCGACCGTCTCGCGCGGGTGCGCGATGGTCAGTTCGGTCGTCATGATTTCACGCACCGTGCTGGTGCGGGAGGTTTTGCCGCAAAGCATCACTTTGCGCGAGTAATCGCGCTCGGAAACAATCCCGACCAGCTTCTCGTCTTCCATCACGAGGAGTGCGCCGACATTTTTCTCAGCCATGCGAGCGATCGCGTCGTAAACCGTCGCGTCGGGAGCAATCGACCAGATCGTGCCGCTTTTCTGGCACAGGATTTTTTCAATCGTGCCGCTCACGTCCATGGCGGTGAGAATACCGGAGGGTGAAAAATAATAAAATGATAAATAAGTTTAACCCGCGGAAAATGAAGCAAACAATTAACGTCCGCTGCGCTCGAAGCGGCCGACGATTAGTTCTTCGAGTCGGGCCACGAGCACCGGATCGGGCAACCGCTCCAGCACTTCATTGAGGAATCCACCGACGAGCAATTGGCGCGCGACCGGCGCCGGGATGCCGCGCGCGAGCAGGTAGAACATTTCGTCCTCATCGAGCTGGCCGGACGTTGCGCCGTGACTGCATTTCACGTTGTCAGCCAGAATCTCAAGGCCCGGCATTGAGTTCGCTTCGGCGTCGTCACTCAGAAGGAGGTTCCGCACTTTTTGGTAGGCGTCGGTGAAATGGGCGTGCGGCTCAACCCGGATGAGACCACCAAAAGTATTGCGCGCGCGTCCGTTGAGCGCGTTCTTGAAAAGAAGATCGCTGTTGGTGTGCGGCGCGGCGTGATCCTGCAGGGTGCGCGCGTCGAACTCCTGCGCCTCATCGCCCACGGAAACCGCGAGCATGTCGCTATGCGCGCCCTCACCCGTCAGGCGGCTCAGGCTTTCGAGCCGGGAATATTTTCCACCGAGGGCGAGATGGAGATTCAAAGCGGTCGCGTTGCGCGCCACCGCGGTGGCGTTGATTTGAATGCTCAACGTCCGGTCGCTCCAATCTTGCGTGCAGATGTAGGTGACTTTGGCGCCGGGCCCCACGATCAAATCGTTGACGCCACAGGCGAAACCGGCCCGTTGTCGATCGGTCGAGCGGAAATGTTCGACCAGCGTCACCTTCGAAAGCTCGTCCGCCACCACCAGCGTGTGCGGGAAAATCGCGGCATTCTCCGTGTGCAACCAGTGGAAGGTTTCGAGCGGCAGTTCGACTTCGACGCCGCGCGGCAGGTAAAGAAAGCTTCCCGACCTGACGAATGCTTCGTGCAAGGCGGCGAACTTAGCCGAGCCGAGGGTGGCCGGCTGACTCATGAAATGTCGGCGGAACAAATCCTCGTGTTCGATCAGCGCTCGCTCGAGCGGTTGAAAAATGACGCCGGCGGCGCGCAGCTTTTCCGAAAGGACGTCGCGTTCCAGGAAATGATCGTCAGCAAAAACGAGACGGCCCGCCGTTTTTCCGAGGCCGGTAGAACGTTCGAGTACTTCTCGTGCCTCCGATGAAGACGGGGGGTGGGCGGTCGCGTAGGGCGCAAGGTCGAGCGCGGCGACGGTTGAAAAGCGCCAGGCCTGATCGGTCCGAGCCGGCATGGGCAGACTCTGGAATTGGGTCCACGCGACCTGCTGCTGATCGCCGAACCAGGCGGGCAACTTATCGTGCGCGCGACCCGGCCGGCCGCCCAAAATCCCGGACGGTTCTGGCGCGACTTCGGACATTCCTTCGAGGACGGCTGACGGGTTGCTCATAGCGGGAGAGACGCGAACGGCGGTCCGGTGACCGCCGCGACACTGCGTCCGTTCTGCGGGCGAAACCTAGCCGACGGAGCCTTCCATCTCAAGCTCGATCAGGCGCTTCAATTCGACCGAGTATTCCATTGGAAATTGGCGCACCAGATCGTTGACGAACCCGTTCACGCTTAGGCTCATCGCCTGGGCTTCAGTCAGACCGCGCTGCTGCATGTAGAAGATTTGCTCGGCGCTCACTTGGCTGACGCTGGCTTCGTGTTGCACGGCGTTGCCCGTGCCGCGGACGGTGATCGCAGGATAAGTATCGGTGCGGCTATTGGCGTTGATGAGAAGCGCGTCGCACTCGGTGTTGTTTTTGCAATTCTTGAGGTGTTTCGGCACATGGACGAGGCCGCGATAAGTGGCGCGTCCGGTGCCGATCGAGATGCTCTTGGAAATGATGTTGCTCGTCGTTTCGTCGGCAGCGTGAACCATCTTCGCGCCCGTGTCCTGGTGCTGGCCATCGCCGGCGAGCGCGATCGAGATTACTTCGCCGCGCGCTTTGCGGCCTTTCATGACCACGCCGGGATACTTCATCGTTAGGCGGGAACCGATGTTGCAGTCGATCCACTTCACTTCCGCTTGCTCGTGGGCGAGGCCGCGTTTGGTGACGAGGTTGAAGACGTTGTTCGACCAGTTTTGCACGGTGATGTACTGGATTTTCGCGCCTTTGAGCGCGACCAATTCGACGACCGCGCTATGCAATGTGGCGGTGTTAAATTTCGGCGCGGTGCAACCCTCCATGTAGGTCAGCTCGGCGCCTTCGTCCGCGATGATGAGGGTGCGCTCAAATTGGCCGAAGTTCTCGGCATTGATCCGAAAATAGGCCTGGAGCGGATGCTTCACTTTCACACCCGGCGGCACGTAGATAAAAGAGCCGCCGCTGAAGACGGCGCTGTTGAGGGCGCTGAATTTGTTGTCGCCGGTCGGAATAACCTTGCCGAACCATTTCCGGAAAATCTCCGGGTGCTCCTTTAAGCCATCGGCGCTGCCGACGAAAATAACGCCCTGTTCGCCGACCGCCTTTTTGATGTTGGAATAAACGGCCTCGCTATCGAACTGCGCTTCGACTCCGGCGAGGAATTTACGTTCCTGCTCCGGAATGCCGAGCCGCTCGAAGGTTCGTTTCACATCGTCGGGCACGTCTTCCCAGCTCCGCTTTGGCTGAGTGCCGCCGCTCAGGTAATAGCGAATATTTTCGAAAACGATCGCTTCCAAATCCTTGCTCGCCCAATGAGTCGGCATGGGCTTGCTAAGAAAAGTCCGGAGCGCGTTGAGGCGGAATTCACGCACCCAATCGGGGTCCTGTTTCACATCCGAGATGTAGTGGACCGTCTTTTCGGACAACCCGACGCCCGCATCGTGGGTGTGCGTTTCGGGGTAGGCGAAATTGCCGAGATTCCGTTCGATATCGAGAGTTGTGTTTTGCTTAACCATTTTGGTCTCCTAGTCAGGCGAGGGCGGGTTCTGCGACATCCTCTTTCACCCAATCGTACCCCTTTTCTTCCAATTGAAGGGCGAGGTCCTTGCCCCCGCTTAATTCGATCCTTCCCTTCACCATCACGTGCACGTGGTCGGGGACAATGTAATTGAGCAGGCGCTGATAATGGGTGATCAAAAGCACGCCGAGCTTCGGGCTGCGGAGCGAGTTGACACCGTCGGCCACGACCTTGAGAGCGTCGATGTCGAGTCCGCTATCGGTTTCGTCGAGGACCGCGTATTTCGGATCGAGCATGGCCATTTGCAGGATCTCGTTCCGCTTTTTCTCGCCGCCGGAAAACCCTTCGTTGACCGACCGCGAAGTGAAAGAGCGATCCATCTCGAGCAGATCCATTTTTCTGTAGAGCTGCGCGTAGTAATCGGTTGCCTCCAGTTCCTCGCCTTCCGGCAATCGCGCCTGGACGGCGGCGCGGAGGAAATTAGCGATCGTCACGCCCGGGATTTCGCTCGGATATTGGAAAGCGAGAAAAAGCCCCTGGCGGGCCCGTTCGTCTGGCTCGAGCTCGAGCAGGTTGATCCCGTCCATCACAAGCGAGCCCGCCGTGACCACATAGTCGGGATGCCCGGCGAGCACCTTGGCGAGGGTGCTTTTGCCGGAACCGTTCGGTCCCATGATGGCGTGCACTTCCCCTTTGGGGACGCTGAGAGTGAGACCGCGGATAATTTCCTGCTCGGCGATCGAAACGTGTAAATCTTGAATGACCAATTGATCCATAATCTGGGACAGACAACCTACGCCAGATTGCCGTTTTTGCGAATGAGATTCGAGCTTTCGGCACAGATGGTTGTGGAAGCGGGCGGATCGCTGCTAACGTCCGGGTTCGATCATGAGCGGGGACCAAATTGGGAGTCCAGACGGTGGCTTGCGGGCCTTTGTGCTTTGCGGGGGTCTCGGGACGCGTCTGCGCCCGATTTTGAGCGATCGACCGAAGTCGATGGCGGTGGTTGCCGGTGTTCCTTTTCTCCAGATTTTGCTCGAAAACCTGCGGGTTCAGGGTGTGGCGGAAGTTGTCCTTGGGACCGGCTACATGGCTGAGCAGATCGAAAACTACTTTGGCAACGGCGCGAGTTACTCCCTGCGCATCCGTTATTCCCGGGAGCACGAGCCGCTTGGCACCGGCGGCGCGCTCAAGCTGGCTGAACCCCTCTTGAACGACCCGGTGGTGGTGCTCAACGGTGACAGTTATGTGGAATGGAGTCTGGCGGCGGCGAAAGAGCTGTTCGACAAGAACGGCGCTTCTCTGGTCATGGTCCTCCAAACCGTTCCAGAGGTCGATCGCTACGGCAGCGTCACCGTCGCGGCGGATGGCCGGGTGACGGAATTTGTCGAGAAAGGAACTCGCGCCGGGGCGGGCCTAATCAATGCCGGCGTCTACCTGTTGCGCAAAGAAATCGTCAGCGCCCTGCCGGCCGGGAAGGCGATTTCGTTGGAACGCGATGTATTCCCGGGGTTGCTCGGGGGCGAAGTTTACGGCTTGGTCGCACAGGGAATTTTTATCGACATCGGGATTCCGGCCGACCTGGAGCGTGCGCAAATCTTGCTGGCTACTTAGCTGTACCGGAAAACTCATCGACGAGCCGTCGGCGATCGATCTTGCCGTTGTCGGTTCTCGGTAACGACTCCCGAAATACGATCTTTTCCGGCACCATGTAAGCGGGCAACTTTTCCGCACAATGTTGCTTCAGATGCATTGAATCGAGCGACCCATCGGCCGCGAGCGTCACGACCGCGTGAATCGTGTTCCCGATCGCCTCGTCCGGAATGGGAAGCGCTACCGCCTCGTCGACTGCGGGGTGGGCGACCATGACGGCCTCGATCTCGCCCAACTCGACGCGGTAGCCGCGGGTCTTGATCATGTGATCCTTCCGTCCCACGAAGAGGTAATTGCCCTTTTCGTCGAGCGTGACCCAATCTCCAGTGCAATAAAGCTTTTCCTCGCGGCCGATCGCGAGCGGATTTGGAATAAAAGAGGCGGCGGTATTTTCCGGCCGTCCGTAGTAGCCTTGCATCACGGTCGAGCCGCGCGCGTAGAGCAGCCCCTCTTTTCCGGGGCTGGTCACTCTGTTGCCGTCGCTATCGAGGGCTATGAGATCGGTATTTGCGCAAGCTTTTCCAATGGGAATCGGCGCCGTTTGCTCGGGCGCGAGGGACTCCACTTCGTAATAAGCGCAAACGTTCGTCTCGGTCGGCCCATAGAGATTCGCGTAACGCGGCCGGGGCAGCTTCTCCATCAGCGCGCGCAAGTGTTTGGTGGGAAAGACTTCACCCGCAAAAAGCACCCAGCGAAGTGATTTGAGATCGCGTTCCTCCAGCTTGCCGCGGGACTGCAAGAGGGTCAGGACCATCGGGACCGAGTACCAGATCGTGATCTTTTGGTCTTGGATAAAGGAAGACAACTGTAGCGGAAAAACGGATAAACCTTCCGGTACGAGCGAGAGCGCCGCACCCGCTTTGGCGGCGACGAAAATATCAAAAACGGAGAGATCGAAATTAAACGGGGCGTGATTCGAAAGGCGGTCCTGCGCGGTGACGCCAAATGTAGCCACGCTCCAGTTAACGAAAGTCAGGGCGTTAAGGTGGGAAAGCATGACGCCCTTGGGCGTGCCAGTGGACCCCGAAGTGAACAGGATGTAAGCCAGGTCGTGATCGATCACGGCGATCTCCGGCGGCTCGCCGGATTGAGAGGGGAGCGCGGCGCCGAAACTCAAGACCGGCAACGGCAGCGTCTGCTCCGGAGCTTGATCAATAAACAGAAGCGCGTTCATCGGACACTCGGTATGAAACGACGCGTCCAGTTTCTGATAAAGCGCGTGGCTGGTGATCAGAACGCGGAAAGCGCATTGCCGTCCGATCTCGAGCAGGCGCATGCCGGGAGCATTCGCATCGACCGGGACATAACATGCTCCGGTTTTCATGATTCCGAAAATGCTGGCAATCGCAGAGGGCGATTTCTTGAGATAAATCCCGACGCGATCGCCCGGTCGGACGCCGTTTGCTATCAGCAGGTGGGCAATCTGATTGCTCAGTTTCTCCAATTCAGCGTAAGTCAGCGTTTCATCGAGTAGACGGACTGCCTCCGAGTCCGGACTACGCTGCGCGCTTTTCGTGAGTAGTTGAGGTAAGACGTATGCCATAATCTTCAATGACCTATGACGGCGGCGAAGAGCTTGCTAATCGCACCGACCGCGGGAAAATGCCTGGCGCCTGCGGCCATTAACCCGCCGCGACGCCACCGGTCAGGCTGATTCCTGTCCGTTTTAGATCATTTGTTTGTTCCGGTCAACCGCCCAAGTATGAGGAGCGGGTGAGGTCGTTTCCGTCTCGTCGCCAATGCGAGGCTTTTGCACGATGGAGCTTGACATTTTGCGCCCCAATTGGCTAATCTCTTTGGACCATAAGTTGCTCCCTCAGGCAGGGACAG
>Ga0157375_10004354_pt1 | contig 12290 bp, 8 predicted proteins | sample M35metaG_FD_115311 | JGI IMG/M metagenome (GOLD analysis project Ga0157375, IMG submission 115311) | Miscanthus rhizosphere microbial communities from Kellogg Biological Station, Michigan, USA - M3-5 metaG | ecosystem: Host-associated > Plants > Roots > Rhizosphere > Soil | place: USA: Michigan...
CAAGCAAAAAGGAATGCCGTCGTTGATAAGGCGGCGATTCTAGCCGACCTCAGCGGAATCAAGGTCCTGGTGGTGGATGATGAGGAGGATTCTGCTGCCGCCGTCAAAGCCTTTCTCCGGCGCCACGGCGCGAATGTCCGCGTCGCTGGCTCGATGGGGGATGCCCTGCGGGAGTTTGCCGACTTTAGGCCCGATGTCATTTTGAGCGACATCGGCATGCCGGTTCATGACGGCTACGAATTCATCGCGCAGCTGCGCGCGCTGCCGGGCGGGCGCAGGGTACCGGTGGTTGCGCTCACCGCCCTCGCGCGGAGCGAGGATCGAACGCGCGCCCTGCGCGCTGGCTTTCAGATGCACATCGCCAAGCCGGTCGACTTCGCGGAACTTGCCGCCGTCGTGCAAAATCTAACGTCGCTGGGGATGAACCTGCACTAGTTGCCAGTCGAGGGGCACCCGTTCTGCTTACTGAATTGCGAACATGCCTCGACCAACGCCACCTTCCTATGTCGATCCCGCGGACGCCGTCACTCTCGAGATTGACATTGGCATGGCGGACATTCCTTCGCTTGATTATGGCCCGGCGAGCACTCCTCCGCGGGAGGTTCCCCCGGCCACCCCTGCGCCGGTCAAGAAAGTCTTGCTCCTGGAAGATCGCGATGATTTCCAGGAAGTTCTGCGCGACCATTTAACTTCACGCTCTTTTCAGATAACCTCGGTGCCGAGCGGCGTCGAGGGCTTGCGCGCGATCAGCAAGGAGGACTTCGATATCATCATTTGCGACATGATGATGCCGCAGATGGGGGGCGAGATGTTTTACTGGGCAGTCACACGCATACAGCCGGCTCTTGCTCAGCGATTCATTTTTTTTACCGGCCACCAGAACAATCCGACTATTCAGTTTTTCTTCCAGCGAGTGCAAGCAACAGTCCTCCTCAAGCCCTTCAAACTCGTGGCGCTAGACACCGCCATCGATAATGTCCTTCGCAGGCTAGCTTGATCCAATCGGAGCCGGTTTCCGGGCCACGGCGCGACCGGCTGTGAACGCCGGCCGCGCCTCAGAATCTCGCCGTCGAGCCTGGTCTTCTCGAGAGAAACGGCTTCGTCTATTTCCGCCAGCCAATGAGCTACTGGGAATCGAGGTAGCGCGCCAAGGCAAATTCCGCTCGCCGACTGGTGAAGGTGGCTTGAAATCCGACCGCGACGATTTTCCCATCCGACTGGAAAGCAGCCCCGTTGGCCCCGCCATTCAGATCGCCAAATGAGGTTCGCACTTTGCCGCTGATACCAAAGGCAGTGTCGAGCGAACCGGTTGAACTCAGACGCGCCAACAGGAAGTCAGAATCGGAATCCTCAGTGTTCGCATAACCGACGGTGATGATTTTGCCATCGCTTTGCAGAAGGACTTTGTTGGCACTCTGGCAGCAATCGCCGAAGTCGACTTGTGCCAGCCCGTCATTACTGAAGGTGGTGTCTAGGACCCCAGCGGACGTATAGCGCGCGACTGCGAAATTCAGAACTCCGCCGCCGTGGGAAATAGCGAAGCCGGCAGCGACGATCTTGCCATCGGGTTGAAGCGCGGCCGAGCGCGCCCGATCAAAGTTTCGATCGCCGAAATCCGTGGTCACTCTCCCGCCTACGCCGAATGTACCGTCGAGCGTGCCATTACTGAGATAACGCGCCGCGGCAAAGTCGTAGTTAGTCGCAAAGCTATTTGCCGAGCCGACGGCAACGATTTTTCCGTCCGGTTGGATCAACACCGAGAAGGCATCGTCTTCCACACCGGCAAAATCGGTTGAGACCTGGCCGCCACTGCCAAAGGTGGTGTCCGGAGTCCCGTCCGTGTTGTAACGCGCCAGCGCAAAATCGGTGTTGGAAGATTCGCCAATGACAAAATCTACGAAGACGGTCCCGGCGGCAATGATCTTGCCATCAGGCTGCAAGGCCACGTCGAATGCATAACTTCCCTCCGGAAAAAACGTCGTCACAATTCCACCGTTACCAAAAGAGGTATCGAGCGATCCGTTCCGGTTGTAGCGCACCACTTCGAAATTGCCCGCGAAGGCAAAGAGCGTAAAGGCGCCGCCTGCGACCACGATCTTGCCGTCCGGTTGGATAACCACCGACGAAGGCACCGCCGCCAGGCCGGGGAAATCTGTGCGCACTCTGCCGCCCCTGCCGAAGGTGGTGTCGAGCGTGCCATTGGTATTGTAACGGGTGACGACAAAGTCCTCGTCCGAGTAATCATTGTGCTGATAACTCGTTCCGACGACGACTAACTTGCCATCAGTCTGCACCGCCACCGCGTTGCCGATATCGGTGCTATGATTAATGTCGGTCGTCACCATGCCACCGATCCCGAATGTCGGATCGAGGTCTCCGTCGGTCGCTTGCGCCATCTGCGCGCCCGCGAAAAATGTCAAGACGACTAGTGCAGCGCCGAGGTGGCAGCAGCGAGTGCCGCATCGGTAAAGTATTGAGTTAGTGATTTGCATGGATGTCCTTTTGTTTTCCTCTTCTTAACCTCGAAACGCGCCCTGTACCAAATAGAGTGTCGTAACAGATTTGTTACCCGGGGGCGCGGGGCGCACGCCCTTCCCCCTTCCGCCGTTAGGCGTAAAACATTGGGCGTTGAGCGTTGGACGAAGGCCTTTTTCCGCGCTCTGCCATTTCAGCTTTCGGCATCTCAGCTTTGCAGAGTTTGACTTCGCCTGCCCACGTCCGTTCCGCCTTTTCTAATGTTTCGGTTTCACCCGATGAGTCTCCTTGTTGCGCAACCCATCGCGCGAATGCTTCAGCGCTAGCAGACCCTTCGGCTTCGTGCGCAATCTTTGCGCCGGTCACAATCGCAACCTTCCCCTCCAGCCGTCCGGAGCCGAACCCATTCCTGTTTTGATTCTTTTTTGCCATACAGGAATGATTCACGCGCCAGTCCACCCCCGAGTGCAACCCTGCCGGTCGAGAAAACTTTTCCTGGAAATCGCGCTCGGCAACCGCGTAGCGGCGCAGCGGATCTACCCTGTCAACCGCGTGCAGGCGCAGTCACGTTACGCGGTCAGCGCAGCCCCCGTTTTAGCTCCCAGACACGCAGTGCCGCAATCAGCAGACGCCTCGTCCGCTCACCCCGGGTGACCGGTGGTGGGGAAGCGGGCTCTTCGGTGCGGCTTCCAGATTTCGAGCGGCCCTTTTGCTTCAATCTTGCGGGCGATTTAGGCGATTGTCGCAAGCCTTTGGGTCTGTGACCAACGCTTTTCCTGCCATTCGGGCTTGCCTTTTGCCGGCCTTTAGCGGGGGCGGCATCGAGAGAAACAGCCGACCCTCCATCCGGGCAACTGTCCGGCTCCATGTAGTATCCCGAGGCAGGAAATTTTTCCATATTCACCAGGACATCGGTTTTCCCGCCTGCGTTGGACGCGCCCGGCGCGCCACTTTTCGGCTGTTCCGTTTTCAGCCCGAGACCCGCCGCGCCTCATTTCAGCTTTCAGTTTTCAGCATATCAGCGTTTTCAGCGCGCCCCATTTCAGCTTTTTCAGCCCAACAACGGCGTCGGCTCCGACGCCACCGAGAATTCGCGGCGTCCCGCCGCGCGAGCATTTTTTCCGACATTTTCTTGACACCTGTCGCCGTGTCCGCCATGAGCAGGTCCGCAGGACATTCACCTTATGAATCTTTTTCGCAGAAAGAGCATCACGGAACTTCAAGCGGAGGCCGAAAGCGACCACAGCCTGAAACGGGCACTTGGCGCCGTAAATCTTACCGCGCTCGGCATTGGTGCGATCATCGGAACGGGCATTTTCGTTCTTACCGGCACCGTCGCGGCGCAAAACGCCGGGCCGGCCGTGGTTCTGTCGTTTATTCTTGCGGGCATTGCCTCGGTTTTCGCAGCTCTCTGTTACAGTGAGTTCGCCTCGCTCGTGCCAATGGCGGGCAGCGCATATACTTATGGCTATGCTACGCTCGGTGAGCTCATCGCCTGGATCATTGGTTGGGATCTGATTCTGGAGTATGCGGTCGGAGCGATCACCGTTGCCATCGGGTGGTCCGGCTACGTCGTCTCGCTGCTGCACGATTTCGGTATTAACGTCCCGCCTACACTCTCCGCCGCGCGCGGTACCGAGCTCATCGACATCCCGGCCGCGCTCGCAACGGCCATGAAGATTAAGGCCGGCTGGACGGGGGCAAGCGCCTCGTTACTCGCGCAGATTCATGCTGCGGGGGCAGATCCGGGATCGCTCGCCCATGTCACAGCTGTCTTTAATCTTCCCGCGGTCATCATCATATTCGTCGTTACGACGCTGCTCGTCGTGGGCATTAAAGAGTCGGCTGGCTTCAACGATTTGATCGTCCTCGTGAAGCTGTTGGTAGTGATCATATTCATCGTCGGCGCATTTCGCGCCATCACCCAGGCTAATTGGCATCCTTTCATTCCGCTGAACACAGGCCAGTCCGGCCATTTCGGTTGGAGCGGAATAATGACTGGAGCCGGGATCGTCTTTTTCGCGTATGTCGGATTTGACGCCGTCAGCACCGCTGCTCAGGAAGCAAAGAATCCTCAGCGTGACATGCCGATAGCGATCATCGGGTCACTGCTCATTTGCACCCTGCTTTACATCCTCGTCTCGGCCATCGCGACCGGCGTGGTCCCCTACGGCCAACTCGACGTGCCAGATCCCATCGCAGTGGTGGCCGATCGCGCCGGGCTCGATTGGATGGGCCGCCTTATCAAACTTGGAGCAGTGGCGGGGCTCTCGTCTGTAATCCTGGTCATGCTTCTGGGGCAATCCCGCGTATTTTACAGCATGGCGCGCGACGGACTGCTGCCGCCATTTGTTAGTCGCGTCCACCCACGATTTCGCACCCCCTGGATCACCTCCATAGTCACTGGCGTTGGGGTGGCCATTGCCTCCGCCCTTTTTAGCGTTCGTGAAGCCGGCAGCCTTTGTTCCATCGGCACATTGCTGGCTTTTGTGATTGTTTCCATCGGCGTGCTCGTCTTGCGGGTGCGGGAACCGAATCTGCCCCGCAGGTTCGCCACCCCACTGGTTTGGTTCGTCGCACCGGCAGGTGCGCTGTCCGCACTTGCCCTCATGGCGGCGTTGCCCTGGCCGACGTGGAGACGGCTCATCGTCTGGTTCGCGATCGGAATCGTTGTCTACTTCGCTTATGGAGTCCGCCATAGCAGGCTGGCGCGAGGCGAAGCGGCGAGAAGCGCGCCTCCAGCCTAACCCGCGAAGCATCCTCAACACTCTCCGCTGCCGCGGACCAGGGAAGCAGGACGCCGCCTCAATCGCTTAATGGCGTTGATGACTTGTTCGAATCTGTCGCGCTTGCTCGATTTGTCCGCGACCCTGTCTTCTCCTCAAGGCGCATAGCCACTCTCTAATTCACGGGAGGCGATGACGCGCAACCTGCGCCCGCCGAACAGGGTTAAGAGTGGCCCTGTCATGACGGTAGTGACGATAGCCATGATCACAAGCATGGCGAAGATGCGTTGGGAAAGAATGCCAAGATCGTACCCAATGTTAAGCGCGATTAGCTCCATAAGACCTCGCGTGTTCATCAGTGCACCCAGCTGCAAGGATGAACGGGTGTCCGCTCCTGTAAGACGGGCGGCCAGAGCGCTCCCGCCGAGTTTGCCCGCCGTGGCCACACCGATAATGACCAGGCAGATCGCCCAGTCGTGCAAGCTGCCTAACGACCCAATCTGCGTCCGCAGGCCGGTAAAGGCGAAGAAAACCGGCAGCAGTAAAACGGAGCTGATATTCTCTACCCGCACCGTGAGCTTGCCGCGGAAGCTGCTTCCCGAGGGCATCACGACGCCAGCCAGAAATGCGCCGAAGAGCGCATGAATCCCAATCATCTCGGTGCTAAAGGATGAAGCGAGGACGACAGCGAGCACGACGGCTAATGTTATCTTTCCGGGCTCTGCATTTTCGAGCGCGCGCCTCCCCAGCCATCGCGGAAGGCCAGGCTTCACAACCAGGAGCATCAGCGCGACGAAGATAAGGACTAGCCCGAGGTTTAAGGCGGCCCCAGCTACACTGGTCGAACGGGCGATCGCCACGACGAAGGCGAGAATCGTCCAGGCGGTGACATCGTCGACCGCGGCGCACGCCGTTGCTGTGCTTCCGAGCGGCGTGTCAAAAATCTTGCGATCCTTCAGAATTCGCACCAGCACCGGGAAGGCGGTGATGCTCATGCTGATGCCCATAAAAAGAGCAAAGGCAAGAAAAGAAGCACCTGGCTTCGCAAGGTTCTGGTAGAGAAAAAGCGCAAGCGTGGCTCCCATAAGGTACGGGATGACGATGCTCGAATGGCTCACCACGATCGCCGTCTGCACCTGCTTCCTTAGCTCGGAAACATTCAGCTCCATTCCAACGGCGAACATGAACAAACAAACGCCGATCTGACTGAACAGGCGCAGCGGCTCGAGTGATGGCGCCGCGAAAACAAACGCGAATGCGCTGGGAGCGAGCAGGCCGAAAAGAGATGGGCCTAGCAGAATGCCAGCGATCATCTCGCCCACTACTGCCGGCTGACCCAGGCGCGCGGCAAGACTGCCGGCGAAACACGCCACAACTATGATAACAAGAAGTTGAAGAAATAGCCGGCTGAGCGGACCTGTGGCATTTTGCAATAACGTCACCTTCGCCGTGCTTAAGAAGGAGCTTTCGGGTGGGATAGCGGTTGACGGAATCTGAACGGCCGCCGTTTCCACCGCAGACGCGCCCTGAGGCGGCGTGATCTGGTTTCCAAGACGAACGATTGCCAGCAGGCCAATGACGGCCAGGCTGCTGATAATCACGTAGACCTGCGCCGTCCGTGTCATAGGAGAAAAAAAACTCTGCGTTTACGGAGGGACCGCTGTTGAATCGATTATTTCAACCTACTCCCGTGCGTTCGTCCAGAAAAATCGGTTCGTGACGCGGACCATCCAACGGTTTGACGTTGGAGATTCCAGAGAACTTCAGGTGGCACGCCTCGAAGAAAATCGTGTACGAGCCGGGGAGGAACAGCGCGCTGTGGGCTTGACTTCATAAACGCACTCCCATAGCAATCCGTGATCTACAGGCGAGCTGCGACCAATAAAGATGAAAGACACGAAATCCGATGCGCCAGCAGTCGGACGCCTGCAACGATCAGTCGGCTATTACGGACTAATCTTTGTTTCGCTTGGGTCCATCATCGGCTCCGGCTGGCTGCTCGGCGCGCTGAATGCGGCGCAACAAGCCGGGCCCGCCTCTATCTTATCCTGGATTCTTGGAGCCGCCATGCTCGGCCTGCTCGCACTGACTTATGCGGAACTGGGCGCGGCTTATCCCGTGGCGGGCGCATCGGCACGCTTCCCGTATTACTCACATGGGCCATTGGCGGGTTTCAGCGCGGGGTGGGCTGCGTGGCTGCAGGCGGTGTTCATCGCGCCAATTGAGGTCATCGCCGCGATCACCTATGTAAACAGCGTCGGCTGGGTCAATCACCACTTTAACATGATCAATAAGATGGGACCCAGCGCCGGCCTCTTGAATGGACTTGGCCTGGTGGTGGCCATTATCCTCATGGTGCTTTTCACCGCGATCAATCTGGGGGGCGCGAAATTCCTCTCCGATAGCAATACGCTGACCGTGATTTGGAAGACGGCAGTCCCAGTTCTCGCGATTGGAGTGATAGCGTGGCTCCAGTTCATTCCGGAGAATTTCCACGCTGGCGGTGGGTTCATGCCCTTTGGGTTTCACGGGGTTTTCGCCGCGCTCACCGGCGGCATCGTGTTCTCGATGCAAGGTTTCGAGCAAGCCGCACAGTTAGCCGGCGAAGCGCGCAACCCCAAGCGAGACTTATCCCGCGCCATCCTCGCCGCGATGGTGATAGGAGGAATACTCTATTCGCTCCTGCAGATCGTCATGATCGGCGCGCTGAATCCGGCCCACATCGCAACCGGTTGGGCAAGGCCGCTTGGGACCGATCCCTCCGACTATGGCGCATGGTACACGCTCGCCCTTGCGCTCGGCGTGGGCTGGCTGGCCAAGATACTCATCCTGGACGCCGTCATATCACCCGCGGGCGCGGGCGTTGTTTACATGGCGACTGCCGCGCGTCTCTCCTATGCCCTCGGGGAAGAGCGCGAGATGCCGGGTGCGCTGGCGACGACTAATGACAAAGGAGTGCCCGTCGTTTCCATTCTTGTCGCGGCAGTGGTCGGGTCGCTTGCCTTTGGGCCGTTCAAGAGCTGGGTAGCACTGGTTAATGTAGTTACAGGCGCCACCGCCATCATGTACGCGTTCGCTCCCGTTTCGCTGGCGGCGCTGAATAAGACGGATGCAGCTCGTCCGCGATCCTACCGGGTCCCCTGCCCCTCACTCCTGCTGCCAGCTGCATTCTGCTCGGCTAACCTCATAATCTACTGGGAAGGATTCGCGACCGTTTGGAAGTTAGCGTGCGCCATGCTTGTCGGCCTTATTCTGTTCGTTTTGGGAGCACGACGTGCCCGCACCGACCTGCGGAGAAGTTTGCACAATGCGACCTGGATCGCGCCCTGGCTCGGGGGCCACGTCATCATTGGATATGTTGGCCGCTACGGCGACGGAGCGAGAAATATTCTACCCAACTGGGTCGACCTGGCCGTCGTCATCGCCTTTGCGCTCGTGATCTTCTACTGGGCACTCAAGCTCGCACTCGATAAAGACGAGACTGCTCTGGCCGTGGCAAAGGATGCGCAACAACTCGACTACGAGGCCGCGGCGCATGCAGGACACCGAGCCTGAACGGATCTCACAGAATGACGCTGCTCGATATCGCGAAAGAGGTCACTGGGGGAGGCAGAGCGCGGAGGACAGGCGTTAGAGGACGGGAGAAAAAAAGAGCGCAACTACTATTTTCCCACGCTCAATCCTGCGAAGGAGCGTTCCGCGGTTGTGACTTCACCAGGTAGCGATTAACGAGTTTTCCCACGAGGGCAATTGCGACCAACCGAAAAATCCAGCGAAACATATCGAGCTGAGATTCGTCACCCGACCTGCCCAAGGATGTATCGCTGTTTGAAAGTCCGGCCTCCGCCCGCTCCCCCATTGAACGTTGGACATTGAACGTTGCGCGTTCGCCCCGGCGAATCCCTCCTTAGCGAATTGGCCATTTGCTTCGCCTCCCCTCTATCCCTGTTCTCTTTCCTTTGTCCTCTGTTCGCTGACTTCTCGCCACTTATCATTCATCACCGATCCTGCGCCTTGCGCTCACCCACCGCGACGATCTCGAAATCATCAGTCCCTGTCCGACGCAGCTTGAGCGTCTTCATCACTTCACCCGACGCGTGCCGTGAGCCACTAGCTAACTCGTAACGCAGCGGGAACGTCACCTTCATAATTCCGCGCTCCATCTCCTCCACCCTTAGATCGCCCGCCAACCAAAACCGGCGTTGCGGCCACTGCTCATCATAGCGCCCCAGGTCGCGCCGGATTTTCTCCCGCGTGACATTCTGCTCCCCGAAGTAATCCACCCGATCAGCAAAGAACTCCAACTCAGCGCCCACCTGCGGATCCAGCCCCGCGAGGACAAACGCACCCACATAATCACGCAACCGCTCCGTCAATCCCGTTCGCGACGGTGCTAGAACCGGCGATCCCGGCAAGCGGCCAACTGGCGACGCGTCTTCCACCGGCGGCGGAGGACCGTGTGGATCCATCTGCGCCTTTGCCACCTGCGGCGCCACGACCTGCCCCGGCGAATGAGGCGGCGGGATCGCGCCCGAGTTGACCTGCTTGAGAAACTGCATGTCGCCATTGCGAAGACGCCGCCACGTGCCAGAGGCAGGCCCCGGTGCCGCCGCCGCACTCTTTGCGCTCGCCACACCTAGAGCTTTGGCCGTGGCCGCATCCAACTTGCCAGTGATCGGCAAACCACTGCGAATTTGGAATCGCGTCACCGCCGCGGCCGTCTCGCTGTCATAGACACCCGTCGCATCGCCAAAGTAGAACCCGGCCTGCTTCAGCCCGCGTTGAGCCGCCTGCACATTCACATCCGCCCGCAGCAAGCCCACCCCGCCCAAACCGAGCACCAGAAGAAAAAAGAAAAATCGCCTCATTGCAGAGGAATCGGATATGACCTCCCGCCTGCGCCCGCCGCCCCCAAGAACCAACAGCGAGAACCGCGAAGCGCGAACGCTTCGCGTTCGCTGTTGCCAAAAGAATTCCGCCCGCTACAAACGTGCGCTGATGGCGACGTTCGGAGGCGAGAAATGGAAAGGCGAGGAATCTTAATCCTCCGCTGCGCAAGGCGGTGGATGCTCCTTCGGCGCTCCGTTGGCCGCATTTTGAGACGAAATGAACAGGAAAATGAGTTTGTTGAAGGTGCCTTGGGCAACTACAGGAAAGAGGAACGCATTATGAACAATTGGGCGACTGACAAATCCGTTTGGCTTCTGGTAGCGGCAATTCTTTTCAATAGTTCCACGATTGTTTTCGCGGGGGACGCATCGCCTGCTGCGGACGGGAAGGATCATGCGAAAGAAGTTGTTCCGCTTGAAAAAAGCTGGTGCCAAACGCCGCCGCCGTTTGAAGTCCGCGTTGCGCTGCCGGGCTGGTTGGCGGGACTGTCTGGCGAAACCGGAGTAAAGGGTATCGACGCTTTTACGGACGTTAAATTCTCACAGTTACTCTCGCATTTGACCCATGTGCCAATTGTGCTCGCAATCGAAGCTCGATATCAACGCTGGGAATTTTTTGGCGATGGCCAGTACATCGTGGTAGGCGACTCTGCGACGCTGCCAGGTTTACTTTTTACTACGGCCAACGTTCACATCAAATCCGGGCTTGCCGAAGGGTTCCTGGGCTACCGGTTAATCAACTGCGATAAGGCGTCGCTCTCTCTCTTCGCGGGCGCGCGCTACAACTATATGGCTGGGAACATAAGCATACTCGACAATGGCGATGCGCGATTGCCAATTCTTCGTCAGCTGCTCGGATTATCCAATAAGCTGGACGTTAATGGGTCAACTGACTGGGTAGACCCGGTGCTCGGCGCACGGGGCAAAGTAAAACTTTGGAAAGCAGTATCGCTCTGGGCCGAAGGAGACGTCGGCGGGTTCGACGCCAATGGGGACTCAGCTTTCGAAGTTCATCGCGACGGGGGATCCATCGATCGGCGACCGGTTGCGAGTGAAGACTGGAGTTACCAAGTGCAAGGCGGTCTCGAAATTCAACTGACCCGCCGGATGTGGTCGCAAATCGGCTGGCGCTATCTGCAAAACAATTATCGCAGTGAAGGATTTATAAACGAGACTGAGTTAAGCGGCCCCTTTCTAAACACCGGTTTTAGTTTTTAAGTCAGCAAACTTGCATGTGACCAATGAGGAGATTGAAATGAATCCAGGTCTGTAGTCACTATGCTTCCGGAAATAGACTGCCCCTAAGCGTTCGAATGAAGTCGAAACCAGGAGCTGTCCTGAAAACTAGCCTTTAACCTAACAGGCTAGAACTCCGACATGAGTCGCGAGTAACCGGAGTGGGTTGGCGCGGAAACTGTCAGTCGCGCATGCCGCTCGGACGGAAACACCGATTTCTAGAGTTGACCGGGTTCCCTCTGCGCCTACGCCGCTTTTGCCGGGCGATGACCGGTGCTTTTTTCAGTGCTTCTTCAATGTTGCGCCAAGGAACGCAATCGCACTCGATTTGATCAGCGGCCAATTTTCGAAGGAATGCCCTGTGCCCGGTAGAGTCGTCGCGGAATAATTCCTCAGCCTGAGAGCGGCAAGCGCGTTCGCCATATCATCGATCTGTGCGGCCGGTATGAGGTCATCCGCCGAATCGACCAGAAACAGCGGCGCGACAGTCGCATCCACGACCCAGGCTGGTGACGCCGCACGCAACGCCGCCGTGGCCGTGGACGGCACACCGACGTAGTTCGTCACGGTTTGCATGAACGCCGGCAGATCAGGGTCAGGAGTAAAATCGGAAAAGTCATAGGCGCCGGAAATACTTACTCCGACGTCGATGCGATCGGCGCCGGCTGTGCCCGTCGCCGCTACCCACACGGTGTGCGTCCCGCCGGCCGATCCTCCCACCGAGCCGACTTTCCCATTACTTCGAGAGTCGCTTCGCGCCGCTTGCACGGCGAGATGGACATCGTCGTACTGCTCCGGCGATCGGCCCAACGAGCGTTGTCCTGGGATCGACCCGGGCGGGGCCAGGCGATAGGTAATGGCAAAGGCCACATATCCCGCGCCGGCCAGATCCTGTGCGCATTGGACCACCCCCGGATCGAACTGAGTGCCCTCGATAAAATTCCCTCCGTGAATAACCAGCACG
>Ga0157375_10004357_pt1 | contig 12288 bp, 10 predicted proteins | sample M35metaG_FD_115311 | JGI IMG/M metagenome (GOLD analysis project Ga0157375, IMG submission 115311) | Miscanthus rhizosphere microbial communities from Kellogg Biological Station, Michigan, USA - M3-5 metaG | ecosystem: Host-associated > Plants > Roots > Rhizosphere > Soil | place: USA: Michigan...
CGTGAAGTCGCCGACGGGGTCGTACGAGAGCTTGCGCGTGGCGGGGCTCGTGCCGTGCGTCGCGACGTAACCTTGCATCAAGGTGTAGCCGTCCGCCGGAGCCTTGCTTGTCGTCTGCGCGGCGATCACGCCGCCGCCGCCGCTGAGGTTGTCGACGATGAAAGTCTGACCCAGCGCGGTGCCCCAGCGCTCGCACACCGTACGAGCTACGAAATCGCTGCCGCCCCCGGCGGCGACCGGGACGATGTAGCGGACCGGCTTGGTGGGGAACTGCTGCGCGCGCGCGGCGGACGCAGCCAGCGAGAGCGCAGGTACGCAGAGCAGGAACGTTCGTCTCTTGATCGTCATGGGTGCCCCTTTGCGCTTGCCTGCTGGCCTTGTTCCAGATCCACCAAGCGTTCGTGCGCCGCAGTCACATGGGTCTCCTGCAGGCGGCGACAGCGTTCGGCGTCGCCTTCCGCGAGCGCTGCGACGATTTGCTCATGCTCGACCATCGACGCCTGCATTCCGACGTCGCGCGACAGGTTCTTGAGGCGTGACAGATGCAGCTGCTGAACGAGACGGCGGTACGAGAGCGTGAGCTGCTCGTTCTCCGATGAGGCCACGATGTCCCAGTGGAACGCGAGGTTGCTGGCGTAATAACCCTGGACGTTGTGCTTGCGCGCATACGTCTTCATCTCGCGCATCGAGGCGCCGAGCTTGCGAACGAGGGTGCGTCGCTGCGCGTCCGCCAGCCTGGCAGCGCGATGGCCCGCGTAACCGTCGAGGGCGCTTCGCAGTTCGTACAGGTCCGCGACCTCGTTGGGCTTGAGGACGCGCACGAATACTCCCGAGTGCTTGCGGGCAGCCACCAGGCCCGAGCTCTCCAGCTCGCGCAGAGCCTCGCGGACGGGCACGCGGGACACGCGCAACCTCGCCGCCACATCGGGTTCGTTGATACGTTGGCCGGGAGCCAGCTCTCCTCTCAGGATGAGCGCCAGCATCTCGTCGCGCACGAGCTTGCCGAGCGAGGTTTCGCGAACGCCGCTGAGCAGCGTGGAGGAGTCCGTCACAAGCCAAGGCATCATGAGATGTGAGTGCGTTGTTGTATACGAAATTCTTCCACGTCTCGATCGGAATTGCGACCTTGCAGATGACGAGCGGTAGGCACCCTCAACTTTCATATGACGTTCTCGGCGCTCGTCTTTGGCAAAAGATGTTCCGAGGGAAATCACGTATACGATATCCCGGACCCCTCTCTAGACTCGGCTCACAGCAACCGCGAACGCGTCGTCGCACGCGCGCCGCAATACACACGAGGAGATGGAGATGGCATGGTTTCGGAGCGCCTGCGGGCGCGCTCGCGGCATCACGCGCACGCTGCTCGTCGGCGTTGCGGCTGCGGCAACGATGGCCGCGGCAGACGCAACGGTGACGCAGCTTCAGATCGTCCGGGTCGAGTCGCCCACCTTTGGCGGCATGACGTTCGGCAGCGTCGGTGCGTACGAAAAGATCACGGCGCGAGCTTTCGGCGAGGTCGATCCGAGCCTGCCCCAGAACGCGTTGATGACCGACATCCAGGGCGCGCCCCGCAACGCCCGCGGCATGGTCGAGTACTCGACCGACGTGTTCATCCTGAAGCCGGTCGACCCCGCCCGCGGCAGCGGCAAGATCTTCTATGACGTCGTCAACCGGGGCAACAAGGGCTCGTACGACACGTTCAACCAGGCACCGGCTCCGTCGGGCGTCGCCGACACGCCAGCTTCGGGTGCCGGGACGGGCCTCCTGATGCGCCGCGGCTACACGATCGTCTGGTCAGGCTGGGAGGATCCCGCGATCATCGGCACCGCGACCAATCGGCTCACTGCGTCGCTGCCTGTCGCCAAGAATCCCGACGGCAGTTCGATCGTCGACAAGATGATCATCGAGCAGATCTTCGACAACGCGACCGGCACTGACTTCACGCTGCCGTATCACGCGGCGACACTGGACAAGAGCCAGGCTTACATGGTGGTGCACAACCACACGAAGTTCGTCGGCGGGCCGCTGGTCGACCGCGTCACCGTTCCGGCCGACGCCTGGTCGTATCTCAACGACACCACCGTGCGCATCAATCGCGCCCATCCGTTCCTGTCGCCGTACGATCAGGGCGCAGCGTTCGAATTCGTCTTCCCGGCCAAGGACCCGATCGTGCTCGCCCTCGGCTTCGCCGCGACGCGTGACCTGATCTCGTTCCTGAAGTACGACGACTCGGCCCAGAACCCGGTGCGCGGCGCGATCCGATTCGCCCTCGGGCGTGGCGACTCGCAGAGCGGTCGCTACCTGAAGGGCCTCCTGTACTGGGGCTTCAACACCGACGAGGCCGGCCGGATGGTCTTCGACGGCATGAGCCCGCACATCTCGGGAGCTCACGCGATCGCGTCGAACGACCGCTTCGGCGACTCCAATGCCACCGGCCGCAGCTACCAGCGGCATCTGACGGCCAAGATGGAGTTCCCCTTCACCTACGCGGTGCGGCAGGACCAGTTCACCGGCGCGGTCGACGGAATCATGAAGCGGTGCCTCGCCAATGCGACGTGTCCGAAGATCATGCACACCGACAGCGGCAATGAGCCTTACCTGAAGCCGGTCTCGCTCGTCACCACGGACGGCGGGGGCAACGGCGCGACGCCCAGGGACCTGGTGCTGCCCGACAACGTCCGTGTCTACACGATCGGCAGCACGCAGCACGGGCCCGCGAACGCACCCTCGACCACTCCGAGCGGCGTCTGCCAGCAGCCGGGCAATCCGAACGACTGGGCGCCGCACGTGCGCGCGCTCGGGATCGCCCTGGACGACTGGGTGACCGCCGGCATCCAGCCGCCGCCGAGCAAGTACGCGCGAGTCGACGACGGCACCCTGGTGCACTCGCTGCCTCAGTCGGAGCAAGGGTTCCCGTCGATCCCGGGCGTGACGTACACGGGCTGGTACAACCCGGTCGACGTGCTCGACAAGAGCGTTCTGCCGAACATGCCGATCCCGGGCGAGTCGTACACGATCCTCGTCCCGAAGGTCGACGCCGACGGCAACGACTTGCCGGGAGTTCGCACAATCGACGTTCAGGTGCCGATCGCGACGTACACGGGCTGGGGCCTTCGGCGTGCCCCGTTCGCGGCCAACGAGGACTGTGCGCTGACGGGTCAGTACATCCCCTTCAAGGCCACGCTCGCGGAGCGCCTTGCCGCCGGCGACCCACGGCCATCGGTCAAGGAGCGCTATCCGAACCACGGCATGTATGTGTCCAAGGTCGTGCGAGCGGCGCAAGACACGGCGCGCCAGCGCTACCTGCTGCAGGAGGACGTTGCCCCGACGATCGAGAGGGCGGCAGCGAGCTCGATCGGCAACTGATCAACGCATACCGGAGAGCACCATGGCACGGTTTCTGTCTCGATCGATTGCGGCGACGGCGGTGATCGTCGGCGCACTTTCAGCACCGCTGTCTGCCCATGCGGTCGTCACCCTGGTCGGCTGCGCCGGCTCGAGCTTCGGCAGCGCGTGCGGGCTCGACGAGCTGCTGGCGGGCGGATCCATCAACATCAACGGCTACTCGTTCTCCAATTTCTCGCTCAGCCTCGCCGGGGGTCGCATTCTCGACGCGAGTGCCATCCGCGTCGATCCGATCGACCAGCCTTCGAGACCCGGGTTCACGTTCGTCGACGTCGGCGACACCCTGCGTGCACTCAACGGCGTTCTGAGCTCCAACAACCTCGGCTTCGATATCGCCGTCGGCGGCGGGGCTCCGCCCATCAGCGGCGCCACGCTCGCAATGACCGCGGGGCAGCTGACGGGGACGGGCAGCTTCGCGAACGCATTCGCGGATCTGTTCAATCCCGCGTTCACGACGCTTCTGGGCAACCTGCTGGCCTACTGCGACGGTTCAGCGTGCGCCGGCAGCACGACTTCGAGCTCGGCCTCGTTCGCTTCGGCAAGCGCGATCTCGGTCGTCGCCGGCATCGACGTTTCAGCCGCTGCCGCGGGCGCTGCCGAGATCAACGCCCTGTCGGTCGTCGTTCTGGCGCCGGTGCCCGAGCCGGCGGCGCTGTCATTGCTGGGTGTCGGGCTCGGTGCGTTGGCTTGGCGTCGCCGCAAGCGTGGCGGGTAGCCCAGCCGGAACTGCTCGCTGGGCGCCGCCGGACTTGCAGCGGCTGCCGCTGTCGGAGGGCGGGGGACGACGAACAAGTGAGGTCGCGGGGCGCGGCAAGGACTCGGACCGGCAAGCGCAGCTTTCGCGCCGCTAATCGCAGAGCACACCGCGTGTCCGAGGTCGGCTACGCCCGTTTGTGCGCTTGCGGCCCACTCGCCGTCCCGCGTCGGCCAAAGAGCAGGCGCGACAGGTGTCCGGCTTCCGCGATCAGTCGCGCTCATTGCCTTTCGGGTCGAGCTGACAGTGGATGAAGAAGGGCCCGGGACGCGCCATGCGCGCCGGGGCCGCTTTCAACGTAGCCAAAACGTAGCCAGTTTCTGCACTTTCAGGCTCCGTGAGGATCCTTGAGGCTCCCGCTCTACCTCGTGCGCGTGTCCGTTGGCCGGGACATGACCCAGCCGACGGCAGCGTACTGAACTTGCGTCGCAAGTTGCACGCGAGGTCGCGACCTACGGATTCTTAGTTCGCGTTTCGCGGAACCGATGAATGCGTCCCCCGAATCTCCCTGATCTGCTAGAGCCAAATCGCATCCCTCATAGTTTGCGAATCTTGCTCCGCATTTGAGAGGGTTCCTGCATGAACCTCCGCCAACTCGACAAGAAGTACTTCGGCCGGCATGGCGAACCCCAGGATGTCGTCGTCGGCAACTCTGCCGACAGTTATCTCACCGACGCCCGCGGTCGAAAGTACATCGACTTCATGATGGGCTGGTGCGTCGGCAACCTGGGCTGGGGCAATACCGAGATCCGTGACGCCGCGCGCGAGTTCGACGGCCCCGACTACGTTCATCCCAACCACGTCTATCGGCCCTGGGTCGAGCTTGCCGAAATGCTCGCCCGCATCACGCCCGGCAAGCTTGTCGTGTCCTATCGCACGACCGGCGGCACGGAATCGGTCGAAGGCGCGCTGCAGATCGCCATGGCCTACACCGGGCGCGGCGCGTTCGTGTCCGTCGAGGACAGCTACCACGGCAACTCGATCGCCACGCTGAGCATCGGCGCGTCGCACAACCGCGAGAAGTTCAAGAACCTCCTGCCGAAGTGTCACAAGATCGAGCCGCCGCTGGATCACAAGACTCTTGGCAAGGTCGAGATGCTGCTGAAGAAGCGCGACGTTGCCGCCTTCATCATGGAGCCGATCATCTGCAACCTCGGCGCCCTCGTCCCCGACGACGAGTTCATGCGCGGCGTCCGCAAGCTCTGCACCCGCTACGGCACTCTCTTCATCGCCGACGAAGTCGCCACGGGCTTCGGCCGCACCGGAAAGCTCTTCGCCTGCGAGCACTTCGATCTCGAGCCCGACGTCCTGTGCATGGCCAAGGCCATCACCGGCGGCTACGGCGGCCTGGGTGCCGTGATCACGACTTCGAAAATAGCAAAGGCCATCAAGGAAGACGTCGACCTCTACTCCACCTATGGCTGGCACCCGCGCGCCGTCAATGTTGCCCTGGTCAATCTGCGCTATCTGACGCGCCACCGGAACAAGCTCCTCAAGAACGCCACCCAGCTCGGCGAGTACTTCCTGACCCGGCTCTCTCAGATGACCTTCAAAGGCAAGGCCACCATCCGGGGCAAAGGCTTCGCGATCGGCATCGAAGTCGAAGACGAAACGTACGCCTCTGCGGTCGGCGACACCTGCCGAGAAAACGGCCTGCTTGTCTCCGCCGAAGAAGACGTGCTCATGCTCTTCCCCGCTCTGACCATCACCCGCGAAACCGCTCAACGCGGACTCGACATTTTCGAAACCTCCCTCTGACCCGCATGAAGCAGCCCGGGGTGAAAGAGGGCCGCGTCTAACCAGCGCCCAACGGAAGCGTGAACGAGAGCATCGCGCCATGCGGCTTGTTCGCCGATGCCCACAAGCGCCCGCCCATGCTGTTCCACGATCGTCCGGCTTATCGACAGCCCGAGGCCCATGCCCTCCAGTCACTTCCACCATTGCTTCGATGCCGTTCAGCACCAGATTCAGGATCACCTGCGCGACCTGGACACGATCTCCGAAAACGGGTGAAGGCGCCGACGCCAATTTCCGCTCGAGCGAGATCTGCGTGCGGTCCACTCGCGAAATGCCGTGCTCGACGAGCTGCACACCGACGGTCGCCCGGTCACCGATCGCGCGGTCGACGGCCATGTCCGCAATCTGCGCCGCAAGCTGGCAGCGGCGACGGATGGCGTCAATCCGATCCGCTCGGTCCACGGGGTCGGCTAAGCGCTGGAATGGCCCTGAGCCCGCGCCGGGCGCGGCGGAAGCTCGCCTTTCTGCGCCGGTGACATAGCATCGCTCGCGCGAGCCGTGGGCGGCATCGCCGCTTCGAGAAGGACTGCGAGTGGAAGAAGCACCGGAGATCGTCATCGTCGGCGGCGGAATTGCCGGCTGTGCCCTGGCCACCGTGCTCTCTCGTGCCGCGATTTCGGTGGCGGTCCTCGAGCGCGAGCTCGCGCCCGTCGATCAGGTTCGCGGCGAGTTCCTGGCGCTCTGGGGAGTCGCCGAGGCCGTGCAACTCGGCCTCGTGGATACGTTGATATCGGCGGGTGCTTTCCATACGCCCCGATCCGTTTCCTATGACGAGAACGCGCCCCTTGACGAAGCCGAAGCCGTGGCCCGCGACCTGTCGGCCTTCCTGCCGGGAATCGCGGGGCCGCTGTGTTGCGGGCATCCCGCGATGTGCGCTGCACTCGCGGCTTCGTCGCAGGCGGCGGGAGCGAAGGTCTTGCGCGGCGCGAAGAACGTTGCCGTCGTGGCCGGAGTCCCTCCGCAGATCTCCTTCGACTGGAACGGCCAGCGGATCGATTGGCGTCCCCGTCTGATCGTCGGCGCCGACGGGCGCAGCTCGACCGTGCGGCGACAGCTCCCGTTCGGCTGGAATACGGATCGCCCCCACAACTTTCTCGGCGGGATGCTCGTCGAGGGAGTTCCGCAGTGGCCGCAGGACACGTTCTCGATCGGCACCCAAGGCGATCTGCAGTTTTTCGTCTTCCCTCAGGGTCGCGGCAGGCTGCGCCTGTACGCCTGCTGGGCGCTCGACGCTGCCAAGCGGTTCGCCGGAACCGAGCGCCGTCGACGGGTCCTCGGGGCGTTCGGGAAGCTGAGCTGCCTGCGCCACTCGGATGCGATTGCGAATTCGACGCCGATCGGGCCGTTCAACGCGTTTCCGAACGAGGACCGCTGGACCGACGAGCCGACGCTGCCGGGGGTGCTCCTGATCGGCGACGCGGCCGGCTACAACGATCCGATTGCAGGGCAGGGACTGGCGATCGCGCTTCGCGATGTCCGTGTCGTCCGCGACCTCCTGGTCGGCAGCGACTTCACGCAGGCAACGCTGAAGCCTTTCGTGGACGAACGTGCAGAGCGGATGCGGCGCTTGCGCGTTACGGCGCGGCTGGTGGCGACGCTGCGCGCGGAGTTCGTCCCGGGAGCTCCGGCCCGGCGCGCACGCGCCTTCCAGCGCTCCTTCCGCGACGGCTGGCCGTCACCTCTTCTTGCCCCGATCGTCGGGCCCGACAGACTGTCGCCCGAGGCCTTCGAGGACGCCGCGATCGATCGTCTGCTGAACTGAAAACCAGCCCACGTCGCTGGAGTGGGCGCAGTGATCATGCCGACTCCCTGCTGTTACTCTCGAAGTTCCGTTGGCGACTCGTCCGACACTGTCAAGCACTTCGTCGCCAGCGAGCTCGCAGTGCTGAACCGGGAGAAGGCACATGCAGTTCACGATCCTGACCCCGGGCCTGCTCGCGCTGGCGCTGGCTTTGCCCACCCCCGGCGCGTCGGCGCAGCCCGCGCCATCGGCAGCGGCCGCGGTCGATCCGGCGACGGTCCAGGCGCTGAAGAACATGGGCGCGCACCTGCAGTCCCTGCAACGGTTCCACGTGACCAACGAGCTGACCGGAGAGCGCGTTCTGGCCGACGGGCAGAAGCTTCAGCACATGGCCAGCGCGGCCGTGGACGTCGAGCGGCCGAACCGGCTGCACGTGACGATGTCCAGCGCGCGCTCGCAGCGCGAGCTGTTCTACGACGGCAAGCAGGTGACGCTGTTCACCCCGGCGCAGAAGTACTACGCCAGCGCGGCGTTCGACGGCTCGCTGGGCGACCTCGCCAACGCGCTCCAGGCCAAGTACGGCGTCGACCTGCCGCTCGCCGATCTGTTCGTCCTCGGCACCCCGGCGGCACCCCTGGACAAGCTCGATTCGGCGATGAATGCCGGCCAGGACTTCGTCGGTGGCGACCTGTGCGACCACTACGCCCTGCGCCAGGGCAACTTCGACTGGCAGATCTGGATCACCGCAGGCGACAAGCCGCTGCCGCGCAAGCTCGTGATCACGAACCGCGGCGACGAGGCGCGGCCGCAGTCGGTGAGCCTGATCGCGTGGAACCTGAAGCCGGTCCTTGCGAGCTCGGCGTTCACCTTCAAGCCGCCGAAGGGCGCGAAGGCGATCGAGATGGTCGCGCGCAAGACGCAGTAAAGGAGCATCGTCATGAAGAAATTCTCGAGCAAGCGTTTCGTGACGGCGCTGGCCCTGGTTGCGCTGGCCGCCTTCGCCGCGGCCCCGGTGGTCGAGGCGGCGCGCGGGGGTGGTGGTGGCGGCGGTGGCGCCGGCGGGGGCGGGGGCAATCGCACGAGCGCCGGCGGCGGCGGCAATCGCGCGGCCGGCGCCAATGTTCAGGCCAGCAACGCCAATGCCGACCAGCGCGCGAACAACGTTCGCAACACCAGTGTCAACAACGTCAACGTCAACAACAACAACAACAACGTCAACGTCAACAAGAACGTCAACGTCAACGTCGAAGGCGGCGGCTGTTGCAACAACGGCTGGGACAACGACTACCACCCGGTGGCGAGGGCCGCGGCCGTCGGCGCGACGGTGGCCGTGACCTCGGCCGTCATCGGCTCGATGGTGCAGAGCGTGCCGCCCAGTTGCGTGCCGGTGAGTTACGGTGGCATGGTCTATCAACAGTGCGGCGGCACGTGGTATCAGGCGCAAGGGACCCAGTACATCGTCGTCAATCCGCCCTACTGAACGACAGGCCGGACGCAAATCCGGCGTTCGCGTCCGCAAGAACGCCCGCCGAATCGATGCCGATCGGACGCTAGCCGCGCTTGGCGCTCCAGAACGGCTTCGCCGAAGCGACGCGATCCAGAGCGCTGCCGCAGCGTCTCAGCGCATCCGGCAGTTGCGCCTTCAGCCAGCCGACGTTGAACCAGGCGCGTGGCGCGCCGGCTTCGGCCATCTCCTTCGCAAGATCCATCGCGACGATGACGTCCATGTAGCGGCCGAGCTCGTCCTGCGCGGGCTCGAGCTTTTCCAGGAACGCGCGGACGCGGCTTTGTCGATACAGCGGCGCGACGAGCTCGCTCAGATAGCGCAAGCGCTTCAGCCGCTTGCGGACGCGGTGCCGCTCGAGCTCGGGGAGGCGCTCGAAGCGACGCGCGTCGCGCGCCAGGCGCGCGTGCAGCTTGCGAAGGTGGGTGGTGATCGCGTCCTCGCGCTCGTCGCGCCCTGCGGCGTGCGCGGGGGCGGCCGATGCCGGCGTCGCTGGCGTCATGAGAAACGCAACCAGGTCGAGAAGGGCCTGCTGAAACGAGGCGCTCCGCACCCGATCGACGGGGTCGAGCGGCGCTGACTTCGACGCCGGTGCGAGCGCGGGCTCGGGAGATCCCGCCGCGAGCAGGCGCTCGTGCATCGTCGCCGCAACCGTGCGGCGGTCGCGGTACTCGCCGAGCGCCCGAAACACTTCCGCCGCCGGCGCCTCCCAGCTCGCGCCGAGCGATCCACTCCACATGCCGAGCTCGCGCCACGCCGTGCGCAGGCGACGAATGCCGATGCGCAGCTGATGCACGACGTCGTCGTCGACGTCGCCTTCGGCGAGCACGCTCGCGTTGGCGAGCACTTGGTCGAGACAGCTGCGCAGGACCGCGCGGAAGATCTCCTCGCCGCTCGCGACGTTCGCCAGCGCCGGCGGCGTCGCCTTGACGGCGCGGGTTCCGGCGTTGCCGGTCGCGAGGCGACCACCGCGGGCGGCCTTGGTGATGGTGCTCAGCCAGACGCCGTGGACGTCGACGCTGGCGCGCGCGAAGGCGATCAGCCCCGAGACATCGCCGTGCGTCAGCTCGGCCTCGAGCTCGCACAGCGAAACCGATCGCGACCCCGCCGCGATCGCACCGCGGTCCAGGGCGATCTCGATCTCGGCGCCGCCGATCTCGACATCGACGGCGCGCCGCGTGACGAGGCTCGTGTGCACGGGCTCGAGCAGCGCCCCCTTCCTGCGATCGCCGAGGGCGGCGTCGAGCCGCTCACCCGCCGGGCTGCCGGCGAACATCCAGGGCTCGGGAGCGGGCCCGCCGGCCTCCCAGCGGCCCGGCCGCGACACGGTCTCTTCCTGACGCTCGAGCGGGCTCGCGCCGGGCGCCTTCAGCGTCTGTTCCCAGCGCCCGCCGGCCTTGCGCAGGCGCAGCGATAGCCCGCCTTTGGCAAGCCGACGATCGGCAGTGTCCCAGTAGTGCGATTCGATCGTCCGGGCATGGCCGCCGAGCTGGCGCAGCCTGCCGTCGATGAGCGCGACGGCGCCCTCGGGAATTCCGAACTTCAGCTCGATCTCGCTCATCCCGAGCGATTGTTCCCCAGGCCCGCGCGCCGCGCGGCACCGGTTCCCTTCAGCGCAAGCGGGCGAAGCGGATCCGTTCGATCAGTCGGCCGGCATCGCCGGGGCCGTGCTCCTCGCTCACGACCGTGAGCAGGCCCTCGTCGGCCATCGCCTTGAGCTCGCGCGCGACGCTGTCGTAGACGTAAGGATTCTCGAGCGATGAGCCCGCAGGCAGCACGTCGGTCGGGACGCCGACGTCGGCGGCCAGGTAGATGCTTCTGGAGATGCTCGTCATGGCGCTCAGGTGCACGAAAGCACTTCGTGGATGAAGAGGAGCGCATCCTAGTCACCGAATCCGGGTGCGGGGCGGGGCTCTCGTTTCGACATGCGGGACCGGCGCAGTCGGTCGGCCGGCTGCCGGTTATTTCGGCAAGGCGCCGCGGCCACGCAGGTCGGCGCGAATCCTCGGTTTCCGCGATCTATCCACAGCGTTGTGCACAACTTGCGGTACGTCGGCAGGGCAGTCGCAGAGATTAGCGCGACAAGATATTTTTTGCCTATCGACGAGATCGATCGCCGGCGCGGGGCATGCTTCACTCCCTTGTTTTCCCTCATCGCGACATCGGTATGGATCTCGAGCTTCGAAACAAACGCGCTCTCGTCACCGGCGGCAGCCGCGGCATCGGCAAGGCGATCCCGCGTGGCCTTGCGCTCGAGGGCGCCTCGGTCGCCATCCTGGCGCGCGACGCGGAGCGGCTCGCCGCCACCGCCGCCGAGCTCGTCAACGAGACCGGCGCGACCGTCGTCGGCGTCGTCGCCGACACCGCCGACGAGGCGCAAGTCGGGAGCGCGGTCGCCGAGGCGGTTGCGGCGCTCGGCGGCGGCATCGACATCCTCGTCAACGCCGCGGCCGAGCCGGGCGGCTATGCGGCGCCGCCGAAGCTCGCCGACATCGACGCCGCCCACCTGCAGCGCGAGATCGATGTCAAGGTCATGGGCTACCTGCGCTGCGCGCGCGCGGTCGCGCCCTACATGCAGGCGCAACGCTGGGGCCGGATCGTCAACCTCAGCGGCCTGGCCGCGCGCCAGACCGGCAACGCCGTCGGCAGCGTCCGCAACGTCGCGGTCGCGGCGGTGACCAAGAACCTCGCCGACGAGCTGGGCCCGGCGGGAATCAACGTCACCGTCGTCCACCCCGGCCTGACCCGGACCGAGCGGACCGCGGCGTTGGTGCAGGCGCGCGCCCAGGCGCAAGGCGTGAGCGAGGCCGCGGTCGAGCAGCAGATGGCCGAGGGCAACTCGATTCGCCATCTCGTCGACGCCGCCGAGGTCGCGCACGTCGTCGTCTTCCTGTGCTCGCCGAAGTCGGTCGCGATCAACGGCGACGCGATCGCCGCCGGCGGCGGCGCGCCGCGCGCCATTCACTACTAGGAAGCTCTACGTCGCATGAGTCAGCTCAGGAACATCGCAGCCGAGGTCTTGAAGCCGCTTGAGGAGTCGGCGGATGGTTTTGGATCGGTCCTGGTGGTCGAAGTGTTCGCTGCCGA
>Ga0157375_10004359_pt1 | contig 12282 bp, 12 predicted proteins | sample M35metaG_FD_115311 | JGI IMG/M metagenome (GOLD analysis project Ga0157375, IMG submission 115311) | Miscanthus rhizosphere microbial communities from Kellogg Biological Station, Michigan, USA - M3-5 metaG | ecosystem: Host-associated > Plants > Roots > Rhizosphere > Soil | place: USA: Michigan...
ACGGATTCGTCCAACCCCCGACTTCCGTAAGTCCGCCACGAGCCATCCACCGATAAATCCGCCCGCGCCACAGACCAGAACGTCAACCACTTTCGTATTGCTCATCAGAAATTTTGCCGGCGATCCATCGCTTCAGTGCACACGAGAAAGCGCCAGGCGTGCCAAACTCGATCGTGATTCTGTGGAGTGAACGCCGTGATGTAAGTATAAGCGGGGCTGCGAGGCAACCCGGAAAAACGAGGTTGCTTAAATCTTCGGTCCAGGCAGGGTGCGCACCCGGTCACCAGTGCTGAAGAATCAAGTCTCCTGCTGAACTCTGAGCACTTCCAGTAACAATTAACAAATAACCGCACTCCCATCGCTTCCCACCGGCTCCGTTCTCTCTGGTTTTTCTCTTCCGTTGGTTCTATCTTTCAGGTTCTAATTTTCTTGGCTACTGTTTGCAGTTTTTTGCGGCCTTCCATCTGTTGTTTCAACATTTACTGCCTACCTTCCCTTGCATTCCGCCGTCGCCCAAACGCCAGTACGACCCTAATCCGACGCGTCGTTAGGCCGTCTCGCCCCGGCTGGTCTGGTTTTCGCCACAGTCGGCTTCCCTCAGGTTCATGCTCTGCGGGCAACTGAGCTATGAGTGTTCACAAATCGATTGCCTGAAAATCCGCGGGTGGCTACCATCGAAAGATGGTTAGATTTTCGGATTCCGAGACATCCCGACCAGACCCGATTGCCCTGCCCGCAATTACGGTGCTGACATTTATTGTCCTATCCCTTGTGTGGATAGCGAAGGTCGGCGCCTCTTTGGAGGCCACCCGTAACTACCCGCCGTCCAGCGCTGGAATCTCGTCGATTCTCCAGTGGATAAAGAGAACAGGCAAGCCAACGGTTATGCGGGCGAATGTTGCAGAAGGATTCGGTTTGCCGAATTCTGACATTCCCGTCCTCGAGCGTGGGTTTCGAGCCGAAGGTGAGAAGCTAACTCACGTATGTGTAGTGGGCGCCGGCCCCGACTTCGAAAATTTAATATTCCTTTCGACGGTGGAAGAGGCTAGCGGAAGCGCAACCGTTTGGCAGACAAACAAAGATGGCACTCTTGTCGCCACTGTTGTTTTCAATGGTGGAATCGTCGAGAAGACGCCTAACTCACGATTCGACGCAGACTTTCGTTGCGAACTAGATTACTTCCTGAAAAAAGCGCGCTCTGCAACGCCCCAGAAAGAAAGCAGCGCTACGTCGGAAGGGATTCGTATCGATTCACAACCCCGGGCACCCAATCTAACTCGATACGCTCCTTCGGAGTTGCAGACCATGGTGCTCACCTCGAGTCCGTTCACTCTACCAGCGATCGTCCTGATCCTTATTGTCAGCGCCTCAACAGGCAGGCGGCGAGGCTAGCCGGATGCGGCAAGACCTTTTGTTCACTAGCTTGGCTTGCTGCCTCATTTTTGGGCAGCATGTTTTTGCTGCTTCCGGCGACACCAAGAAAAGTCACGAATTTAGCGCGCTAATCGCCTGGGCCCAAAAAAACGGCGTGCGCCAAAATCTCGGCGGCGGAATTCCCGAAACCGTGGGCGCTAACACAAGGCGGATCAAGTTGAATGCGTGCAGCTTCAATGAAATCGAGGCAAATGCCAAACATGTGTTCTGCGTAGGCACATTCCCGAACTACCGAAAATTTATATTCTTCATCCTTATGGACGTTGGGGATGGAACCGCAATCGTGTGGCGGGTTTCTTCCCGGGGGAAGCTGATATCGACCATGTGCACCGCCGCGGGCGCGGTACAAGCCGTGCCGAACGCGGCGTTCGGCGCAGGTTTTCTTGCCGAAAAAGAATATTTCTTTCGCACCATGCGCCGCCCAAACCCACGGAACCATGTTACGGCGCCGCCAGCCAATTCGAGCATCCCATAGCAGCTTCCTAATTAAATCAGTAGTTCTAGCAATACAAACGAAGGCATGCTCGAATCGAACATCTCATATTCACAGATGGCTGTAGGAACTCTCAACAAACAAATTCATCATGCCACTAAGTGAGCGCGACGCGCTTTTAGTTGAGCTAATGCTCCAAGCAGAGTTGTTCTGCAGTCAAATCGAACGACTGGGTAAGAAAAAGCTTCCACTTTCGGAGGTGCATGCGCTTCTTTTGAAAATTAGCCAATGCCGTGGCGCGTTGACCCAGCTGCAGGCCAAATTCGAAAACGACGAGCTGACGATCGAAGATCCGTTAGTCTGTGCGGATTTCCGAACTTTGGTAATGTCTCTGCTCTGGGTACATTTTTTTGCCCGGAAATTTACGGACTTCAAATTGTTTCGAAGGCTCGTTCAGATCGAGTCGGGCTTCACTTACCTGCTCGCCGGCCGGAAGAACAGATCAGACGGAACTGGTGAACCGCAATAGGCATTACTCACTCTCTAAAGTGCCATCGGAACCCGGGTCAACGCATGCGCGGGCATCGTGAAAAACGTCTGTAAGACTGCCTCGGGTCGACCGGCGCTCATCACTCACAGCGAATTTAGGAACGTGTGAGTGCTTCAGTGGTCCTATCGCGGAATGGACGACGTTGTGGGCGTCACGATCTTTCCAATTCAGGAGCGTGACAGGCCTTGCAAGCTTCACAGCAGAGTGGTGCCGGAATATATTCGGTAATTAAGCCGGTGAAGTTTTCGTCTCGATTCCAAAGTGGCAATCGATGTTTGCCTCATCGGCCCCAACACCAGCAGTGAACAAATAATGCCTGACAACGCAGTAGATGCGGTGGCGGCGCATCCTTTTGAGCTCAGGTTGGCTGGGCGCAACTGGGTGAACGTGATAAAAAGATGAAACGTAAGAAATAAAGCCGCGTAGACTTCGTTTTAGTAATTGCCATCGAACCAACCTTCTGCTTTCTCGATCAGGCAGCCCCCAAGCCGGAAAGGTGCCATCGCCGATGACTTAAGTTATACCTGCGTGCCGCCCTGTTCCATCCGATCCGAATCAGTCTGGCAAGAGCGTCGCGAACATACTTCAGTCGGCGCTGACGCACCTCAGACTTCCTTCGAATGATTTGCCAAAGGAATCGGCCGACTGAGAGCCCAAGTCCCAGGAGTTACTCGCATAAAACGATCATCCTTCCCTAACAATGTTCCCATCGACTGTCTGGCAACCTTTCGCCGTTGCGATACGAACTTGTATAGGTCGGTCTCTGTCGCCGATCGGTTGTGCTGCGTCAAAAAGGCGTGTGCCAGGTCAGTGATGGAGCGGGTTTCCACACTCCATTCCGCTAAGGTCCAGAAGCCCGAACGGCCAATTGGTTTAAAGCGCTTATCACAAGAGAGCGCGGATACAGTCGCACGTGTTTTCATTCGAGGCGCCGCCCGCACTTCCTGAATGATAAAGGCAAGGTCACGGAAGCGTGCCGGTTGGCCTAGGTCCCTCATTACGCGCTGCAGCAGATTACCAAGGTGCCTGACATCGTGAATGCGGCATTCGTAACGGTCGGTGCCTCTCCGCCGACGAACCCCGGGAAGAGACTCGATCACTGCTCGCATATCCCCTTTCCCAAGCTGCTTGCCGCAGTCCGACCGCTTCAGCTCACTAAACAATTCGTCTATCGAAACTCCGGCAGCAAAATCGATCGCAAGCAATTGCTCCGCTTTCGTGAAAACACGTCGGAAGGGGGCCGCGTCCCTGTCGCAGGGCAGGATAATCGGTCTAAACCTTGTCTGCTTAAATGTTACGAGTCGAAATCCCAGGATTTCGAGAAGCCCGGATTCGATCCGAGCCAAAGGACCAGCCGTTGTTAACAGACAACGGGACAAAATCTTGTTCCATTCAGAATAGCCTATCGCCCGATCGCGCACCTTCGACAACTCGCCGGCCAAAGTTCTGAGAGGCGCTACGAATTCGGGGCGATACCGGAAGCAGCAGTTGCTGTAATCATCCTTGAGCAATGCGTCACGCAGACGTTGCACAATCAGCTTTCTAAGACTCTCAACCTGCTGACGAGCGATTGACAATTGCTTAGCGATCGTTTCTGAAGACTGACGCCGCTCTTTGGCACACAGGAGGTTGTCGCGGGTAAAGATTGCCCCGCGCTGCCCGAAGCCGGCGAGAACAGCCGTTTGAATGACTCTGTCAAATTGGTCGATACAGTCCTGCGCGACAAATCTGTAGTGCGTGCGTCGCGGCAGAAGCAATATTCCGCGGCACTTTGTGTAGCGCGTCCAATCACATTCTCCGCTGGCTTGCACTGCCTGGGAAAGCGCTTCGAGGATTTCGATAATCTCCAAGCAAGTGCCTGCGCCGCCTGGATGAGGACGTAGTATCCCTCGTATCGCCCCGTAGATGAGATCGTCAATGCTTCGTATTTTCGCCCGCGCCAGAGCGGTTGCCACTCGCGTCCTCAGGTGAAGCGTTCCAACCACAAGGCCGCGGACCGAGCTCTGCAGCCGATCGAACGAAAAACTCGTGAAGTAAATTGCGGTCGCATCAGCCGCTTTAGGCCGTTGGGTTCGAAATTGCTCCCAACCCTGCTCGGTACCGCGTTGCATGCACCTTGTCAGCAGGCCTAGCACCATGGAAATCTCCGAGCGTACTAAGCGACTCCATCTTGGTCGTCCTGACTCGAATGCCGCAATCAATCCGCCGATCGTTTCACGTTTCCGGAATGCCAAGCGAACGCTTTCGCTAAATTGTAAGTGCCCCACCGGCAGCGCGAGAATTCGCGTATCGAGAGCGAATTGCGAAAATGAGGTCGATTGGGTCCGCATCACCTAACTATATCACGCCACGAACCAAAATGCCGACAACGAGCCCCACGCAGCCACAATTTGAAGATAGGGATTCGCTCAAGCCGCAAATTTACGGAGGTTTCAGTTAATGAGCTGACCAGAGCTAGGGATTGTCATAACTCTCTATGATTGGGATCAATTAGAAGTTCCTCCGGATTGGCTGAAAGCCGGCCAAAACAGTGGCGACAGAAAGAAAATTGATCGAAAGGGCCTCGCTTATGGATCTTAGGGTTTAAGCTCCCACGTTCTCACACCTATCCGTCGAAACCGGCCGTCATCCCGAAGAGAACTCATAATTGAGTTAAATTTCAAAGGCCTACGCGTGGCAATCAGCGAAAACAACTCGGCCTCCGTAAGCGACCTGCCAGCTTCGATTAAACAACGCGCAGCTACGTCCGCAATGTCACCCGTTTCAGTATCCCACTTTGCGAGAATCCAAAATCCGGACCGTCCAATGGATCTGAACCGTTCGTCGCGCGACATTGCCGCGCCAACGTGCAGGCTGTCCCGCAGAGATCCTGTCCGCCTCTTAAATCCGCTAACCGCCGAAGTGAGCTCTCGCTTGTGCATTGGGGACTCTCGCTCATCCAGGAGCCTCTCCAGTTGGTCGGCTAAGCGGCTCAGCATCTCTACCCGAAGCCGAAATCGCTTTGTGCGCTTGGAATATTCGATCCCCGGAATCGATTGAATCAGAGTCGACAGTTCCTGCAGAGTAAGGTCGTTCTCGCCTGAGCGCTGTAACTGCTCCAGTAGCTCCCTTTTTGACAATCCGCTGGGAAATTCACTTCTTAGTAACCTCTCTATGTTGATTTGAGCGCGTGCCATGGCCGCTCTCTGCCTGCCCTTAGGCAGAACGATCGGTTCAAATTTCCGGGCAACGCGATGAACAACCTCAAGGCCGAGAATCGCCCGAAGAGGCTTCTCAACTGGCTCGAGATTACTTCGATCTACGGCCAAAATATGGGCTAGTGACTTGGTCCAATCGGTATGCCGCAAGGCTGATCTTTGTGGCTCATCCAAGGCTGCCTTCAACCGTCTGACCGGATCGACCAGGACGTCACGAAAACGGAAACGACACCCAGTGTAATCGTCGTGAAAAATCGCACCGCGAAGCATCTGCACAATGTTACCTTTTCTAAAGGTAATAGCCTGGCGGGTGGAACCTAGTTTTCGCCTCAATCGTTGGAAACTCGATTCGTTCGAGGCGTGTCGGTAATATTCCGTGAAGACAAGATCTCCGAGGCGGCCAAAGCGCGACTTTACGGCGGTTTCCAGAGCTTCGAGGAAGACGGCTGGGAACTCATGATCGGAAAGCTCCTCGCAATCATTTGCTGGCAGCATTTGGAAATTGCGATTGATGGCGTATTGAATGGCGTCAAAACTGCCGTCCGAACGGACCGACTTCGAAAGCGCGTTGAGCGCCTCGCGAAGTTCTAGAAGAGTCTGACGGCCGGCCGCGCGCAGATGTGGTATACCGTTCCGAGCCGCGTCGACCAAATCCCCTACTGTGCTAATTCCTACAACTTCGAGCGCATGCAAAGCGCGTGGGCGTAAGTGCAGAGTCTTGAGAGAATATTCGCGAACGTACGCGTCCAATAGATCTAACGTGGACCTGGTGACCCGAAGGTAAGGTTCCTTAGCGGGTTTCATTTGGAGCAGACGGACCTCGAGTTGATCGGCATCAAGCTTGCGCTGGTCAGCGTAACGAACCCAATCTACGAAGCCGTCCGGGGTAGTCGCTACTGCCAACGCGTAAAGCGACCCTGCAATCTCTGCGGCCGTTTTCCGGCCACCGGCTTGCGTGCTGGGGATTCCGCTCTTAGCCAAAACCACTAATTCCCCGATTGACTGGATACCCAAGTAATCGATACTGCGAGAAGCACGCCTGTTCAGCCGGAGTTCACTAATCGCGCTTGCGCGAATAGAGGGGTGCAAGCCTGCCAGCGACGGGTTGTCAAAAAATATAACCGGTTTCCCGACTCGCATGAAGGTTAGAACATCCGCGCCTGAATCAATTTACCTCTCACGCGCCAAATTGCGCTGCGAGGACACATCGGGCGACCTAGTCTTTGATAAGGGATTTCAATCATCCGCTCTGGCCTTCAAAATGACTTTTCAAACCCTGAGCCGCCATGATCCAAATTTTAGGAGCCACTTGGGAGAACTGATGTTTTCTTTCTCTCAAGATTCTTCGAATAGAATCACATCTTACCTTCCTCCGCGCTGAAATCCATTCGAACAGTTCCGCCTCGGTTACGGGCCGACCTTTGCGCGAAAGAAACACAGCTGCAAGCTCGGCTACGGTGCGTGCTTCTACATGACCCCATTCCGTGAGAGACCAAAAACCGGTTCGATTTGCAGAGGAAAAGCGCTTATCAGCTGACAAAATTCCTTCGACGGCAGCACTTTTTCTAGTCCCGGATGTTCTTTGATTGATCAATCTGGTAAGGCGTCGAAGATGGGACGGTTTACCCTTCTTTCTCAGTTCGCGTTCCAATCGATCCGCCAGGTTCTTGAAATCCCGTGACGACCGAAAGCGTTGTCGGTCGCCCAAGCGTGAGCGAACGCCCTGAACCGAATATAAGATCGCGGACATATCGGTGTCCCTAAGTTCCCCGTTATTCGCTTTTAATGCGTCGAATAACTCGACTCTCGAAAACCCGGAAACATATCTACGCGTCAGCAAGCGTTGCGCTTTTACTATGGCTGCTCGGATCGGATCGACCTTCCTGTCGAGAGGCAGAATAACCGGCCTCAATTTTGGCCGATCGAACCTGACTACTTGGACGCCCAAGATTTCCAGAATGCCGCGCTCAAGGGATCCTAAGCAATCGGGCTTCGTCAACCAACAATTGGTTAAAATCCTCTTCCATCTGCAATAGGGTATCGCGCAATCGTTCGTCTTTAGCAGTTTCGTCCCCAATGTCCTAATCGGCCAAGTGAACTCATTCCGAAACCGAAACCGGCAACCCGCATAATCGTCCCTGAGGAAAGCTCCCCGAAGCTTCGACACAATGTCATCCTTAACACGACTTACCGTCGAGGATGTCATACCAAAGCGATTCCCGATTTGAATTAGTGAGACCTGTTGGCCTTCGGCGCATAACAAATACTCGTTAATGAGCGCTGACCCGAATTCGCCGAATTGGACGCGAGCGGCTCTTCCAACAATCCTCGCGAATGCCTCCAGGTAATTTTCTGCGACAAATTCCCGGTCCTCGTCGCATGGCAGAAAAACAAGGCGTCGTGAATTTGCAAATTTCTCCCAGTCACATTCCCCATTTTGGTCCACCGTCTGAGAAATCTTCTCAAGAATGTCGATAATTTGTAAGCAAGCGGCGAGACCACCAGGGTGGACAATGGGGACGCCCCACCTCGCCGCCTGAATCAGATCTCCGAAGGTTTCAATTTTCGCATAACATAGGCTAGCTCTCGCTCGTCCGCTCAAATGCAGAGTGCTTATCGGCAAATCTCGGACAGACGGGTGCAACCGGTCCAACGCAAAACTTGCGAAGTATATAACCATCGGTCTTGACATCTTTCGCCTCGCTCGCCGGAACCGATCCCACCCTTCTTCCAAGCCGCATCGCAAGCGCTCCCTTAGTTGATCGAGTACCAATGAGATTTCCGATTTGACGGACGCCGTCCACCCTGTTCGCCCTGACTCGATTTGCGTGACTAGTCCGCTGATCGTTTCGTGTTCTCTGAGAGCCACCCGAGCGCGTTCGCTGAGCTGCAGGTGGCCTACCGAAAGAGCAAGAACCTGAGCAGGCAATTCGAATTTCGGTGATGATGGCACGCCTTGTTGCATTGCTTAGATTACGAATTCATGTAGCGCTCGCCAATACCAAAACGCTCTGGCTTAGGCTCGTCCGCGGCGATTCAATGGCCGGGTCCTTCTTGGCGGAGCCGTTATGCTTCTGATGATAGAAACCGCCGAACACCCGTTGATCGAACCTAACGAATATTCTTTGTCACTTTGCCAGTGTCAGCAAAGTAGCTATTAGTCACACCCTCTAGATAGTCGGCGCCGCCATAACCCCAGAGGTCAACAAGAAGCCATTGTAGAAACGTGATGCGATCTTTAAACTTAGGCACTTGCAACGCGTCAACGTGTATAAACTGGCCATTCAGTATCAGGGTTAATAATCCCTGTGCCATCGTAGCGCGATGGGTGAGGTTCACAATGTGATCCGCTTTGAGTCCAGGGGGCCATACATTTTCGCGGGCGAATCCCGCGATGGCGGCTTCAACCTGCTCCTTTCCAACAGTATCATTTGTCTCCAAAAACGCGACCACTTCAGGGCTCGCCATATTCAACGATCCAGTCTTAGCCGAATGAAGATTCTGGAGTGCAACAATCTGCTCCGCCAGAAAGTCGATCCAGTAATGAAGTTGGCGCTCGCTGATCATTGTTGCAGAGTAAGCTATTCAATTCGTAACGAAAATAGGTAATTTCCGCCCCGACATCCGAGATTCATTTTCTACCAATTGCGCGTTACCGATTCCGATGAAGACGGCCTCATTTAGCTCCTCGTTCCCGCGCTTGAGCAAAGAAGCATGATTGCGCTGTTGCGATCCGGCTCGCTCCTGTTGCGATTCGATTCGCCATTGTGCGAATTTGCGAAATGGACGGATATTTAAGCGACGTCTTAGGCGGTTTTTACCTTGGGAAAGACGCGTCAATTCTCTCGGACAAAGTCTAGGAGATGACATTGTTGAGCGCGGGATAGCCTCAAAAGTCGAAAGCATACGGTTTTCGAATTCTCTTGCGGCGTGTTTGCACGGCCAAGTACTATCGGGGACCAAGGTTAATAGCTGGAGGGTCGAGCCGAAGGCTTCGATATAGAGATGCATTCTGAGCTTGTGCGACGGCGATAAAAGGACCATGTGATGGCCCTTGCGTCCCGTAATAGGAACAATTCCATGAATCCGAATTCGGCCCGACAACGTTACGTCACTTGGCCTTTCAACTGGAAAGACTAATCGGAAAAACGGGATCGGGCGGCTCGCACAATCCAGAGCTGACGCCCGATCCCTCACACACCGCAAGAGGAATACCAGTAGCGCCACACGACGTGCAAGAAAGTTTTTCGCGTTGATTGGGCTAGGTGCCTATGGTCGCTTTCCCGAAGCGCTCGACGAAGCAGCGATCGGATAACAGCTCCCTATGAGTGCGTTCTTTGCCGTGTAGCGATTTTCGCTACAATTTTTGTCTCAGTCGATATCCCTTTGTTTCAGGCGGCACCGAACCGGTCAAAACAGACAATGCAGAAGCACCAAGGACTGTTGGGAGACTACGGTTGGTTATGGTTTTTTAGTTGCTTTGTTCGAGGCATTCTGGCGGAATAGTCACATGAGCGGCAAGTATCCCGAGTTTTTTCGCGTTTCTGTGGATCTGTTTTCTTGTAAGACGCTGCCCAAAGAGGTCTTTTTGATCTTCCAGCGTTACGGCTATGAGAATCGCGGGACCTTTTTTGAATTGATTGCTGCTCCCGGCGTGACCTGGAGATCCCTGAAAGAAGAGATCTCAGCGCATCTTGGGAGTGCAGATAGAGTTTACGTGAGAGGATTTTCCGAGCGCCAATTTCCTGAGGTACTGGTTCCGCTTTCGAGGCGTAGTGCACCACTTGAGAAATGGCGATTGGAGGCTCTCGAAGATTTTCGGTTCGAGCTTGCCGAGATAAGCAAAATCCACGGCAGCGTGTGCCGTGCTACCGAAGCGAAGCAAATGGAACAAAAAGTCCATGCCCCTTGAAGCAGTCGATCAAGCGCACCTGTGCGCGGCGCATGGCTACATCGAACTCGGCCTGTTTGTCGAAGCAAACGAGGAGCTCGAAAAGCTCCAACCGAGCTACCGTCATGCACCTGAGGTCTTGGATTCCCGGGTTGTCATTTACCAAGGTCTAGAGAAGTGGGAACTAATGGCAATTGTTGCACGCAGACTCGCGGAGTGGAATCCAAGGGAGGCTGGTTATTTTCTGCACTTGGCTTACGCCAGTCGGCGTGCCGTTTCGCTTCGCGCCGCGCATGCGATCCTGATTAGAGCTGCCGCATTGCATCCAGGAGAAGGGCTCATTCAGTTCAATCTAGGCTGTTACGAGTGGCAGCTAGGCAATCTTGTTCAAGCTAAAGCATATCTGAAACGGGCCACCAAGATCGACGCGAAGTTCAAACAGATGGCCCTAGACGACTTTGATTTAAAGCCACTCTGGGCTTCTTTGGCAATAGAACATACGAAAGCGAAGGCGTCCAGCCGACCTTTGCTGGGAAGGAAGAGGCGATTGATAACGCGTGGGCCGCTTCGGCGGATGTGGGGGAGAGATCCGTCTATTCTCAGGAGGTTCAGCCGTCGAAGACAAGATCATTGCCGACGATAAGACACAATAACCCAAAGCCTGATGAGCAAGATTCAAGATGAGTTGTCCGAACGCACAGAGATATCTAAGCAGCGGCGTTACCAATTGCGCAGGCTACGCGACGGCAAATGCATTTTTTTGCGCTCGGCCCGCCGTAATCACGGGCAAATGCTAGGCGCATCTCAGAAGTTCAATATCAAAGATCGCGAGAAAATGCGTGATAGGACTCGTGCAAAGAGGCGCAACACCAATTCCAAGAGCTATTCCTTTGAGGGCCGGTCGGGTTAGAATCGCAGGAATAAAGGAAATCTCGATCATGCAACCAACGAATCGGCTTGTTGTGTCCTGCTCACGACTATCGATGAAGCTCCGGGAAACGAGTGATCCAGCAATCCAGATTGACCTAAACGGAATTTCGATTCGGAGCAACCGGACACGATCCTAGATGTTGCGCCAAGGGACATTTGTCTTGGCTTGCGGCACTCGACCATTCAGACTGTGTCACCTCAGGAGCAATCTATGAAAGCGCTACCGCGCCAACCGCACTAGGAATCGATCATTCGCGCCGTGACGCCGAACGCCCGATATTATCAAGCTCGCGCTGCCCTTCCAGGTGAATACGGAATCGTTCATTTCCTAATACGAGAGGATGAGGGACGCTCAACGGAACAGTCCTCCCGCGACGTACTGCGAGCGGGGTTCCTCTCGATGCGATTCGATTCACCCTTGCACGAATTCGTCACCCGAGCGCAACTTAAAGAGATCAGCGAGGACGACTTCACCCTTGGGCGAGGCTCGCGAATAGGGTCGAACGTAGTCTCTGGGATGTACTTCTATTGGCTCCGATAAGAGGCGCCCCCGGCGATGGTGAAACGCGTGTTGCACTGGGAAAGGCATGCAGTCACAACGCATTTGGGAAACCCATAGAACACGCGTGACTCCGACGAGATATTGCGACCGCGGCCACCGGCCCTGCAGCCACAGTCGGTCGGCCAGCGAACGTCCGATCCCCGACCGGTGAAACTACGGGGATGACACCCATTACGTTGAATTTGGCGACCTTATAGTCGCAAAGTACGTAAAAACGTAGATTTTCACGAGCAATGGAACAGGCTCTGCTAGCGAAAATAAGCGCAAGCTCTTTCGTAGCCAGAT
>Ga0157375_10004360_pt1 | contig 12280 bp, 15 predicted proteins | sample M35metaG_FD_115311 | JGI IMG/M metagenome (GOLD analysis project Ga0157375, IMG submission 115311) | Miscanthus rhizosphere microbial communities from Kellogg Biological Station, Michigan, USA - M3-5 metaG | ecosystem: Host-associated > Plants > Roots > Rhizosphere > Soil | place: USA: Michigan...
CACGGCAACATCAAAGCGCTCGCGGATGCCGCGCGCGAAAACGGTCTGGAATTCTAGGGAGGCATCATGCAGCGTCCGATGCAACGAGGTCAGGGCGGTCCGCGCGGTGATCGCCGCGACGAGCGCAGCGAAAGCGGGATGATCGACAAGGTCGTCCACATCAATCGCGTCACCAAGGTCGTCAAAGGCGGCAAGAACTTCAGCTTCTCCGCGCTGGTCGTCGTCGGCGACGGCAAAGGCCGCGTCGGTTTCGGCTCGGGCAAAGCCAAGGAAGTGCCGGCCGCAATCAAGAAGGGGATCGAGATCGCCAAGAAGAACATGGTGGCCATCTCCATGTCCGGAACGACGATTCCGCACGCGGTTCTCGGCCACTACGGCGCGGGCAAGGTCATGCTCAAGCCGGCCTCCGAAGGCACCGGCGTCATCGCCGGCGGTCCGGTCCGGGCCATCCTCGAGTCGGCCGGGATCCAGAACATCCTGACCAAGTCGCTCGGCACGGCCAATCCCCACAACGTCGTCAAGGCCACCTTCGACGCGCTGCAGCAGCTCCGCAGCGAAGCGCAATACAACACGCTCCGCGGCGTGGAGGAAGGTGCCGAATGAGCGCGGCTACTGCCAAGAAAACGGCCAGAAAGATGATCCAGATCAAACAGGTCCGCAGCGGCATCGGCTGCCCGCGCTACATGCGCGAGACGCTTCGTGCCCTCGGCCTCGGCAAAATGCACCGGGTGACGTCGCGCGTCGACACGCCGGAAACGCGTGGCATGATCGCCCGCATCCCGCATCTCGTGCAGGTGGTCGACTAGTAACAAGCGACCGGAGAAAACAATGGAACTGAGCAACCTCAAACCGAAGAAAACCTCGCGCCACTCGAAGAAGCGCGTCGGCCGCGGTCCCGGTTCGGGCAACGGCAAGACCGCGGGACGCGGTGAGAAGGGACAGAAGTCCCGCACCGGCTTCTCGCGCATGCGCGGATTCGAAGGCGGCCAGATGCCGCTGCACCGCCGCCTGCCCAAGCGCGGCTTTACCAATATCTTCAAGAAGATCCACGCGGTCGTGAATCTCTCCGACCTGGAGAGCTTCGACAACGGCGCCACCATCGACGAGGCCACTCTTCGCCAGGCTGGTCTCGTCAAGGGCCGGAACGACGGCATCAAGGTGCTCGGCAACGGCAAGCTCTCCAAGAAGCTGACCGTGCAGGCCACCAAGTTCTCGGAAACCGCCCGCAAACAGATCGAAGCGGCAGGCGGCACCTGCCAGGAGATTGAGTAAGTTGAACTTCCTCGAGACACTCCGCAACATCTGGGCAATCGAAGATCTGCGCAAACGCGTGCTGTTCACGTTTGGGCTGCTCGCTGTCTATCGCCTCGGATCGCACATCCCTACGCCGGGCGTTGACCCGGTCGCGCTGGCGGAGTTTTTCAAGTCGGCGGGCGGGGCGTTGGGATTTCTCGATCTCTTCTCGGGCGGCGCCTTGCGCCGTCTCTCCGTCTTCGCCCTCGGCATCATGCCGTACATCTCGGCATCGATCATCCTCCAGCTCCTCACGGTCGTCTGGCCGTACCTCGAGAAGCTCTCGAAGGAAGGGGAGATGGGGCGCCGCAAGATCAACCAGTACACCCGCTACGGCACGGTGGCACTGTCGATCGTGCAGTCGCTCGGCGTCGCGTTCTGGCTCAAGTCGCAGCCCGCTCCGGGCGGCGCTCCGCTGGTCCCGCTCGCGGTTCAGGACTACGTCTGGGGCTTCGGCTTCCCGATCATGACCGTGCTCACGCTGACGACCGGCACCGCCTTCGTCATGTGGCTCGGTGAGCAGATCTCCGAGCGCGGCATCGGCAACGGCATCTCGTTGATCATCTTCGCCGGCATCGTCGTCAACCTGCCGCACGCGGTCTTCGGCATCGCGGAAGACGTCCTCAACGGACAGCGCAACCTCTTCGCCATGCTGGCCCTGATCGTCTTCATGGCCGCCGTCGTCGCCTTCGTCGTCTTCATGGAACGGGCGCAGCGGCGAATCCCCGTGCAGTACGCCAAGCGCGTCGTCGGCCGCAAGGTCTACGGCGGATCGAACACCTACCTCCCGCTGCGCGTGAACACTGCCGGCGTCATCCCGGTCATCTTCGCGTCGTCGATCCTTGTGATCCCGCAAACGCTGGCCTCGATGATCAAGACGCCGTGGGCGCAGGCCATCGGCAGCCAGATGCGCGTCGGTGAGCCGCTCTACTACCTGCTGCAGGTCGTCGGCATCGTCTTCTTCTGCTACTTCTACACGTCGATCGTCTTCAATCCGGTCGACACGGCCGACAACATGCGCAAATACGGCGGCTTCATCCCTGGCATCCGCCCGGGCAAGAAGACGTCCGATTACATCGACCGCGTTCTCACACGCATCACCTTCGTCGGCTCGCTCTACCTCGCCGCCGTCTGCATCCTGCCGGAGTTTCTGATCGCCGGCATCCACGTCAACCAGTTGCCGTTCGGCATCGGCGCCGCGCTCGACCGCGCTCTTCCGCTGTGGTTCACGGAAGGCATGGGCTTCAACTTCTACTTCGGCGGCACCTCGCTGCTGATCGTGGTTGGCGTGGCCATGGACACCATCCAGCAGATCGAGTCGCAGCTGGTCATGCGCCACTACGACGGATTCATGAAACGCGGCCGCATCCGCGGACGGCGCGGATAAGGGCGAACACGTTTGAAGCTGATCTTTATCGGACCGCCGGGCAGCGGCAAGGGAACACAGGCGAAGCGGCTTGCCGCGCAGCACGGCGTTCCCCATATCTCGACGGGCGACATGCTCCGCGAGGCCATTGCCGACGGCACCGAGCTCGGCCGCCAAGCCGCGCCGATCATGGCGTCGGGCGCGCTGGTCTCTGACGACCTGATGCTCGGGATCATCGACGAGCGCCTGGCCAAGTCCGACGCCCAGCGCGGCTTCATCCTCGACGGCTTCCCGCGCACGCTTGTGCAGGCCGAAAAGCTCGACACGATCGTGGGGAAAACGTCCGGGAATGGGGACGCAGGGCTGCGGGTTCTTCAGCTACTGGTCCCGGACGATGCAATCGTCGAGCGGATCTCGCTGCGCCGGTCATGTCCGACCTGCGGGGCGATTTACCACCTCGCATCCGCTCCCCCCGCCGTCGATATGGTCTGCGACCGCGACGGCGCGGAACTGATTGCGCGGCCGGACGACAACGAAACCGCTGTTCGCAAGCGGCTGGAAGCGTTTCATCGCCAGACGCTTCCGGTTGCAACGTTTTACAAGGCAAAGAATCTCCTGCGCGAGGTTGACGGGGTTGGTCCCGTCGATCAGGTCTTTGAACGTATAGAGAAGTCCCTGTCCTGATGCTCGATCGAATGAAGGGTCCGATTCTCAAGAACCGCGAGGAAATCGCGGTCATGGATCGCGCCAATCGCGTGGTGCTCGAAATCCTCGAGATCATGCGTTCGATGATCAAGCCCGGAGCGACGACGGCACAGTTGAACGCCGTGGCCGAAGAGGAGCTGGCCAGGCGCGGCGCGAAGTCGCCATTCAAAGGCTACGCTCCGATGGGATTGCCGCCGTATCCGGCCGTCGTCTGCACCTCGAACAATGACGTGATCGTTCACGGCATCCCGAGCCGCGCGCGGCTCGAAGAGGGCGACATCCTCGGCCTCGACTTCGGCTCGATCCTCGACGGCTTCGTCGGCGACGGCGCGATCACAGTTCCTGTCGGCAAGGTCACCCCTCGCGCGCAGGAGTTGATCGACACGACGCGCGAATGCCTGGAACTGGCCATCGCCGAAATGCGCCCGGGCAAGCACCTCGGCGACATCGGCGCCGCGGTTCAGGAAAACGCCGAAAAGCACGGGTTCCACGTCATCCGGAACTTCGTCGGACACGGCATCGGACGCCGCATGCACGAGGACCCGCAGGTCTACAACTACGGCCGCCGAGGGCGCGGTTTGGAACTGAGGGCGGGGATGGTGCTGGCGGTCGAGCCGATGCTTTGCGAGATCGGTCCGAAACTCCGTTCGCGCATCGAACGGGCCGGCAGGGATGGAGTCATCGAAGATGTGCGCACCGACAACGACCGTTGGACGGCCCGCACGATCGACGGCACGCTGGCCGCGCATTTCGAACATTCGATTGCGATTACGGCCGATGGGCCGGTGGTATTGGGGAAGTAGTTCAGAGCTTGTAACTGGAGGAACATGTCGAAGGAAGAAGCGATTGAAGTGACCGGAACCGTCCTGGAGACATTGCCGAACGCAATGTTTCAGGTGGAGCTGGAGAACAAGCACAAAGTGCTCGCGCACATCTCCGGCAAAATGCGTAAACACTTCATCCGTATCCTTCCTGGAGACAAGGTTCTCGTCGAATTGTCGCCGTACGACCTCACCAGAGGCCGCATCACCTATCGGTATAAGTGAGCTGAATCATGAAAGTCCGTTCGTCAGTCAAGAAGATCTGTGTGAAGTGCAAAATCGTGCGCCGTCAGGGCGTCATTCGCATCATCTGCGAGAACCCGAAACACAAGCAGCGTCAGGGATAACGAGGAGCTTTAGTCAATGGCACGTATTGCAGGTGTGGACCTTCCACTGAACAAGCGGGTCGAAATCGGCCTGACGTATATCTACGGCATCGGCCGCTCGCGCTCGAAAGACATCCTCTCGAAAGCGACCGTAAGCACGGACACGCGCGTCAAGGATCTTTCCGAGGACGACGTGCGCAAGATCCGGCAGGTGATCACGGATGAGGGCAAGGTCGAAGGCGATCTCCGCAAGGACATCGGCCTCGACATCAAGCGCCTCATGGAGATCAACTGCTATCGCGGCATGCGCCATCGCCGCGGTCTCCCGGTGCGCGGCCAGCGGACGCATACGAATGCCCGCACCCGCAAAGGTCCCCGCAAGGGCGCCATCGCCGGCAAGAAGAAGGCAACCAAGAAATAAGGACGTTGTCGGTTGTCGGTTTGAGGTTGTCGGGGCCTCCGACTCTGACAACAGAAAACCGACAACCGACAACCCGGATTACGAGTTTGTTCTAAAGATCGAGGACATTAATGGCAACTGCACGAGCACCGAAAGCTGGAGCCCGCCGCGCGGGAACGAAGAAGAAAGAGCGGAAGAGCATTCCGCACGGCGTGGCTGCAATCAACGCGTCGTTCAACAACACGATCGTGGCCATCTCCGATCCGATGGGGAACACCCTGTCGTGGTCGAGCGCCGGCCGCATCGGCTTCAAAGGCTCCCGCAAGGGAACGCCGTTCGCCGCGCAGGTTGCGGCCCAGAACGCCGCCCAGCTCGCGCAGGAGCACGGCGTCCGTTCGGTCGACGTGAGAGTCAAAGGCCCGGGCGCTGGACGCGAGTCTGCCATCCGTGCCCTGGCCGCGTCCGGACTCGACATCAAGTCGATTAAGGACGTCACGCCGATCCCGCACAACGGTTGCCGTCCGCCGAAGCGTCGCAGAGTGTAAGTAGTGGATCAGTGATCAGTCGATCAGTGGATCAGGATGAACTCCGATCTGTTGACCGTCCTGATCTACTAATCCACTGATCAACTGATCTACTTTTCGGTGCGTGTAGCACCGGTGCAGTTCCGTACGGCGTGCAGCAGCCGTCGTACACGCGGCGTTCCATGGTGGGACGAGCGCGAAACTTCAGGAGGTCTAGTGGCACGTTACTCGGATCCCGTTTGCCGGCTCTGCCGGCGTGAAGGGATGAAGCTGTTTCTCAAAGGGGACCGCTGTTTCAAGGATAAGTGCTCGATCGAACGCCGCAACTACGCGCCGGGCCAGCATGGCCGCCGCCGTTCCAAGGTCCTCGGCTACGGAATCCAGCTTCGCGAAAAACAGAAGGTCAAGCGCATCTACGGCCTGCTCGAAAAGCAGTTCCGCCTCTACTTCCAGAAGGCCGCGGGCAAGACCGGCATCACCGGCGACAATCTGCTTCGCCAGCTCGAGCTGCGGCTCGACAACGTCGTCTACTCCCTCGGATTCGCCGCGTCGCGCGCCCAGGCTCGCCAACTCGTGCGCCACGGCCATATCGAAGTGAACGGCAAGAAAATCAACATCCCGTCCTATCAGGCCCGCAAAGGGGATGTCATCCAGGTTCGCGAGAAGAGCCGTAAGAACGACCAGATCCGCCAGGCTGTCGAAACCGCCAGCGGACGCGGCATCCCTTCATGGCTCGAGCTCAATCCCGATCAGTTCCTCGGACGTGTGAATGATCTTCCCAAGCGCGAAGACATCCGCCTTCCGATCCAGGAACAGCTCATCGTCGAACTCTACTCGAAGTAACTAATGCTGGCTGCCGGCGCTTAAGGCCGTCGCCTGTCAGGATTTTGTTCCCGACAGCCGACACCCGAGAGCCGACAGCCGATACAGCGAGGAGGCCGCGCACATGTTGTGGTCAGATTTCCAGAAACCGAAAAAGCTCGATTACGATGCCGAAACCCTTACCCCGAACTACGGCCGTTTTGTCGCCCAGCCGTTCGAGCGCGGCTTCGGTACGACGATCGGCAATGCGCTCCGCCGCGTGCTGCTCTCATCCATTGAAGGCGCCGCGATTACGGCAGTCCGCGTCGAAGGCGTGCTCCACGAATTCTCATCCCTCACCGGCGTCGTCGAAGATATGACCGACGTCGTCCTCAACCTCAAGCAGGTGCCGTTCCGCCTGCACGGCGAAGGTCCGAAGACCCTGTACCTCGAGAAGAAGGGGCCGGGCGTCGTTACGGCCGCCGACTTCGAGGAAGACTCCGACATCGAGATCCTCGATCCGACCGCGCACATCGCTACGCTGTCGAAGGAAGGCTCGCTCAAACTCGAAGCGCGTCTGAAGCGCGGCCGCGGCTACCAGGTCGCCGACCGCAATGCCGATGGCGATCTGCCGCTCGGTTACATCCCCATCGATTCGATCCATTCGCCGGTCCGCCGCGTGAACTATCACGTCGAAGGCGCGCGCGTCGGCCAGATGACCGACTACGACAAGCTGGTCCTCGAAGTGTGGACCAACGGCGCCGTCTCGCCGCAGGAAGCGGTCGGCCTCGCCGCCGACCTCCTCGGCGATCACCTCCGCATCTTCAGCGCGTTCGAAGCGCGCGGCGAAGAGGCTGAGGACGTGGCGATGCCGGACGTCGATCCCCGCATGGCCGAGATGCTCACCAAGCCGATCGAAGAGCTCGACCTCTCCGTCCGTTCCGCCAACTGCCTCAAGAACGCGAACATCCGTACGCTCGGCGATCTGGTGCAGCGCACGGAGCGCGAGATGCTGTCGACGAAGAACTTCGGCCGCAAGTCGCTCGACGAGATCAAGGACGTTCTTGCGTCGCTCGGTCTGTCGTTCGGCATGACCAAGGCGCCCCGCGGCGCTGAGATGCGCGATTAGTCATCTCCGTCCGACGAGGAAAGTGAGGGGAACGCAATGAGACACGGAATGGTCAACCGCAAGCTGGGACGCACGAGCGCGCATCGCAATGCGCTGTTCCGCAACCAGCTCGCTTCTCTGATCGACAAGGAACGCATCATCACCACGCTGCCGAAGGCCAAAGAGCTGCGCCCGCAGATCGAACGCCTGATTACGCTGGCACGCACCGACAGCGTCCACAATCGCCGTCAGGCCGTCCGCGTCGTCGACGAGGCCATGGTCGCGAAGCTGTTCGACACCCTCGGCCCGCGCTTCGCGGATCGTCCGGGCGGCTACACCCGTATCATCAAGCTCGGACCCCGCCGCGGCGACGCCGCCGAAATCGCCATCCTCGAATTCGTCGATTTCAAGCTCGATACCGAGGTGAAGGACGAGGCGCCGGCCAAGAAGGCGAAGGCCGCTCCGAAGAAGGCCAAGGCCAAGCCAGAAGCCGACGCGGACGAAGAGGAAGAAGCCCCGAAGAAGAAGCCGGCGAAGAAGGCCGCCGCTCCGAAGAAAAAGGAAGCGGCCGAGAAGCCGAAGAAGAAAACGACCACGAAAAAGAAATCCAGCAAGTAACGCTGATCCCCGAAGGCCCGCGCAACGCGGGCCTTCGCATTTCTGGCGGCGCATTTGTTTAACCTTGACAGCCTCATCTGCCGACGATAGGGTGAAGTCCCCGTCGAAATTAAAGATAGCTGGAGGGAAACATGCCCGAATCTCCTCGGTCGTCCCTGCGCATCCTGTTCGTCCTCACTCTCCTCGTTTTCACCGCCGTTCCGCTGTTCGCTCAGACCGTCACCGGCACGATGCAAGGGACCGTGTCGGACAAAGGCGGGGCGGCATTGCCGGGTGTCACGATCACCATCCGGAACGTCGAGACCGGTCTCGAACGGATTGTCGTTACCGGTCCAAACGGTGCCTACAGCGCGCCCTTTCTGCCGATTGGCCGCTATAACGTATCCGCCGATTTGAGCGGGTTCGCTTCTATGAAGCACAACAACGTCGGCGTCGATCTGAACCAGACAACGGTTCAGGACTTCATTCTGAACCTGGCTGGAGTCGCCGAGACGATCACCGTTGCCGCCGACGCGCCGCGCATCGACGTCACCGACGGCGAGATCAAGCAGACCCTTCGCGCGAAGCAGATCGAAAACCTTCCCGCGCCAGATCAAACGAACTTCCTACGCCTGGCGTCCGTCTTCGCCGGCTACCAGGAGAACCCCACCAGCGGCCAGGACAACCCCGCTCTCTCCTCGGGGTCCTCGGTGAACTTCAACGGCACCGGTACCCGCGGGGCCACGTTTCAGATCAACGGCGTCAACAACGACGACGCCTCGGAAAACCAGAACCGTCAAAACGTCCCCGTGGCCACGATCCAGTCGTTCCAGATCCTGACCAACAACTACAGCGCGGAATTCGGCCGCGGCTACGGCTCGGTCGTGCTGGTGCAGACCAAGCAGGGGACGAACAACATCGAAGGCGAGTTGTACAGCTACAGCCAGGACAACAAGTACATCTCCCGCGACGCCACGCAGGTCACACTCGATCACGGCCAGCACTACCGCCGGCAGTTCGGCGGAACGGCCGGTTTCCCCATCATTCGTGACCGGCTCTTCGCGTTCGTGAACCTCGATCAGGTACAGGACAAGGGCGACGTGCTCACCACGCGCGGCGTGTTTCTGCCGAGCGATCTCGATCCCGCCAAGCGCCTGACCCTCGGCAACGACACTCCCGCGAACCGCGCCTGGCAGGATGCCATCATCGCGCGATTCCCTACCGGTCCTCCGAACGCGACCAACATCGCCTCGCGCGGCTACCAGGGCTTCCAGCACAGCAACCTGCCCAGGCGCGATGAGTCCATCCGCATCGACTTCAACGCGTCGGACAAGAACTCCGCCACTGCCCGGTACCAACGCAGTCACCAGGAGAGCCATCCAGGAGAGCTGATCATCGGTGAGGAAGCGGGGCAGGTAAATCACCAGTCCAGTTTCGGATTGACCTGGACCAACATCATTTCGTCAGAGACGGTGCAGGAAGCGCGCATCGGCATCGGAACGCGCGAAGTGGCCTGGACGATTACCGATGACCCGCTGACGCCGGTGGTGCGCATGTCGGGCGGCACGGGACTGACGTTCACCATTCTCGGCAATGCCGGCGCCTTCCCCATCATTCGCAACCAGCGCGACAACCAGCTCGTCTACAACATCTCGTCGGCCCACTTTGCCAAGCACACGTTGAAGGCCGGCCTGGATTTCCGCCGCTCGGAGCTCGATGACCGCGCCGAGAATTTCAATCGCGGTTTCTGGAGCTTCGCCGCCACGTGCAACGGCGTGAACTACGGCACGGCCATCGCCGCCTTCTGGGCCGGCTGCGTGAACTCGTTCACGAAGTCGTTCGGTCCGGCATATCTCCAGAACCAGCTGGATGAAAAGAACGTTTACGTTCAGGACGACTGGACTCCGGCCAGCAACGTGGTCTTCAACGTCGGCGCGCGTTACGAAAACGTCAGCCCGCCGAAGGAGCGCGACCACCTCATCGACTACGGGTTCAAGAGCAGCAGCTATGTCGATCCTCGTCTCGGATTCGCCTATACGCCGGAGTGGAAGCGCAACCGGTTCTTTCGCGCGCTCACGGGAGAAAACGGGAAGTTCGTCATCCGCGGCGGCTTTGGCATTTTTCATGGCCGCGTCTTCCAATCTGTTTTCTCGCAGGGCGGCGCGAGCGTTCGCTACAACCCGCCGAATGCGGCCACCATCGCCGTCACGTCGACCAATCTCTCCGACCCGCTGAACGGGTTTGTCTTCGTTCCCGGACAAAGCACCGCGCGCGTCGCTGCGACCTTCGTCGCTCCCGATCTGAAAATGCCCGAAGCGCGGCAGTGGAACCTCACCTTCGAACGTCAGACCTTCTGGAACTCGCGATTCCGGGCCAGCTATCTCGGCACCCTGGGCAAGGGGCTGTTGCAGTACCGCTGGGACAATGTTCCCGTCGCCCCGGCTGCACCGGGAACGGCGGGCGCAACGTGGGTCGTAGCTCAGAATTGGCAATGCGCCGGCACCGGTACGCCCGGCGTCCCGACGAACGCGGCCTGCCCGACCGCGGTGCCGATCGCTGCGAACGAAGTCAGCCTCCGCGTGCCGCGCACGAACGAGCGCCGCCCCGATGCCCGCTACGGCGACGTTCGCGTCGTCGATAACCTCGCCGAGAGCTGGTATCACGCCGCGCAATTCGAATGGGAAACCGGCGAGTATCACGGCCTTACGGGGCGGGCGTCGTACACGTTCGGCAAGGCGCTTGATACCGGCGCCGAGACGACGGACCAGGGCATCGGAGACGTGGGGTTGTTCCCTCAACGTCCGGGAACGTTCGAGTTCGCGAAGGGCTACTCGCGCTTCGACGTGCGCCACCGCTTCACCATGGCTGCCGCGTACATGCTGCCGTGGCTGAAGGATCGGAACGACTGGGTCGGCTCCGCGCTGGGAGGCTGGACGCTCTCGACGGTGGTGCGGTTCGCCTCCGGCACGCCGTACACGATCGTCGACAGCGGCGCACCCGACATTCTTTTTCTCGGAACAGGCATGAAGCCGAATCGGCCGATCTGCATCGACGATCGGTACTGCAGCGGCAGCATCACCAGCCCCGCGCAGAACGGCAGTGTGCCGGTGGGCGCGTTCCGGCACGCGCAGTACGGCGACACGCTGGAGAGTTTCATCGGCCGCAATACCTACCGGACCGACGGATCGCAAAGCGTCGATGCTGGCCTGGCCAAGACGTTTGCGCTGACCCGAGGGACGAGCATCATGATCCGTCTCGACTGCTTCAACGTATTCAACCAGGTGCGCTGGTGGATCCCGAACAACGACATCAATGCTCCGGCCACATTCGGCACCGTCACCCAGACCGCCTACGGCGCCACCAACAGCGGCGGCACGGCTCCCACAGCCCTGACCCCGCCGCGCACGCTGCAACTCGGCTTCCGGCTTATTTACTAACGTCGATCACGAAACTCGAAGGCCCGCCCCGCGCGGGCCTTCCCATTTGAATCGAACGGCGATTTAGAGCAGGATATACAGCATGGCTGACATCAATCTTCGCGTCGTCGACATCTATCACAACGACAACGTCACCAGCTTTCAGCAGGCCGCGGATTCCGGACTCTGGGGCATCATCCACAAGGCCACGACCGGCGCGACCGGCACCGATCCGGAGTATGCGAATCGCCGCCAGGCCGCGCTCGATGCCGGCCTGCTCTGGGGCGCGTATCACTGGGGCACGAACGCCGACGTCTCCGGCCAGGTCGAGAATTTCCTCGATACCGCGCAGCCCGGCGAGACCACGCTCGTCGCCCTCGACTTCGAGGAAACCGCAGGCAATCAGATGACGCTCGATCAGGCGCGGGAGTTCCTCACTTCGGTCGCCGACGCGTTAGGCCGCAAACCGGTCCTCTATTGCGGCGGCCTGTTCAAATCCGAGATGGGCGACACCGTCGATCCGTTCTTCGGCTCACACCGCCTCTGGCTCGCGCAGTACGGCCCCAACCCCGTCGTGCAAGCGAGCTGGGACACCTACTGGCTCTGGCAATACACCGACTCGCTCACCGGCCTTACCCCCAACACGGTCGACGGCATCCCCGGCGACGCGAACGGCAACCTCGATTGCAATTCGTACGCGTTCACGAAGGCGCAACTCATCGAGGAGTGGGCGTCGTAGGGTACTTACCGCGCCGTCACGAAGAACACGTCGTAAAACGACCGAACGCGTTTTCCTTCGTGCAGGTGACCCTCGTATCCGAACCAATTGCCCGATTGATCGCGCCGGCCAGTCCAGTGGCGTTGAAGCTCGATTGCGGTGATCGACGACGCCGTGATGTGCCGCAACTCATTCGGCTCGGAAA
>Ga0157375_10004364_pt1 | contig 12273 bp, 8 predicted proteins | sample M35metaG_FD_115311 | JGI IMG/M metagenome (GOLD analysis project Ga0157375, IMG submission 115311) | Miscanthus rhizosphere microbial communities from Kellogg Biological Station, Michigan, USA - M3-5 metaG | ecosystem: Host-associated > Plants > Roots > Rhizosphere > Soil | place: USA: Michigan...
CCAGCGGTTGTAGGCCTCGACGATGCGCGGATCGAACTGCCCCCGGGTGCCTTCGTTGCCGGTGAGATAGTCGAGCAACGTGGTGATGGCGATCTGGATGAGGTAGATGCTCGTCGACTCGAGCGGCTCGAGGAACCCGCCCGCGAGGCCGATGCCGATCACGTTGCGGTTCCAGGTCTTGCGGCGCCGGCCAGCGGTGAAACGCAGCGGCCGCGGATCCGCCAGCGGCTTGCCATCGAGCCGCGACAGAAGTTTCGCCGCGGCTTCATCGTCGCTGATGAAATTGCTGCTGTAGACGTAGCCATTGCCCATGCGGTGTTGCAGCGGTATGCGCCACTGCCAGCCGGCCTCGCGCGCCGTCGCGCGCGTGTACGGCGTGAGGGGTCCGGAATTTTCGCAGGGCACGGCCATGGCGCGATCGCAGGGCAACCAGCGCGTCCATTCGTCGTAGCCGGTCTTGAGTGCCTGCTCGATGAGAAGACCGCGGAAGCCCGAGCAGTCGATGAACAGGTCGCCGCTCACCGCTTCGCCGCTTTCGAGCCTGACTGATTCGACCCAGCCATCTTCGCCGCGCAATTTGACGTCGACGATCTTGCTGTCGGTGCGTCGCACGCCGCGCTGCTCCGCGAAGCCACGCAGGTACCGGGCGTACAGCGAAGCGTCGAACTGGAAGGCGTAGCCGAAGGTGGACATCACCGACGACGGATCCTCCGACGGCAGCGCAAACCGATTCAGTCGCGATGCGACGATGGGCAGTGAATAGTCCTCGATGGCTGTCGAGACGCCCTCTGCTTCCTGCCGCAGCCAGTAGTTGTGAAACGGAACGCCGGCGATCTTCGAGCCGTACGCGCCAAAAGGATGGATATAGCTGTCGCCGATACGCGCCCAGTTCACGAACTCGATGCCGAGCTTGAACGTGGCCTGGGTCTTCGCCATCAGGTCGGCCTCATCGAGACCGATGCGGCGATTGAAGAAACGGATGTGCGGCAGCGTGGCCTCGCCTACGCCGACGATGCCGATCTCGCTGGACTCGATCAGACGGATGTCGCGCTGTTCCGGACGAAGCACCGCGGCAAATGCTGCCGCGGTCATCCAGCCAGCGGTCCCGCCACCGACGATGACGATCTTGAGCGGTTGTGGCCGCAAACGTTTAACCCCGCGTAAAAAAATGGGCGCGCCGTATCGTATACGGCGCGCCCAGTTACTGCGGTACCCGAGCCTTACTGGATGCGATAGCGAACGCCAATCTGGAATCGGCGGTCGTTCGTGAACCAGGAACGAGCAAGCTTGAGGCCTTGCTGGTTCACCTGTTGCTTCAGGACCGTTTCGGCCTGCAGCAGGTTCTGCGCATCGAGGAAGATGTCCCAGTTCTCATCCGGACGGAAGTGCATCGACCCGTCGAGCTGGCCGTACGCATCCTGCCAGATGGGCAGTTTGATACAGCAGTCCGACTGGCTGATCAGGTACTGGTCACGCCAGTTCCAGGCGAGACGCGCACCGAACTTCGGCCGCTCGAACATGGCCACCAGGTTGTACGACTTGGGCGAGTAGCCTTCCAGCGGCAGGTCCGTGAACGTGATCAGCGGATCCTGCTGCGTGGCACCGGAACCCGACACCGTCGTCAGGTTGGCATTGGTGATGCCCTGGTTGTCCACGTACGTGAAGTTCGCCTGCACACCGAGGCCGTTCCACGGCTCCGGCAGAGCATCGAAGAACTGCTGGTAGGCGACTTCGAAGCCTCTGAGCTTGGCGCCGTCGCCGGTGATCGGACCGGTGACGCTCACGTCGCGCGTCACACCGTTGTTGGTGAACGTGCGCAGGTAGCTGCCGTACTGGATGTAGTCGTTGAACGACTTGGCGAACAGGGCCATGGTCAACGAGCCCGTATTCGAGAAGTACCACTCGTACGTCAGGTCGATCTGGTCAGCCGTGGTCGGGGCCAGTCCGGGATTGCCGGCCGTGCCGGTATATCTAGGTTGATACGCCGTTGGCTCGCCTTCGCAATCGCCCGGCGGATCGTACGTGACGGTACCCGACGTACAGTCGGGGCCGACACGCGCCACCGTGATGTAGTTCTTGTACAGACCCATGTCAGGTCGTGCGAGCGCACGCGACACCGCGAAGCGGATGAACGTGTCGTCGGTCAGACCAAAGCGCAGGTTCAGGCTCGGCAGCCAGGTGTTGTGCTCGGCGCCACCACTCTGTGCGTCCGTGCCGCCGTTCATGAAGGCGATATCGTCTGCCGGCGTCAATGTCAGCGGATCGGTGCGATCCGGTGCACCCGGAGCCGGCGGCGGCTGCGGTGCGGGCGGCGTCCAGATCGGATACTGGATACCGCCGGTGGCCGACACTTTCGTCACGACGTAGCGCGCACCGATGTTGCCGCGGAAGCCGACGTTGCCGATCTTGGTGTCGTCGCCGCCGAACTTCAGCATGATGTAGGCGGCGTCGACGTCTTCGGTGACGTCCTGCTGTTCGATCGGGCAGTACAGCCCGCCCGGGCTGTTCCCGTCGACCGGGCAGTTGGTGCGGGCACCCAGGTTGGTCCAGCTGTTGCTGTGCCCGGCGCCGAACAGGTCGATGTTTTTCTGGTAGTCCTCGATGTATTGCATCTGCGGGTGGATGAACGTGCCACCGGCGAACACACCACCGCCGACCAGGTCCGGACCGAAATCGAGCGCCTCTGTGGTGCCCGCCCAGCGGCCCTGGTTGGCGTAATAGGCTTCATCACCCTGTACGCCCCACAACGGGTTCACCGAACCCCAGTTGTAGGTCGACCAGTTGACCTTCTGGTCGCGCTCGGCGCGGCGCACGCCGACGCGCATGCTGTCGAGCCAGCCGGTGTCGAGCTGGATGTCGGCATCGAGACGCATGGCGAGTTCATCGCCGGTGCTGTTCTCGGTGTGTTCCATCGTCCACTCGTAGTAGTAGTTGGCCGGGTCGGCGAAGCCGCCTTCCGTCATGCCAAATCCGCTCGGCGCCAGGAAACGGAACTTCGGTTTGCCACCGCGCAGGTCGAGCTCGAGATTCGAGGCGGTATGCGTGCTGGCGCTGTTGTCGAAGTTGTCGACCGTGGCCTCGATCTTCTGAACATCGAAGTTCAGTCCGAAGCGTTCATTGACGTCCCAGCGCACGTTCAACGACACGTCCTGCGTCATGTTCTTGGTCGTGGCGAAGCGCGTGTCTGCTCCGGTGTTGATGCCGCGTGTGGACGGGCAGGCGCCGGCGGTGGTTGACCACGTGTAGCAGAACCAGTTCAGCATCGGCTGACCGTTGTCACCGGTGGTCGGGTAGCCGCCCTCGTGGTCCAGCAGATGATTGTTGTTCGGACCGGCCCAGCCGTTCACCGAGTCGGCGATCACGCCGTACTGGAATACGCCCTGGCTGCTGAACTCGTAAGGATCGGTACCGTCCGGCGCGTGGCCGAGCGCACTGGTCAGCACCAGGTTCTGCGCGGTCTGCGCATTGCCGATACCGGCCGTCAGCGCGTGTTCATGCCAGTCGTTCTGGTACTCGGAGCGGTTGTACTGCAGGGTCGCCAGCACCGAGTCTTCGGGACTGCGGTATTGGCCGGACAGCGAAAAGCCCTTGCGGGTGCGGTCGTAAATGTTCTGGCGCAGGTCGATACCGCCGGGGAACCATTTGGTGCCACCGCCGTAGTCGTCAACACCCTGAACCTGGAAGAAGCGCAGGACCTGCACGCCCTGCGACTCGGTCACCACTTGCGAATACGCGGCATTCGCCATGAGTCCGAATTCGCCGAGACCGGTGTCCCAGCGATTGCTGATCAGCATCGAACCGGAAGGCTTTGCTTCCTGAGCGAGGTTACCGTATCCGAGTTCGCCGGAGAACGCGGCCACGAAACCTTCGGAGTCGAAGGGCACGTGGGTGCGCAGATTGACCGTGCCGGCGATACCGCCTTCGATCATGTCCGCGGTGGCGTTCTTGTAGGTATCGACACCGGCCATCAGTTCGGGCGAGACGTCGCTGAACGACAGGCCGCGCGAGCTGTTCGCGTTGAAGCTATCGCGACCGTTGAATTCAGAGCGAACCTGCGGCAGACCGCGGATCACCACGCCGGAGGGCTCGGCGGAGAAGTGAGTCGTGTCGCCTGAGGCAGCGAAACGTGTCACCGTCACGCCGCTCATGCGCTGCAGCGCTTCTGCCACGGACTTGTCCGGGAAGGCGCCGATGTCTGACGCGGTGATCGAATCGATGACGGTGTCGGCTTCTTTCTTGATCTCTTGCGAGGTCTCGAGAGCCTTGCGAATACCAGTGACGAGGATTTCGGTCAGATCCTCATCGCTCTTGGTGGTCGCGGTGTTGTCGGCGGGAGTGGCCGCGTCCTGTTCCTGGGCCATGGCCCAGGGAGCGAACAACGTGGCTCCGGCGACGAATATTGCTAATTCTGCGGCGCGTGACTTGCCCGCGTGCACGGCTCCACGCCGCGACTTTCTCGATGCTTTGGACACTGCAATGCCCCCCTGTATAAAAACGCCTACGGTCGAAGTATTTCTAATACCGATTGTTCGAATTTTTTTGGAGTGTAGCCGGATCGCATCCACACGCAAGAGTCGTTTTGCCAATAGTTGTGCCGCGGCTGCATGTCTCGGCGAGCCATGAAATGTCGTGCCACGAGTGAGAATGTGACGCGCTGATGAAAATCCAGGACCCACGCGAGCAGCTGCAACTCATTGTTTCACTTGCGAATGCAGGCAATCGCGCCGCCGCCGTGGCCGCCGCGGGCGAGCTCGCGGACAAGCGTGTCGCCGCGCAGGCCTGGCGGCTTTTGGCCGAATTGAATGCAAATATGCAACGGTGGGACGAGGCCTTCTCGGACCTCGAAATCGCACTGCAGCATGACCCTGAATCGCTCCCCCTGAGGCTGCGGCGGGCGTTGTTACGCGAGCAGCGAGGCGACGCTCCGGGCGCGCTGGCCGAACTCGAGGCGCTCGCGCGCAAAAATCCGGATTCGCCAGAGTTGTTAGTTCACCTGGGACGCGCGCTGCAGTACTCCGGCGAAGCGGAGCAGGCCGAAGCCAGGATCACGAAGGCGTTGCAACGCTGGCCAGGCGATCCGTCCCTGCACCGGTTGTTAGTCGAGTTGCGCTGGCAGCGCGGCGCCGGCGTGGCGGCGACACAGGTGCTGGAGAGCGCGATCGACGCGCATCCGCGCGAGCTCGGGCTGCGGCTGGTCGCGGCCGACCTGTTGCGCGGCCTCGATGCCGCGCCGCGTGCGCTCACCTTGTTAGAGCGCGGCCTGGCGCTCGCGCCGGGATCCATTGCATTCCTCACCTCGATCGGTGTGTTGCTGGACGGACTCGAGCGTCCCGCGGATGCGTTGCGCTACCTGCGTGAAGCCGTGGCGCGCGCGCCGGCGTCGGCACAGGCACGCCGCAACCTCGTGCCCACGCTGCTGCGCACCGGTGCGCCGCGGGAAGCACTGCAACTCGCCACGGAACTCTGCGCGCAATTTCCGGACGACCAGTGGCTGGTTGCCTGGCGCACGACGGCGTTGCGCGTATCGGGTGATGCGCGTCACGCGGAGTTGTGCGCTTACGGCCGCCTGGTGCGCGCCAGCATGCTGGTGCCGCCGGCAGAATTCGCCGATATCGGCGCTTTCAACGAGGCATTCGGGCGTGAGCTCGAGTCGCTGCATCATGCGTCACGCCACCCGCTGGCCCAGTCGTTGCGCGGCGGCTCGCAGACCAGCCGCAATCTCCCCGCGGACAATCCGCTGGTCGCGGCCTTTTTCTCCATGATTGACGCCCCGATCCGCGACTACATCGCACAGCTGCGGGATTACGACCGCAGGCATCCAGTCGATCGACGCAAGAGTGGCGACTATCGCGTCACCGGGTCATGGTCGGTGCGCCTGGAGCCGGGCGGCTTCCACATCAACCACGTGCACCCGCAGGGATGGCTGAGTTCGGCCTATTACGTCGCCCTGCCCGCGGCAACGGCCGATGCGGACGCGCGCGCCGGCTGGCTGAAGTTTGGAGAGCCCGGCATGAGTGTCGCCGGCTGCACGCCCGAACACTTCGTGGAACCGAAGCCCGGGATGCTGGTGCTGTTTCCCTCGTACTTCTGGCACGGGACCGTGCCCTTCGAGGACGGCGGCCGTCGCCTGACGGCCGCCTTCGACGTACTGCCAGCCTAGCTACCTGACTTGTGGTGCACGGCCTGCGACTTGAGCACTGCCGCGTCGGTGCCGAGCGTGTGCAGGTATATGCGTCGCTCGTCGCTGCCCTGCGGCAGCGTCGCCAGCTTCGCCTTCTGTTCGGCCGTCAGGTTGAACTCGGTGTAACCGCGCTCCACGAGACAGTTCTTGAGGGCCTGGGTGCGCGCCTTCTGCACGGCGATCTCGCGCGCCTGCTGCTGGTTCGCCGCGCGCGAAACGAAGTCAGGGCTGGCGTTCTCGCGATAGGCGCCGCCGCCACCCGTGGGGAATGCCGAGCCGGTGGGGGCGGAGCTGCTGCCCTGACCGGTGGGGGCGTTGGGCTGTTTCAGCGCTGGCACCCCGGCATTCTGGCCATCGATGCCACCGGCAACGTTGTTGTCGATCGTTTCCGGAGTCGCGGTTGCCGCGTAGACCGCGCACTGGCCGCCGTCGGTGCGGTAGTCCAGCATCGAGACGCCCTCTTTTCCCCAGGCCGTCTGCGGTGCAGACGTTGAAGTGCAGGCGCAGACCGTCAGGGCCGCGCTGGTCGCTAACAGAATCGACTTCATTGGAAATTCCCCCTGAATATTGCCCGGTCTCACCAGAGACATTTTCCAGCCAGAAAAGATCCCTGGGTTCCGGGTGGCGGAAGATACCTTTCCGACGCGACCGGGTACAGGTACTTGCGCGGCCCGGGAGCTGGCCGCCCGTGGCAATTTCTTATGTCACTGCCCGGCTGACGCCTTTCCCGCCCCAGGCGGCAAGCGCGCGCGGTCGATAACCTCGCAAAGCCGGGCGGTGGCATCGATGACCGACGGACCCATGCGGTCCATTCGTTCGTCCGCGTAGGGCACGAGATTTCCGTTTCGCACGGCGCTCACGCTCGGAAACTTGCGCCATTCGGCGATCCATTCGCCGGCGCTGTCGGGCGGCGCGGACACCAGGATCAGTTCCGGATTGCGCGTCAGCGCCGCCTCGCGCGTCACGGCCGGTGCCGCCGTTTCGAGGTCGGAAAAAATATTCCGCGCGCCGCAGGTGCGCAGCGCGTCGCTGATCACGTGCCGGCCACCGATCGTGTAGATAGGCCGATCCCAGATCTGGTAGAGCACGCGCACCGGCGTGCGTTCCCGATACTGCGCCGTGAGCCGCGCGAGAGCGGCGCGCAGTTCCCCGGCCTTCGGTCCGGCGATGGCGGCACTGCCCGTCAGCTCGCCGAGGCGCCGCAGGGACTCGGGCATCTGCGCGAGGCTGGTGACATGCACCTGGTAGACCGGGATGCCCAGCGCGCGGATGCGGTCGATACGCACGCGTTGCACGACGTCGATCGCGACCACCACCGCGGTGGGACGCAGCGCGAGCAACCGCTCGAAGTCAAAGGTTTCGGCGTCGCCCACGACGGGCACGGAGGCGGCCTCGGCCGGCTCATTGCTGTGCGCAATGGTACCGACGAGGCAGTGGCCGGCACCCGCCGCATACAACATGGCCGTGGTTCCAGGAGACAGGGAGACGATCCGGCAACCATTCGCGCTGACGATGACCTCGTCGCCCGTGTCGTCGTGCACGCTGCGCGTGGCCGGCGCGCCCCGTGCGGGAGTGACGAGTGCGGCGCTGACCAGCGCGCCGGTGAACAGCAACAACGCACCCCAGGGCGAGACGCGGCGCGCGCGATTCACCGCGGCGAGCGATGCACGGGCGAATCGTGCGAGGCGCAGCCGTCGCAGCCCGAGCCGGCGGCCCGCGTGATGCGCGGTTTCAACGAACGCTCGCGCCAGGAGAGCAGTGCCGGATGTTTGGCGGCCCAGGCATCGACGGCCAGCAGGCTGCGCATTCGCCAGCGCGCCGGCATGAGCTTCCAGGCACTGAAAGCCATGGCAGCGGCGACGATCAGGGCGACGAGCAGGTACTGCAGCATTGTGCTCATCCTACGACCATGTCGCGACCACGCGGTAGGTGACGAAGGCAGCGAGGTAGGCGAGCGCGAACAGGTAGCCCGCCATGATGATGGGATAGCGCCAGGAGTTGGTTTCCCGCTTGACCACGGCGAGTGTCGACAGGCATTGCGGCGCGAACACGTACCACGCGAGCAGCGAACAGGCGGTGGCGAGACTCCAGCCCGTGGCGATCACCGGTTCGAGCTGCGCGGACAGGTTGTCACCGCTCGCGGACATGGCGTACACGGTGCCGAGCGCGCCCACCGCGACTTCGCGTGCCGCCAGGCCCGGCACCAGCGCGATAGAGATCTGCCAGTTGAAACCGATGGGCGCGAAGATTTTCTGCAGCAGTGCTCCCAGGTGGCCCGCAAAGCTGTACTGGATCGCCGGGCCGGTCGCGTCCGGTGGCGGCGCGGGATATGCCGCCAGGAACCACAGGACGATCATGAGGGCGAGGATGATCCCGCCGACGCGGGTCACGAAAATCCGCACCCGCTCCCACAGGCCGAGCAGCAGGTTGGCCGCGTTGGGCCACTGGAAATCCGGCAGCTCGAGCATGAGCGGCGAGTAGCGGCGCTGCCCCGCGAACTGCTTCAGGACGAAGGCCACGATGAACGAGGAAATGATGCCGGCCGCGTACAGGCTGAACAGCACCAGGCCCTGCAGGTTGAACGGACCGACATCCTTGCGCGGAATGAACGCCGCGATTACCAGCCCGTACACCGGCAGGCGCGCCGAACAGGTCATCAGCGGCGCAACCATGATGGTGGTGAGGCGGTCGCGCCAGCTCGGAATGGTGCGCGTCGCCATGATTCCCGGGATGGCGCAGGCGTGGCTCGACAACAACGGGATGAATGCGCGTCCCGACAGCCCCACCCAGCCCATGAGGCGGTCAAGTAGATAGGCGGCGCGCGGCAGGTAGCCCGAGTCCTCGAGCACCAGGATGAAGAAGAACAGGATGATGATCTGTGGCAGGAACACCAGCACGGCGCCGGCGCCGGCGATTACGCCGTCCACCAGCAGGCTCGATAGCGGGCCCGCGCTCATGTGCCCCGAGACCCAGCCGCCGAGTGCCGCCATGGAGGCCTTGATGCCGTCCATTGGCGGTGTCGCCCAGCTGAACACTGCCTGGAAGATCAGGAACATCACCACGGACAGCACCACCGTGCCGCCCAGCGGATGCAGCAATAGGGCGTCCACCCGGCTGGCCCAGTGGTTGTCTGCGGGCGGGGTATAGCCGATCGCGGCGAGCACGCCGCGCAGGTCCGCCTGGGTCTGCTCCGCGTCTTCTGTCCCTGGATCCCGCCACTCGCCGGCGATGACGTTGCGCTCGCCCGGCCACCGTGCCGGCTCGATCGCCTCGATGAGTGCGTCGGCGCCACCGCGCTTCACGGCGATTGTTGGCAGTACCGGGACGCCGAGCTCGGCGGAGAGTCGCGCAATGTCGATCTTCACGCCACGACGGCGCGCCACGTCCATGCGGTTGAGCGCCAGCACCATCGGACGGCCGAGCCGCTTCACTTCGAGCGCGAGCCGCAGGCCGATGGGCAGGTGCACCGCATCAACCACGCAGATCACCAGTCCCGGTGCCGGCGCATTCGCCACGCGGCCCAGCAGCACGTCGCGCGTGATGGCCTCGTCGAGCGTGGTGGGCTTGAGGCTGTAGGTGCCTGGCAAGTCGAGCACCCGCAGCGTGCGGCCGTCCGCGGCGACGCGCTCGCCTTCGCGGCGTTCCACGGTCACACCTGGGTAGTTAGCCACCTTCTGGCGGCTGCCGGTGAGCCGGTTGAACAATGCGGTCTTGCCGCAGTTCGGGACGCCGACCAGCGCGAGTTGCAGCGACGGAGCGGAGACGGCGACGTCCATGGCGGCTAGACCACCGCGGCGCTAGCGTCCTTGGGCTCCAGCGCGGCGCGGGGACTCAGTTGTTCCTGCTGGCGAAGTACGCGCACCGCCGCCGCCTCGGCGCGCCGCAGGGCAAACATCGATCCGCCGATTCGGACCACCAGCGGGTCACCTCCCAGCCACATGCGCGCGACGATTTCACAGCGCGCGCCGGCGACGAAGCCTAGGTCGCGCAGTCGCACCAGCAGTGCTCCGGCATCTTCGGAGCGGTCGTCCAGCAGACGAGAGCTGCCAAGGGTCGTTACGACGCCGGATTCACCCCGCCGCAGATCGGCGAGCGAGACCGGGGAAGCATGGAGGCCAGCGGATTTCACGGGTCGAAGTATGGTTGCGCCGTCGGCAGATGTAAATGCGATGGGTTCGCATTTGCGTCTACTGCTGCTTTGCACATACCTCTAGTAATTGACACAACGTCAACGCCAAGACTAGTCTCCGCCCCTATGAGTTACATCGCCGAACGCCGACTCGAGGAAAAGGAACGCCGCCGCGCCGAGATCGTCGACGCCGCCGAGGCCGCGGGCCGCGAGGTGGGCCTCGATGCGCTGACCATGGACGACGTTGCGCGCCGCGCGCGTTTGTCGCGCGCGCTTCTCTATGTCTATTTCCAGGATCGCTCCGATCTCATGTTCGGACTCGCGGAGCGCGCCATCACCATGTTGCATGGCCGCTTCGTCGAAGCTGCCGAACGCCATCGCACCGGGCTCGAACAGGTGAGTGCAATGGGGCGCGCCTACGTGGCGTTCTCGCAGGAATTTCCGGTGCTATTCGATGCCCTCGCGCGCTGCGAGCTGCAATCGCCGGAACCCGACGACGGCTCGCCGGCCGAGCAGGCCTGCGCGTTGGGCGGTGACCGTCTGCAGGCCACCATGATCGCGTCGATCGAAGCCGGTGTGCGTGATGGCAGCATTCGCAGCGATATCGGATCGCCAATGATCTTGAGCGTGACGCTCTGGGGCTTCATGCACGGAATCATCCAGCTCACCACGACCAAAGCGAATGCCCTGGCGCACCACGGCGTGACGGCCAAGGCGCTGATCGATTACGCGATCAGCATGATCACGCGCGACCTGAAAACCTGACCCAGAACTCAAAGACATGGACTGTCCACGCTCTGAATTAGACATGCGTCCAGCAACTCGACACCTGAAGGCCGTCGCTGGCTGGATGTTGCTGGCTGCGGCCGGTTTGCCGTCGATTGCGCCGGCCCAGCAGGTCACCGAGCCCGGCCGACCGCTCTCGGCGGTCATCGATGAGTACGTGCGCGAAGGGCTTTCTTCGAACCTCGGACTCCAGGCCCAGACGCTCGAAGTGGAACGCGCCACCGCGGCGCTCGACGAAGCACGCGCGCGTTATTTCCCGGACGTAGGCCTGGCCGCGCGCTACTCGAAATCCGACGGCGGCCGAACCATCGAGCTGCCGCTCGGGACCATGTTGAATCCCGTCTACCAGACTTTGAACGACATGCTGATGGCGCAGGGTCAGCCGCCGCGCTTCCCGACGCTGCAGAACGAGACCATCGCCTTCCTGCGCGACACGGAGCAGGACACGCGCCTCACGATGCGCATGCCCATCATTGCACCGGCCATTCCCGCCGCCGTGCGCGCGCAGCGCGAGCTGCTGGGCGCGAGCGAGTATTCGCGGCAGGCACTGGCGCGGCAGCTCAAACGCGACATCACGGTCGGCTACCTGCGCTGGCTCGGATCGGTGCGCAACCAGGGCATCGTCGATGCCAGCGTGGCGCTGCTCAACGAAAATCTGCGCGTCAACGAATCGCTGTTCCGCAACGGCAAGATCACGCAGGACCAGGTGCTGCGCGCGCGCGCCGAACTGCTGCAGGTCGAACAACAGTCGCGCGACGCGCGCAACCTCGCCGCGCAGGCGCAGAGTTATCTGAATTTCCTGCTGAACCGTCCGCTCGATACAGCACTCGAGAACGCGGAAGTTGAAGCCAACATCTCCGCCACCACGCGGGCGTTGGCTGAATTACGCCAGGCGGCCCTCGACAATCGTCCCGAGATCGCCGAGCTCACGCACCTGACGCGCGCCAGCGAGGCGCAGACCAGCATTGCGAAGGCCGAGCTCTGGCCCACGCTCTCGCTCGGGGCTGACGGCGGCATCCAGGGCGAGGAATACGAATTCGGCCGCGGCAGCAACTACTACACCGTGTCGCTGCTGCTCAACTGGAACCTGTTCGACGGCGGTGCGCGGCGCGCCGCGGTGCGTCAGTCGAATGCGATCGCGCGTCGAACGGCGACCCAGCTGAGTGAACTCACCCAG
>Ga0157375_10004366_pt1 | contig 12271 bp, 4 predicted proteins | sample M35metaG_FD_115311 | JGI IMG/M metagenome (GOLD analysis project Ga0157375, IMG submission 115311) | Miscanthus rhizosphere microbial communities from Kellogg Biological Station, Michigan, USA - M3-5 metaG | ecosystem: Host-associated > Plants > Roots > Rhizosphere > Soil | place: USA: Michigan...
GACCTGCAGACCCGAGCTGCCGAGCAGGCTGTTGGTGACGACGCGGATCCGGTACGGACCTTCGATCTTCGCCGGCAGGCGCACCTGCTCGGTCCGCGTGTAGCGGATTCCCGAATCGAGGCCGCGGTCGTACGTGAAGGTGCCGAGCACGACCGGCGTGCCGGTGCCCGAGAGCGGCACCAGCTGCACGCTGTCGACCCACTGCCCGTTGGCGCGCGCCGGCCCCTGGTTGAGCACGGTCCAGCCGATGTCGACGAGCGCGCCTTCCTTGGCCGCGCCCGGCGCGGTCACGACCTCGACGACGAGGTCGGGCGACGGCGAGAGCGTCACCGGAACGGCCATCGACGAGCCGGTGTTGTTGCCGGTGTAGATGAACTCGAACGGGCCGCCCGACAAGGCCGTGCCGACATTCAGGTAGTAGGTTCCCGAGATTCCCTCGGGCAGCGTCGCCGAGATCGTCCGCACGTAGCTGTCGCCGGGAGAGAGCTGGCCGACGTGCGACGCCGAGCCGAGGTCCCAGCGCTGGCCGCTGCCGTCGGCATTGACGCTGAGCCAGACGCTGTCGCCCCATTGGCCCGCGTCGGTGATGCCGATGCCGCGGTTGGCGACCGTCCAGGTGATGTCGATCGACTTGCCGCTGAACGCCGTGCTCGGCGTCGACACCGCCTCGACGCGCAGGTCGGCGTAGGGGATCGGCACGACGTCGACCGGCTGCGCCGTCGCTCCGGTGTTGTTCGCTTCCTGGCCGTGCTCCCAGACGACCTGCGCCGAATCGGTGACGACGAAGACCTTGCCATGCTTCGCGAACGCCGGGCCGAAGCGGTAGTCGATGCTGCCCGCGTAGCTGTCGCCGACGGCGAGCCCTCCGCCATGGGCGACGTTGCCGAGGACGACGTCGTCGTTGTCGCCGATCACGTCGTTTGTCGAGTAGACGATGCGGTCGGTCCACGCGACCGTGCGGCCGACGCCGGTGCCGAGGTTCGTCACCGTCCACGTCACGTGGACCGTCGCCGGGTCGGCGATGACGAGCGGCGGCGCGGTCACCGCGGTGACGGCGAGGTCGGCGAAGAAGTCGCGCGCGACGTCGATCGCCAGGCTGTCGACGTTGTTGGTCTCGCCGGCCGTGTTCTCGTTGTTGGCGTTGCCGCTGTCGGTGACGACGATCAGGCGCCAGGCCCCCTCGAGCTCGACCGGCAAGGTGAACGACAGCTGCGACGCTTCGCTCGCGCCCGCCGCGAGCGCTGGGTGCAGCACTTCGCCGAGCTTGACGTCGTCGGCGCCGACGGCGCCGTCGCGCGAGAGGTAGACGGCATCGCGGACGGTGGCCGCCGCCGCGTTGCCGGCGTTGCGAGTCGACCAGGTCAGCCGGACCGCCTCGCCGCCCTGCAGCGTGCCGGTGGTCGCCAGGTCGGCGACGACGAGGTCGGGGCTGACGACGGTGATCGTCGTCGCGGCGACGTTGTCGCTCTCGCTCGATTCGGCGACGTAGCCTGGCCGGTCGGCGACGACCTCGAGGCGCCAGTCGCCGGCGGGAATCGCCGGCACGGTGAAGGTCAGCGTCTGTGCGAAGCTGGCGCCCGGCGCCAGCGTGCGCCTGATCGCGACGCTGCCGTCGGCGATCACGCGCGTCGCGCTGACGCCGCTCGCGTCGACGAGGCGGAGCTCCTCCTTCATCAGCGCATCGGCGACGTCGTTGCCGGTGTTGCGAACGTTGTATGAGACCGTGACCGGGTCGCCGACCTTCCACGCCGCGGGCGCGGCGACGCCATCGACGACGAGGTTGGCCTTCGGCTCGGGGACGATCGTCGTCGCCGTCGCCGAGGCGGCGACGTTGTTCGCCGTTTGTCCAAGCTCGTAGACGGCGGCGAACGCATCGCTCCTGACGATGAAGTACATCGGCCCGAGCGTGCCGGCGGGGACGAGCGCATCGAACGACGCGGCGTAGCTCGCGCCGGCGTCGAGGGCGCCGACGTGGGTGAGCGAGCCGAGCAGGATCGCGCCGCCGCCGAGGACGGGCGAGGCGGAGAGGTAGAGCTGGTCGACCCAGCGGGCGACGTCGGTGGCGGCCGAGCCGTTGTTCGCGACCGACCACTCGACGTGCACCGAGCGGTTGACGAACGCGCTCGCCGGCGCGTTGGTGACGCTCGCCACCAGGTCGGCGGAGGTCGGCGCGACATTGAAGGGCGCGGAGACGCGCGTGTTGTCGGCGCGCGTGCCGGCCTCGACGACGACGGAGTCGACGTCGCTGACGATGGCGATGCGATACGTTCCGGAGATGCGCGACGGCAAGCGAACGCTCGCGCTCTGGCTGTAGCTCGCGCCGATCGCCAGGCCGCCGGCGTGGCTGACGTTGGCGAGGATCATGTCGTCGGCATTGCCGATGACGGCGTCGCTGCTGAGGACGATCCGGTCGGTCCAGCTCCCGGTGGCCGCCGCCGCGCCCGAATTGACGACGCTCCAGCCGACGGTGACCAGGTCGCCGGCGTTGGCCTGCGTCGGCGCGATCAGATCGCTTGCGACCAGATTGGCGTAGGGTCGCGCCACCGACGTGAACAGGCCCGCGGCGCTGTTGTTCGCTTCGGCGGTGCCGCTCGGATTGGTCTCGTACAGCGCGCCCAGGCCGGCGAGATCGCTGTCGACGGCGACGACGACGTCGAACTGGCCGCTGCCGGCGGCGCCCTCCGGCAGCGTGAACGTGTACGAGCGGGCTCGTGATTCGCCGACGCCGAGCGGCGCCGCCGCGGCGCCGCTGAACGAAAGCAGCGCATCGATGAGAACCGCACCGGGCGTGCCGTCGCCGTTGCGCTGGCGCACGAGGATGCGGTCGGTGAAGAGGATCGGCGTCGGCACGCTGCCCAGGTTGCGATCGTTCCAGAGCAGGGTCACGACATCGCCGGCCTGCGGCGAAGGATTGGCGAGGCGCAGGTTCTCGATGACGAGGTCCGGGCCGACCTTCGCGAGCTGGTCGAGCGTGTTGTCGCCCTCGAGCGACCCCGACGAGTTGGCCTCGGGGATCTGGTTCAGCGAATCGACGATGACGCGAAAGCGCAGCGCACCGATCGAGTTGGCTCCCGACGGCCAGGCAAAGCTGGCGCTGCGGGCGACGCTCGCGCCGCTGGCGATGTTCTGCGCCGTGAGCGCCTGGTTGATCGTCGCGATCAGCTGGCCGGTCGTCTGGTTCAGCACTTCGACGCGCTCGGTCCAGTTGCCGACCGCGGCCGTCGTCCCGGAGTTGTTGGTCAGCCAGTTGACGGTGACCGTGTCGCCGGCCTTCCAGTCGGCGACCGGAGCAATGGCGAGGTTGCTTGGCGCCAGATTGATGTAGGTCGGGTTGATGCGGACCGGCGCCGAGACGACGACGTTGTCGGCGCGCGTGTCGGGCTCGACCACCACCGCCGTGAAGTCGGTCGCGAAGACGACGCGGAAGGTGCCGTCGAGATTCGCAGGCAGGCGGACGGTGACGCTGTCCTCGTAGCTCGCCCCTGCCGCGAGCCCGCCCGCATGGACGGTGTTGACGAGGATGATGTCGTCGGCGCTGAGGGTGCCATCGGTGCTCAGGACCAGTCGATCGGTCCAGCTTCCGGTCGCCGCCACGGTGCCGCTGTTGGTGACCGACCAGCGCAGCGCGAACAGGCCGCCGGAGTCGGCCGCTGTCGGCACGCTGACCAGGGTCGCGACCAGGTTCGGATAGTTGCGCGCGGCGGCGACGAATGCGCCAGTGCCGGTGTTGTTCGTCTCCGCGGTTCCGGCGGCGTTGGTCTCGATGACGGTGCCGACGCCGGCGACGTTGCTGTCGGCGGTGATCGTCACGTCGAATGTGCCGGCGCCGCTCGCACCCCCGGGCAGCGTGACCGTGGCGGAACGCAGCCGCGCCTCGCCGGCGGCGACCGGCGTGGCGGCCGTCCCGGTGAACGAGACGGCGTTGTCGAACACGACGGCGCCGGGCGTGCCATCGCCGTTGCGCTGGCGGACCACGACGTGATCGAGGAATGTCCCGGGCGTCGCGGCGCTGCCCTGGTTGAAGTCTTCCCACTGCAGTGTCACCGTGTCGCCGGCTGAAGGCGCGCTCTCGACGATGCGCACATTTCGTACCGTCAGGTCGGGGGCGACGATCGCGAGCAGGGCCGAGCCGACGTTGTCGGTCTCGCTGGTTTCGGCGACGGCGTTGGTCGAGTCGGCCACGACCTCGATCCGCCAGTTGCCAGGCGGCAAGGTCGGCACGATGAACGACAGGCTGCGCGAATACGAACCGCCGGCGGCGACCGTCTGGCGGATAGAGCTCGAAGCGCCGAGCAGCCGCGTCGCCTGCACGCCGGTCGGATCGACCAGTCGCACCTGCTCGGACAGCACCGCGTCGACCGGCCCGGAGCCGGTGTTGTTGACGCGATAGCCGACGGTGACGCTGTCGCCGACGCGCCATTGCGCCGGCGTGACGACGTTGTCGACGGTCAGGTTGGGCGACGCCGCGCCGACGACCTGCGTGGGCGTGGTCGCGGCGACGACATTGTTCGTGACGTGGCCCACCTCGCTGAGGAATGCGAAGGTGTCGACTTTCACGATGACGTACATCGGGCCGAGAAGCGTGGCCGGCACGGTGAAATCGAGCCCGGCCTGGTAAGTTCCACCCACCGCGACAATTCCCGAACGAGAGCTGATGCCGACGCTGACCGACGACGACGTGAGCGTCGGCGTTGGCGACAGATAGACCTGGTCGAACCACCCGCTGGAAGAAATCGCGACGTTGCCGATGTTGGTCACAGACCAGTCGACGTGCGCCGTTGCGCCGGCCGTGACGACCGTCGGCACGGTCGTTAGCGTGGGAACCAGATCGGCGGAAGCCGGTGTGCTGACCAGGTTGACCGGTGCGATCGCGATATTGTTCGATCGCACCGAATCCGAGAAAACCGACGTCGCGTCGACGATCAAGCCGATGCGATAGCTGCCCAGGAGTGCCGCCGACGGAATCGTGATCGTCCAAATCACGCCGTAGCCGCTCCCGGAAGGGATCCCGTTCGGCGAGAAGCTCCCGCTCGGGATGTCCGCCAGGACGATGTCGTCGGCATTGCCGATGACGTCATCGCTGCTGAGGACGATCCGGTCTATCCAGTTGCCCGTGGCCGTCACCGGGCCGTTGTTCCGGACGTTGATCCGAACCGAAAACGAGCTTCCGGCTTGCGCCGTTGCCGGCACCTCGATGCTGGTCGCCGCCATGTCGGTCGACGTCGCCGACGTGGACACGAAGGTGCCGCTGGCCGCGTTGTTCGTCTCGGCGCTGCCGGCCGCATTCGACTCGACGACGGTGCCGACGCCGGCGATGTTGCTGTCAGCGGTCACGGTCACGTCGAAAGTGCCGAGGCCACCGGCTCCGGTGGGCAGCGTGAAGGTCATCAACCGCGCGCGCGCCTCGCCGGCAAGGACAGGATTCGCCGCAGCGAGGGTAAACGAAAGGGCCGTATCCAGAACGACCGCGCCCTGCGTGCCGTCGCCGTTGCGCTGCCGCACCACGACGTGATCCAGGAACGTGCCGGGCGTCGCCGCGTTGCCCTGGTTGTAGTCCTCCCACTGGAGGGTGAGGGTGCTGCCGGGATGCGGCGCGGTCTCGAGCAGCCGGACGTTGCGCGCGATCAGATCGGGGGCGACGATGGCAAGCACTGTCGAGGCGACGTTGTCGATCTCGCTGCTTTCGAGCAGCGCGGCGGCGCTGTCGGCCGCGACCTCGAGGCGCCAATTTCCGGGCGGCAGCGTGGGGACCGTGAAGTTCAGGCTCTGCGTGTACGACCCGCCCACCGCGAGGATGCGATGCGCCGACGTCGTCGAGTTGGCGAGGATGCGCGTCGCGTTGACGCCGGTGACATCGACCAGCCGCACTTCTTCCTGCAAGGTCGCGTCGAGGGCGGCCGCGCCGGTGTTGTTGACGCGATAGGAGACCGAGACCGGGTCGCCGACGCGCCATTGCGAGGTCGTGGACAGGTTGTCGACCGTCAGGTTCGGGCGTGCGCCGGCCGCGCCGACGATGGTCGCCGTGCTGGCGATCGCGGCGTTGTTGGTCGTATGTCCGGACTCGTTGAAGACGTCGCTGAAGTGATCTGTCTTGACGATGAAATACACCGGGCCGCTGAAGGACGACGGCACCAGGAAGTCCCCGGAGGCGATGTAGCTCGCGCCGACGCCGAGGGCACCGATATGACTCACGTAGTTGAGCGCCACCCATGAAGAAGTCACCGCCGGCGTCGCCGAGACAAAGATGGCGTCGTACCAACTGCTGTCCGTGGTGGCGGTGATACCGCTGTTCGCGACGGACCACTGAAGATGCGCGATACCCCCCGAGGCCACCTGAGCCGGCACCGAGGTGACCGTCGCGACCAGGTCCGAGTACGACGGCGGCGGGGGCGTGCTGAGGATCGAGATCGGCGCCAGGAACGTGTTGTTGGCCCGGGTCCCCGCGGCCTCGGCGACCACGGAATTGACATCGACGATGAGGCCAATCTGATAAGACCCTAGCCTTCCGGACGGAATGAGAACGCTCAAGGTGATGGAGTACGACCCTCCGGCCGTGATGCCGTCCGAGAAGTTCGGCGAATAGTCCCGGAGCAGGATGTCGTCGGCGTTGCCGATCACGCCGTCGGCGCTGAGCACGATCCGATCGGTCCAGTTGCCGAGAGCCGTCGCGTTGCCGATGTTCTTTCCGGACCATTTGATCGCCACCGTCGTACCCGCTTGCACCTGCGGCGCGATCTGCAGGTTCGTCGCGACCAGGTCGGGCGCCGTGTCAGCGTCCAAGCCGGGCAGGATGCCGGCGCCTTCCAAGCCCCCTGAGCTCTGCGCGGCCTCGATGAGCGCGAACGGCTGAGCGCCTTGGTCTGTCGGCGAAGCACTCGCGGCGGCAACTGGGCTGAGATGCGCAAGGATGGCCGGGATATCCCACTCGGTGCCGTCGGAAAAGGCGATTCGCCCCAGGCTGTTGTGCGCGTTGAAGGGCGACCCGTCGGCGAAGAAGCCGGCGACCGTGATCCTCTCGTCGGTGCCGGCGATGGCGATCTGCAGCGCCGCGCCCGCGCCGAACTCCGCATCGTCGACCCGGCTGAGCTCGATCCGGGCGGCGTCGACGCCGGCCTTCAGTTGCAGCGTGCTCGATTGAGCCGCGTCGCCACTGGCCGCGGGAATCGTCAGTTCCCTGTCGCCGACGCCGAACAGGTAGAGATGGCCGCTGTCGCCATTGACCGATTCGACCGGAGTCGGCGGCGTGCTTTCGGCCGGGCCGCTGTCGAGCGTCATCTTTGCCGGCCCGGTGCGGGTCACGGCGCGCGCCAGGATCGCGGCCAGATCCCACGTCGTCCCGTCGCTGCTGAAGCGGATGCTCTGGACCGGGGATGAAGGGTTGGCCCGCTCGTCGCCGAAGAACGAATCGATCAGCACGCTGTCGCCGGACTCGTGGATCGCCAGGAGCAGGCTGTCCTTGCCTTCGGCGCCGCCGGGGATCCGGCTGGCGACTACCTCCTCGGGGCGGATGTCGCCTTCGAACTGCAGAAAGCCAGACTGGCTCGACGCGCCGTCGAGGTACGACCGAGACTCGATCTGTTCGGCACCGTCGTTGCGGTGGAAGCGATAGACGCTCTCGCCCTCCTGGCGGTCGCCGACGACGAGATGCACCGCCGGAATCGCGTCGGCAGAGAGCAGCAGCTTGGGCTCGAGCGTCTCGATGCGCCAAAGGTGGGTGTCCGGAGTGCCGCCCGGTCCGGCGCGCCGAACGCCGAAGGACTTCTTCCAAGTGTCGAGAGCGACGCGAACCGCCCGCGCCATCGGCGTCACCCGCCCGCGGGGTCGCTCTAAGCGTTGGCGGGGAGTCGACGCGCGGCGGGCAGGCTTGGACATGGGACGACCTCGTAAGAGCAAACCCTGAGGAAACAGTGGGTCGCCGCGGCCATCGCCGGAAGGCCCCATGTAGGAACATTCTTACGCAGGATTTGCGCGCGTCTTATCAGTGTTTTGGGGGTGTCGATGCGTCGACGCCTCGCTCGCTGACGACGCGGACAGACGAGCTTGACAAACCGTCGCGCGCATCGCTGCGCGCGACCTTCAGCCCGTCACGATCGCCTCAGGACGCGCTCTGGAACGCGCGCGCGCGATAAGTCAGGACGAGCGTGTCGCGGTGGCCGTAGCCCTCGAGCGGCTGGATCGGCGTGCTCTCATGGATAACCCGCGCATCGTCGAGGACGAGCGTGGTCCACGGCTCGAGCATCGTGAAGCGAAGCCCTTCGGGGCCGTCGGCGGCGAAGACGCGCGTCTCGCCGCCCTTGATTCCTTCCCGGCCGACGAGGATGACGGCGACGAGGTCGACGCCGTCGCGATGGGCGCCCTCGGGAGTCGGCCAGCCGATGCCGCCGGTGGTGTCGATGCGGAACTGGTGCGCCTCGACAAACCACGGCTGCTCGCCCTGCGCCGCCGATGCGAGGCCCCCGAAGGCGACCAGGATGCGGCGCCATGCCGGCAGCGCGAGCACCGCGCCGTCGATCGGCTCGAACCAGCGCTCGAGGCCGCCGTGAAGGGCGTTGTATTCGACCGGCTGCCAGTGGGCCCGGTGCGCGACGAGCTGCACGTCGCTGCCGGCGACGACGAAGCTGGCATGGCGGCGGCGCCGGTAGCGCCCGCCGCCGCGCAGGTGCGGATCGGGCGGCAGCGCGTCCCACGACGGCCGCAAAGCGTCGAGCTCGGCGCTGCCGACGCCGACAAAGTCGGCGAAATCGGCGGACGCGATGACGGCATGCCCGCGCGCGCGCAGGACCGCGGCGAGGTGGCCCGGCGCGGTCGTCGGTGCGCTGAGCGGCGCCGCGCTCATCCGCCGTGGCGGGCTCGCGCCAGCGCGGCGCCCTGTGCCAGCGCCGCGAGCTTGGCCTCGGCGACCTCGCGCCGCATCGGCGCCAGGCCGCAGTTGGTGCACGGGAAGAGACGCGCCGCCGGCACGTGACGCAGTGCGGTGGCGATCGTCCCGGCGACCTGCTCGGGCGTCTCGATCACGTCGGAAGCGACGTCGATAACGCCGACCATCACGTCCTTGCCGTCGAGCAGGCCCATCAGCTCGGCCGGCACGTGCGAGTGGTAGCACTCGAGCGAGACCTGATCGATCCGGCTTTTCGCGAGCGCCGGAAACACCTGCTCGTACTGGCGCCACTCGTCGCCGAGGCCCTGCTTCCAGTCGACGTTCGCCTTGATGCCGTAGCCGTAGCAGATGTGGACCGCCGTCTTGCAGCCGAGCCCCTCGGCGGCGCGCTCGAGCGCGCCGACGCCCCACTCGGCCGCGTCGGCCATGTAGACGTTGAACGCCGGCTCGTCGAACTGGATGATGTCGACGCCATCGGCTTCGAGCGCGCGCGCTTCCTGGTTGAGAAGCTCGGCGAACGCGTACGCCATCCTGATCCGCCCCTCCTTGCCGCTGCCGTAGTAGCGATCGGCGACGGTGTCGACGATCGTCATCGGCCCGGGCAGCGTGAACTTCAGGCGCTTGCCGGTGTGGGCGCGGGCGAGCCGCGCCTCGGTCGCGTGGACCCGGCCCGACAGACGCAGCGGGCCGACCACCTGCGGCACCATCGCGTCGTAGCGGTTGTCGCGGATCCCCATCTTCACCTTGTGCTCGAAGTCGATTCCCTCGACCTTGGCGAGGAAGCCGTGGACGAAGTGCTGGCGCGACTGCTCGCCGTCGCCGACGACGTCGATGCCGGCGTCTTCCTGGACCTTGAGCCAGAGCAGGGTCGCATCGGCCTTGGCGCGCTCGAGCTCGGCGCCGCTCGATTTCCACTCGGGCCAGAGCTTCTCGGTCTCGGCGAGCCACGAGGGCTTGGGCAGGCTGCCGGCGATGGCGGTCTCGAACATGGAGTGCTTCCTCTCTGGCGCGACGCGCCGATTGCAGACTCGGCAACGCCGCGGTTTGCGATACCGTCGCCGCGTGAGTGCCGACGCCGATCCGACCGCGGCCGGCGCGCAGGCGCCGCTCGGCGCGGCCGATCGCATCGCCGCGCTCGACGTGCTGCGCGGCTTCGCGTTGCTGGGCATCTTCATTATGAACATGCCCGGCTTCAGCCACTCGATGTTCGCCGCGCCGACGCCGCCGCGAGGCGCCATCGACGCTCTCGCGGCGGCTCTGCGCGACCTCCTGTTCGCGGGCAAGTTCAACCTTCTCTTCGGCCTCGTCTTCGGCGTCGGCTTCGCGTTGCAGATGACGCGTCTGGAGAGCGCCGAAGCAGACCGGCTCGGCACCGTGCCGGCACGCGATCGGGCGATCTGGATCTACGCTCGCCGCATGGCGTTCCTGACCGTCGTCGGCCTCGTCCACGCGATGCTGCTCTGGTCGGGCGACGTCCTCCTCGTCTATGCGTTGATCGGATTCGCGCTGCTCGGACTGCGCCGCCTCGGCGACGGCGCGCTCGGCGTGCTGATCGCCGCGTGCCTGCTCTTTCCGGCCGCGAGCGAGGTGCTGCGAGCGGCGCTCTTTCCCGGCGGCTTCGATCCGGTCACGGCCTTCGAGTACCGCCAGTTCGAGCTCTCCAACGATCTCGCCTACGGCCACGGCTCGTTCCTCGACGCGATCCGCGAGACGGCGCGCGTCTTCGACTGGAGCTGGCATTCGCGCTTCGGCCTCTTCATCTACGCGTCGTTCGTCGTCCAGATGGCGACCGGAATCCTGGTCGGCTTCGTCGTCGGCCGGCGTGGCTGGCCGCTCGCGCCCATTGCAGCCGCCGGCGCCGAGCGGCGCGCGCCGTGGCTCGCGCTTCTCATCGCGATCGCGTGCGGCGTCGTCGGACCCGTCGCGCTGGTCGTCGTCGGCGGCGACCTGGGCCTGTTCGTCTCGACCCTGGCGCGAACGATCGGACGCGCGTCGCTCGCGGCGTGCTACGCGATCGCCATCGTCGCCTTCGTTCGCCGCCACCGCGAACTGCCGCCCTGGCTGCGTCCGCTGCGCGACGCCGGCCGGATGCCGCTCACCAACTATCTCCTGCAGACGGCGCTCGCGAGCGCCGTCTTCTACGGCTGGGGCTTCGGTGCGTGGAACCGGGCCGGGCCCGCCGTCGAAACGGCGCTTGCGCTGCTTCTCTTCGTCGCCGTCCAGCTGCCGCTGAGCAGCGCCTGGCTGGCGCGCTTTCGCCACGGACCGCTGGAATATGTCTGGCGACTCTTCACGTACGGCGCGCCGCCGCGCTGAGCGAGAACGACTCGGCGAGCAGCGCATACGAGGTTCGCCGCACCGCCGGATCGTGAGCCCAGGTGTTGATCACGACCTCGTCGAGCTGGAACGCGTCGGCGAGCCGGGAGATCTTCTCGCTCACCGTCTGCACCGAGCCGACGAAGCTGCGCGCCCGCATCGACGCCAGCTCGCGCTCCTCGGCCGGATCGAAGCCGCGCGCCGCGATCGCCGCCGGCGCCTGCAACGGACCGAGGACGCCGCGGCCGCGATCGATGCGCCAGCGATCGCGCGACAGCGCGTGGTGCTTCGCCTCGTCGTCGCTCTCGGCGGCGAGCGCCCAGATGCAAAGCGTCGCCCGAGGCTCGGAATGGCGCTCGCTCGGCTGATAGAGCCGACGATAGAGCGCGATCGCCTGCTCGGCGCCCTGGCCATCGGTGAAGAAATACGCGAAGGCGTAGGGCAGGCCGAAGTGCGCGGCGAGCTGCGCGCCGTAGTCCGAGCTGCCGAGGATCCAGATCTCGGGCGCGTGCGGCCCCAGCGGGTGCGCGGTGATGCCCTCGTGGCGCCCGTGGCTCGTCCACGCCTGCAGGTCGCGCACCTGAATCGGGAAGTCGTCGGCCGCGTGCGCGGCGTTGGGGTTGAGCGCGCGCGCCGTCCGCATGTCGCCGCCGGGTGCGCGGCCGACGCCGAGGTCGATCCGGCCCGGCGCGAGCGCCTCGAGGACGCGGAACTGCTCGGCGACCTTGAGCGCGCTGTAGTGCGGCAGCATCACGCCGGCGCTGCCGATGCGGATGCGCTCGGTGCGCGCGGCGATCGCCGCCATCAGGATCTCGGGCGCGCTGCCGACGATCGTCGGCAGGCCGTGGTGCTCGCTCAGCCAGAAGCGCGAGTAGCCGAGGCGATCGCAATGCTCGGCGAGCGACACCGTGTCGCGGATCGCCGCGTCCTCGCTGCTGCCGGCGAGCGAGACCGACTGGTCGAGGACGGCGAGCCGGAGTGCTTTCACGACTAGCCTTGGGGATGCGTCGGATCGATCCAGCGCACGGTCTCGGGCTTCTCGACCGGCTCGATGTCGAGGTTGACCGCGATCGCCTC
>Ga0157375_10004368_pt1 | contig 12271 bp, 12 predicted proteins | sample M35metaG_FD_115311 | JGI IMG/M metagenome (GOLD analysis project Ga0157375, IMG submission 115311) | Miscanthus rhizosphere microbial communities from Kellogg Biological Station, Michigan, USA - M3-5 metaG | ecosystem: Host-associated > Plants > Roots > Rhizosphere > Soil | place: USA: Michigan...
GCGCGCGGAATCATCTCCTGCCCGATTCTTCCAACGCCAATCAAGCCGAGTGTGCGCCCAAACAACCCGCGTGCTTTCGAAAACTCTTTCTTGTTCCACTCTCCTCGACGCAACGCGATGACGTTATCCGCCACTCGACGATCCAGAGCGAGGATCAACGCGAAGGCGAGTTCGGCAACGGCAATGGAGTTTTTGCCCGGACAGTTAGAAACGTAAATACCGCGCTGCGACGCCGCCGCAACATCAATGGTGTTGTAACCGGCACCGGCGCGAACAATAAGTTTCAGTGGTCCGGCATCGAGCATGGGCTCGGTAACTTTCGTGCCTCTAACAACCAGCACGTCGGGCGTTTCGTTTTTAATGGCATTAACCAGCGCCTCGTCTTTGACGTCCGGGTGGTACGCGATCTCGCAGCCGAGCGCCTGCAAACCATCCCGGCCTGATTGTTCGAATTTGTCGGCGATTAGTACGCGCATCTTGTTATTTCCAATTGGCGATTGCCGATTTCCGCTTTCCAATATCGAATTTCCGAAACCCAATGATGTAAACCAAATTGGCAATTGGCAATCGGCAATTGGCAATCAGATCGTATGTATCAACAGCCCGTCTCTCAACTTCGGCTCGAACCACGTCGACTTTGGCGGCATGATCTCGTTTGCATCGGAAACCATTAACAACTCCTCCACCGTCGTCGGATAGAGTGAGAACGCAACGGCTGCTTTCCCTTCATCAACCAAACGCTCCAACTCTTTTGTTCCACGAAGACCGCCGATGAAATCCACTCGCTTGTCCGTCCTGATGTCCTTCACGCCCAGGATCGGATCAAGCAGCCTGTCCTGGAGAATACTCACGTCCAGCATCGCAACCGTGCCGGCAGGCAACGTCGCATCAGGAGAGAATTCTAATCCGTACCACTTCCCATCGAGATACATGCTCCAAAACCCGCGTTGCGGGGGCTCGGCACTCGCATTCTCTGTAACCGTAAACTGTTTTCCGATGGCATCAAGAAATTCTTCGCTGGAGAGCCCATTGAGATCCTGAACAGTACGGTTATACGCGAGTATGCGAACTTGTGAATCAGGAAAGATGACGGTCAGGAAATAGTTGTAGTCTTCTTTCCCCGTATGCCCGAAGCTTTGTTGCTTTAACTCCGCGCGGGCGCGGCTTGCGCTCGCAGCGCGGTGGTGGCCGTCGGCAATGTAAAGCACGGGAACTGATGCAAAGCTCTTCACGAGCGCATCAGTTTCCTTGAGATGCCAGATTGTATGTCGAACTCCATCGGCCGCAGTCAGATCGAACAAAGGCGCTGCGGTGACGGCCGCAGAAACTTGTTCGTCGATCTCCGCCCGTCCGCGATAAGTGAGAAAGACCGGACCAGTTTGCGCGCGCAACATCAGCATGTGACGCGTGCGATCGTCTTCTTTATCGCGGCGCGTGCGTTCGTGTTTACGAATAATCCCGTCGTCGTATTCGTCGATTGAACAACAGGCGACGATTCCGATCTGTTCATGATCGCCCATAATGAGCCGGTAAAGATAGAGACTCGGCTCTGCTTCTGTTTCGAGCGGGCAAGTCGCAATCAGTTTCTCAAAATTCTCGACAGCCTTTCGGTAGACAGCGTCGCTATAAATATCGGTTCCTGGGGGAAGATCGATCTCCGGCCGTGAAACGTGCAGAAAACTCAGCGGATTTCCGTTCGCGAGCGCACGTGCTTCTTCCGTGTTGACGACGTCGTAAGGCACACTGGCTACGAGTTGGGCCCGCTCAGCACGCGGACGCAAAGCACGAAAGGGACGAATAACCGCCACAGGTCCTCCTCGGGTTACATTGCGGATTGATGTAAAGGCTTAAGTGAGGTTAAGACAGGATTACAAGATTTACAAGTTCGCTTAGCCGCAGATGAACGCGGATGAACGCAGATCAATCTGCGTTCATCCGCGTTCATCTGCAGCTAATAATTGAGCCTTTGGTGGTTCTTTGTGGCGGAATTACTTGCGGGATGAGAAAAGCCCGTCGATTAATCTCAGGCATTAGCCGCAAGTTTCTCACGCGTCCCGATGAAGCGTTGCTCTTGTGCCGGATGGCGTGGTGGGTTGCTGTTCTTTCAGTAACCGCGCGCTGCTATTCATTGCCGCGCGCGCTGCAAATCATCGCTGGAAGTGAAAAAAGAAAACCGTCAACACAACCGGCGAAGGCAGACGAACTTGCCCGCGCAATCGATCTGCTTCTCTCCGCCGACATCCTCCTGTTCCGGCCTGTTTGCTGGAAGCGCGCGGCTGTGCTTCATCGATACCTCTCGCGCAGTGGAATTGCCACACACATCGTATTCGGCGTGCGCAATGAAATTGGCGGCAAGGTTTCCGGTCACGCATGGCTCGAAGCGGACGGGCAACCGATACTCGAGAGTGCGCCTCCCGAGTATGTAGTCACCTACAGCTTTCCTTCTAACGAAGAGTTCGATTCCCGTCTCGCAAAGTTGCAATTCGATCCCAGTTGACGAAGATCAGATACATCGCGAGCTGATGCGGAAAGAAAATGTTCATCAGAAACAGCGTAGAGAGGTGAAAGACGATTCCGATTCCCAGGATCCACCAGCGGGCGCGACGCCAAAAAATCGCCACCGGAAATAGCAGCTCCCAAATCAGAATCAACCCAATCGCAAACGGCAGATAAGCCTTGACCTGCGGCAACAAGAACGCAAATCGAAATTGCGTATCGTGCAGGTTGTCGAGCGAGTGAAAGATCGCGAGGGCGGGAAGATTATCCGCACTGAAATACTTCAATCCGGCCACGCGCATCTTGATCAGCGCAGAACTGAAGTAGGTCCACGCCATCAACAACTGCATCAACAGAATCGGATACGCATACGCAAACCACGGGCGTTCCTTTTTCGCGTCTCTCACGCGGCTATCGAGCGAAAACGCATCGCCGCAAGGAGTGAAAGCCAGTACTGCCAAACAATAGACGGCAAGCATTTCATCGTGATTGAAATGTCCGAAGCTGCGCAGCAGGCCCTGGTAAAAAACTACAAACAACAGCGAGGTCTTCGTTGAGACCACCGTCAGAAGGCCCGCAGTGCTGAGCAAGAGCGACAGCACCATTGCGATCTTCAACATCACCATTCCGGATGGCGTCTGTATGGCATCGTAGAAACTCCACGGCAGGAACTTCATCACGCCCGTGGGCCGCAGGATACTCGCAGGCAGCGAGCCGAGTGCCGAGAAGGAAGTGAGGAGCACCGAAATCAAAAACGTGCCGTGCACGATGGCGCGTACGACACCTAGAGCTAAAGCACTCGAGGGAACGACACGATTTACAATTCCTTGCGCCACGATTCTATGAACTTGTCGTAATCAGAGTAGCGACCACTTTCCCAACGATACATATCAAGCCGGATCGCTTTCAGTCGCTGCGGTGAGGACGCTGGTAGTTGCCGGTTGTAAAGATCGCCCCACGCCTGGAGCAGATCGGGCAAGCGCACGCCCGGCGGAAGATTCTCAACCCCACCGTAGCGACGCACGAGTTCTTCGTTATCAGGATGAATCGACTTGAGCTTGAGGCTTTGATTGTCGATCGTGGCGTTGACCATGGTCCAGGTGCGACTGTAGAGCGCATTCGTTAGCTTGATCGGCCGGATGTCGACCGTCTCGCCTGAAACGGTTTCGCCCCTGAGAATGCAATAGCTGCGGCCGCGCTCGAGATCGCCGCCGGCCATCATCACGTTCCAGGCAGTAAACGGATAGAAATTTCGCACGAAGAGAAACGACCAGATGAGTGGCAGGAAGACAGCCGCGGTGAGAATGGCGTATTTGATGACCAGGCGATATTCTCCGGGTTCGCGACGTTCGCCAGACTCATCGGGCGCTGACAAGTTTGTAGCTTTGGAAGTTCTCAACAATTCGTTTCACGCTGAGTGTGGCTTTGTCGAGCGCGACTTCGTAGTTGGAAGTGATCTCGGCTGCAATCTCGCTCGTCGTCTTGCCTTGTTCCAGGCCTTTCCAAACCACCATCGCAGTCTCGTTCAATTGATAGTATTTCTTCGTGTTGAGATCTACGAGTATTCCTTCACCACCATCGAAATCCGTAGCCACTACGTGTTTGCCTGGCGTTACATCCATGATTGTTCCAGCCTTTTCTGTTCCAGGAGACGATAAGGTTCGCTGGCCCACGTTTCAGTCACCTCACGAACAAGGTCATTAGCAAGTTTCTGTTTCACGCCGGCGTCAGCGACGAACTCGTGCGTGCCCGAAACTTCTTTCGAATAGATCCGGCTCCGGCGCGCGATTGTTTCCAACTCTTCAGCCGAAGGGCTCACGCCGAAAAATCTCAACACGCGTGATATTACAGGCACAGACAGTTGATTGTAATTAAGCAGCAGCCCCGGACCATTCGCAAGGCCATTCGGAAGACGATGCGCCAGCGAATAAAAACTTCCAATCGTCCGTGCGCATAGCTCCTCCAGCCGCATCTGTGCGACCTGCTCGGGTGAGACGCCGGTGATCGATGCCAGTACTCGCCGGTCGTTATCGATCAACCAGGGTGGAACGTCGCTGATGTTCGAAACGATTGTTTCGATCGGATCGCGATACAGAAAGACCCACGGCACGCTGGGCCAAATGCGTCTGATGCGTTCGATTTGACTGAAACTACAACACGCAAACTTGATGAAGAGGTGTTGTTCTTTTCCGGTTCTTCGTTGAGCCAGCGCGTGGACCACACCGCGCAGAAAAACTGAATAGACCACCTCTTTGACTTTGTCAGTCGCGTCAGTAATAAACCGGGCGATCAACTTGTCGACGGCATTCGCTTCGGAAAGAACGATCGAGTCAGCGATTGCTTTGCACGCGTTGGCGAGCAGCGTCGAGCCGCAGCGTGAGGAGTGAAAAATGAAGCCCGCCGGCGGCACGGAGTCCAGCACCTTTTCCAGTTGCAGCAGGACGTCAAATTCCGTGAACAATTCACGACGATTGTTTCCCGTCTTCGCGCGCTCAACAGTTTGTTGGAAAAAGGGCTCAGTGAGGCTTACGTCCGGCATCTCCATCCACCACAGACCCGGACGACCATCCACGACGACAGCATCAACCGGCAAAAATCCTGCAAATCCTGTAATCCTGTCTAATGCCATGGGATTTTGCCGAAGCTTTGCAGACAAAACAGGCACGGCGAGCCGGTGTAGAGATCCGGCGTTACTCCTTCGGAGCGCAACGCCGCGAGCGCGTCTTTCCTTCGTCGTAATTGCACGGCAGCCAACTCCACGAACCTGGCATAAGCATCAGCAAACGATTCAACATTCAAATCCGCAATCACATCCTGCTCTTCAACTCCACCACGAAACCCGGAGAGATTGCAGCAGAGCGAGAGCCGGCCGCGGTAATCGATGTTCATGCTCGTGCTTGCCAGGGGCGAGCATGGCGGACGTTCTTCGTCGATATTGTAGTAACCGGCGTCGATGCTGATCTTCATTTTGAAAATACGCGCAAGGGTAGCGATCTCCTGCTCAGCCAGACGTTGCTCTTCGAGACTCAACGCAGAGTCGCCGGCAACCGCGGTCGAAGTCGGCATCATGTGCACGAAGTGCAGCGAGGCGGCGCCCATCCTCGCGGCGAAGAGTGCGATCTGCTCGAGTTGGTCCATCAGGTCGCGACGAATCACTATCTTCAATCGAAAAGGCAGATTCGACATGTAGCAGCGAGAAAACGCCTGGACCAAACGATCGAAAGATCCCTGGCCACGCCAGCGATCGTGAGTCTCGCGAGTTATACCATCCAAACTGAACGCAACGTGAGACAGCGCCGCGCGATTAGCCTTTATGGCCGGCCAGACGCGATCGAAGTGCCAGCCATTCGAAACTAAACTGACGGTCAAACCAGCTTCAGCGACCGTGTTCAAGGTTTCCGCAAACTGCGGGTGAAGAGTTGGTTCGCCGCCAGTGAAGTTGATCTGGGTGATGTTGGCTACTGCGCGAGCTTCGCTAATTAAACGTCGCAGGAGCTCGAGTGGAAAAAATTCGGCGTGCGGATTGTAGAGGTTTTCGTCGGCGCGGAAACAATAGCTGCAATGAAGATTGCAGATGTTGGCGAGCTCCACGCTCAACCGTCGTGGTCCATAATCGCCGCACTTTGACAGGATTTCAGTCAAGATCCAATAACAAATCCAAAGCGAAACCTGATCTAAGTAAGTCAGTGCCCGCGCAGAGATCGAACGCGCTCGTTTGCCGCGCAAGCTTCGAAAGAAGCTGGAGATTAGGAGCAGCAATCGCCGTATCGTAGGTGGCCCAGGGACATGCCCTGAGTAACCGCGCCATGGTCTCCGTTTGTGTCAACCTATCGAGTCGAGTTACTTCTTCACCGCTAAGACTGGTAAACAGCAACACGCCGGGCAGTGCGCTCAATCTTCGCTCAGATCCAAGAGCGGAGTCAGGTTCAAAACAGGTCTTGTAATTCGGGCTCGCTTCATCTTTAACTGCAAAGAAACTGCGAAAACCTCGCGCTTCGACTCCGCCGTCAACCAAACTCAGCAGCAACTCGTCGTCCGACAGATACGGCCAACCAGCCTTCGCTAGCTGAAGCGCGAGCGTCGACTTTCCACTGCCCGATGGACCAATAATCAGAACACCTCGTTCACTGTCAGGGTTAATCATGCCGGCCGCGTGAAGCTCGTATAACCCAAACCGCCGCAACGCAGCACATGCAGCAAAAGACGTTGCTCTCGCCAACACCGGATCCTTTGGCCCAGGAAGCTCACCAGCCCACACGGCGGCACTCCCTGTCTGCACGCGTACCAACGCTTTGCCGAGCGCGAGGTAGTAGTCTGCGCCATCGGTGTAGCAGTGTCCACCGCCAGCGATTTCAAATCGGTTCAGGCCGTGAGGAATTCCCGGTAACGGGCCGTCGCAAAAGAATTGAATACGAATGTCGGGCGATCGGGCGGGAAAGGCAACTGGCGTAAGTTGCCATCCAGCAAACAGTCGTTCGATCAGGTTACCTAATCGGAGATCGATGCTCTCAATAAATAACAACCGACCGGCGACCTCATAAAAGCTTTGGCACGCCGGCCGGTCAAGGATCTTGATAACTTCCATGCAAGCGGATTCTAAGGGTTGGTCGGGCCGCTCGTTGCAGTCTGAAAGAACGTGGTTGCTTCAAGAACATCGACAGGAACGGAGATCGCCGGTTCGACAAACTCTTTCTTAGTTTTGCTACTCTCGCCCGTCATAGCATTTCCAGTCTGCGAACCTGCGAGTTCTTCGTTGATAATCTCGTTTTGCTTGGACAAAGTTTGACTGCCTCCTCGAGTCAGTGGTGGCTAATATATGTTCTTGATCGACACGATGGCAACATAAAAGTAGGAAGGCTCAAGTGTCTTTAAGGGTTCTGCTGGGTTTTTGGCGACTCAGCCAAAACCAAACGCAAAGCTCGTTTTTCGGCGCGTCTAAGATCGGCGCGGAGGTACAGCCGAATATGAGGGGACAGTTGCCGAACTGCATCCTCGACGGGAAGTTTTGAGATTTCAGTATCGACTATGGCGATGTTCTGGTCCTGAATGTCAACCGGAATGCCCAGCTCTTCTCCGATCTTGAGCAGCACGACCGGCAGCGGTTGCTTCCTGGCCTTGATCGTCAAACTATTGTTCACATAAGAGACTCGCAGCGGTTGTTCTTCGACCTTCTTCTTCTCTTCGTCAGTTGCGGGCTCGACGCCATCCTCGGTGTTGCCTTCGATCAGAAACGTTTGCGCCGATCCATTCACAACCGCGGTAAGCGGCGGCTCGCCCTGGTTGGCATCGTAAAAATAGATGCCCAGTGCTTTCGGAGGCCCAGTGGATCCAGTGTCGATCTCGTAGTCGACATAAACGGCCGGCGACATCAGTTGCAAGGCGGGCTCGAGTGTTAAGTCGCTGAACTCGATGGTGATCAATTCGTTCTGTCGCTCAGGACCGAGGAACACCGGAGTCTTTAACTTCTGCGACAAGTCCTGCGCAACCTCTGACATTTTCGCCTTATCAGCCTTGAGCGAAATGTTCAGAATCGGCCGCGTCTTCACCGTCAGCACGAAAGAGGGTTTGGCGGCGGCAGGTTTTGCGGGCTTTTGCGCGCTCATCGATGAAGCAAGGCACACCAAGATAGCCAAAGCCGTACCCGTCGCATAATGATTGGCTGTGCGTTTCAAGCGCCAGATTTTAACCACGGATACCACGGATTGTAAATCCGGATTTAAAATCCGTGGTATCCGTGGTTAATGGTTTAGTCGTCCAAGCAGGCGGAATGGTCGAATCAGGTAATAAGCAAAACTCAAGCTCGAGGGAAGCGAGCGTGTGCCGAGATCGCTGTCAGTGGGCCGCAACATGTGAACGACATAGCGCGCACGCGCGGTGAGGGTTTTTCGCACGCGCAGGTTGTATTTGAAGATCTCGCGCGAGGTTGCGGGCACGTGCGTCGTGCCATTGAAAAGATGTTCGACGACGTTCTCGGCAAGCGCTCGCAACCGCTCGTCAGAATCGCATCGCCGCTTCACCTCTGCCGGTAAAGGCGCGTCGAGAAGTTTTTCAGCCAGAAAGAGCCCAAGCAAGAACATTCTTTCGTTGTCCGCGTTCGCTGCTCGTTCCAGCAGTTTGGGCCAGTCGAAACTGCGCCGCGAAATCAGCTCCGCGACGTCACAAATCCAACTCAAGCGTTCCCAGAGATGGCGCGAACCGTGTACGCACAAAGAGAACAGCAGGTCGTCAGCCGAAAGAGTTTTTACTTCAGCGCCATTGATGTTGACGGTCACCAGGTCGCGCCAGAGTGTCTCTGCGTTCACGGAGGATGCAAAGAGGTGAGGCGCTACTTCCCAGTGCAACTCGACGATCAAACGATGATTCTCGCGCGAAAACTGCATGTTGTGTTGCGTGCGCAGTAACAGCTCCTGTTGGCGGAGTGAAAGCGACTTGGCTGGTGAATAGTCTTCGGCCAGCAGGATTTCCCGCGCCTTCAGCACGTCGGGCTTCTTCACGATCACGTCGAGATCGACAAAGCGCCGCAACGCGAGGTTGCCGTATGCGAAGAGAGCGAGGACCGGGCCCTTGTAAGGAATCGCCTCGACGCCGGCATCCGCAAACAGTGCGAGCAGCCGGCAGAGTTCGGCAGTGAGCACTGTGTTGCGTGCTGAGTTTTCGAGATGGTGTTTCTTCAGTTGTTGCAGGTGCTCGTGAGGGACAAAATCGGATGCGTGTCGCTCGAGTTGAAGATAGAGCAAAGGTACAACTGCGTGACGCCGCGCGAGGAGAAACAGGTACTCCCAATCAACCTCGCTCCCTGCGAGTTCACACAGTCGCGCCACAACACGAGGCGTCGCATTGGTCCTCGCACAACACAGCAATAGCTCCTGTTCGATCATAAAAATCCGGATTTAAATTCGCATTATCTGTGGTTAATGATTTACTCGTTAACTTTCAACACGGCGAGGAACGCCTCCTGCGGGATCTCAACGCGGCCAACCTTCTTCATGCGCTTCTTGCCTTCCTTCTGCTTCTCCAGCAGCTTTCGTTTCCGCGTAATGTCGCCACCATAGCATTTCGCAATCACGTTTTTCCCAAGCGCCTTCACGGTCTCACGCGCGATCACCTTGTTTCCGATCGCCGCCTGGATCGGCACTTCAAAAAGCTGCCGCGGAATCAACTGCTTCATCTTTTCGGCCAACGCGCGCCCCTTCGCCTGCGCCGTGCTGCGATGAAGAATCAGCGACAGCGCGTCGACCGGTTCCCCTGCAACCAGCACGTCGAGCTTAACAAGATCGCTCTCCCAGTAACCGGCGAGGTTGTAGTCGAGCGACGCATAGCCGCGCGACACGGATTTGAGTCGATCGTAAAAGTCGAGCACGATCTCGTTTAGCGGCAGTTCGTAAGTGAGCATCACTCGATTCGAAGTGATGTACTCAAAGCCTTTTTGCATCCCGCGCTTCTCTTCCAGCAACGGGAGAATACCGCCAAGATGTTCGTCGGGAGTCAGGATGACGGCGCGAATCACCGGCTCTTCGATCTTGGCGATGCGTCCCGGGTCGGGCATCTTCGCCGGCGAATCGATCTCCGTAACCTGGCCGTCAGTGGTTGTCACGATATAACGCACGCCGGGCGCGGTGGTAATCAGATCGAGGTTGAACTCACGCTCCAAGCGCTCCTGCACAATTTCCATGTGCAGCAAACCGAGAAAACCGCAGCGGAACCCGAATCCCAGCGCCGTCGAAGACTCAGGCTCGTAAAAGAAAGACGCATCGTTCAATCGCAGCTTGTCGAGCGCATCGCGCAACTCTTCATACTGCGCAGTATCCACGGGATACAAGCCGGCGAACACCATCGGCTTGATCTCCTGGTAACCCGGAAACGGTTCCTTCGTCGGTCGCGCAGCTTCGGTTACCGTGTCGCCAATCTGCACGTCCGCGACGGCTTTGATCGAAGCAGTCAGGAAACCCACTTCCCCCACGCCTAACTCATCAATGGGTGTGGGCGTTGGGCGATTTACGCCGAGCGTCTCGACCTGGTAATCACGTCCCACGTTGAAGAACCGAATCTTCATTCCCGGCCGGATCGTGCCGTCGATCACACGTATGAGGACGATTACGCCACGGTACGAGTCGTACCAGGAATCGAAGATCAAAGCCTTCAGCGGCGCGTTCGGATCGCCCTTCGGCGGTGGCACATCGCGGACGATTGCTTCGAGAACTTCGGCGACGCCCTCACCGGTTTTCGCGCTGGTGAGTATTGCGTTGTGTGTTTCCAGCCCGATGAAGTGTTCGATCTGTTCGATGGCCTTTTCCGGTTCAGCGCCGGGCAGATCGATCTTATTGATCACTGGAATCAGCTCGAGATTGTTTTCGATCGCGAGATAGGTGTTGGCGAGAGTTTGCGCTTCGACACCTTGCGAAGCGTCTACGATCAGCAAGGCCCCTTCACATGCTGAAAGAGAACGCGACACTTCGTAAGAGAAGTCGACATGTCCCGGCGTGTCGATCAAATTCAGCACGTACATCTGTCCGTCGCGAGCTTTGTAATCGAGCCTGACCGCATGGGCCTTGATCGTAATGCCGCGTTCGCGCTCGAGGTCCATGTTGTCGAGCACCTGGTTTTCCATCTCGCGCTCAGACAAAGCTCCGGTCAACTCGAGCAGGCGGTCGGCGAGCGTCGACTTGCCGTGATCGATGTGCGCGATGATCGAGAAGTTGCGGATGCGGGATGGATCCATTTATGTACTTAGTGACAGGATTTACAAGATTTTCAGGATGAACAGGAATCTTGTTCATCTTGAAGCATCCTGTTAATCCTGTCCATTACCTGATCGTCTTCATCCATGCTACGCAGCGCTCGAGGTGCTCGTGCATACTTCGCGCGCTGGCGTAATGAATGTCGCCGTGACCCGGCAACACCCATTCGAATTCATAATTCAAAAGTTTTTCCATCGACCGCGTCTGCTCGGCCCATGAATACCATGTGACACTGCGAAAGGCCGTCAGTGTCTGGCGCGCTGGTGACCACGCAAGATGATCGCCGGTGAACAGAAACTTGTTGCGATAAAGAAAGACTACGTGACCTCGAGTATGTCCCGGCGTCGGAATGGCGAGCAAATCATCGTCGAGTTGAATGGGTTCGGCGCCGTGAATTACCTGCTCGACGCCGAGACGCGCGGCCCCATCATCACCATGCATGATTCGTTCGCAGCCAAATCTCTGGTGAAACAACTCGTGATCCGCGACGTCGTCCTTGTGAGTGAGAAGCATTCGGCTGACGCTGCCCATCGCTTCAATTCGTTTGAGCAATTGACTCGCGAAGCGGGGCGAGTCGATCAGAATGTTGCCCTGAGGGCGAGCGATCAGATAGCTCCACGCGCCAAAGCTCGATTCAGAAGTGAAGCCGCAAAAGTAAACGTTGTCTTCGAGCGGCAAGGGAAAGGCATCGATGCCGGTGTGAGCGTCGTGTCGTTGAGTGGCGCCAATCGATCCCGTGGGACAAGCCACTAGTGCCATCATCGCGAGCCGGGTTTCGGCGTCTGATTCCGGCTGGTGATAGACGCTGCACTGGTCGCCGTGATCGCGAAAAATTCCGGGCGCCAACTGGCTACAGGTGTCGCAGTCAATGCAAGTGGAATCTACAAAGAAATCGCCCGGGACATTCTCCGGTAATCGTTGTTGCAGGCTCGCCATTCGTTTCTAAGTATACGGTAAAGTCTTAGCCGCAGATGAACGCGGATGAAACGCAGATCGATCTGCGTTTCATCCGCGTTCATCTGCGGCTAAGACTTTAC
>Ga0157375_10004372_pt1 | contig 12268 bp, 9 predicted proteins | sample M35metaG_FD_115311 | JGI IMG/M metagenome (GOLD analysis project Ga0157375, IMG submission 115311) | Miscanthus rhizosphere microbial communities from Kellogg Biological Station, Michigan, USA - M3-5 metaG | ecosystem: Host-associated > Plants > Roots > Rhizosphere > Soil | place: USA: Michigan...
GTTGATGGTGCCGCCGCGCGCCGTGTCGATGACGGGATAGCTGGTGTTGACGTAGACGTCGCCGGTCGCGATCACGTCCGACTTGCGGAAGAACACCATCACATCGCCGTCGGTATGCGCCGCCGGCTGGTGGATCAACTGCACCGCCTCGCCGTTGAAGAACACCTCGTCGCTCTCGCCGAAGAACGTGTCCGTGGGAATCGCGCCACCGGGCGCAGGCGGAGTAGTGCCGTCCTGCTGGCTCATTCGCGCGGCGACGGTCTCGTGCGCGATCACCGTGGCGCCCTCGTTGCCCCGCACGTCGCCGGCGACGTTGCCCGCCACGATCGCGCGGCCCGCACGACGGAAGCGCTCATTGCCGCCGACGTGGTCCGGGTGCACGTGCGTGTCGATGATGTAGCGAATCGGCTTGTTGCCGCTCAGTCGCGCGATCTCGGCCAGCAGCTTGTCCGCCATCTGCGCGAACTGCGTGTCGACGACGAGCACGCCGTCATTGCCGATCTGCGCGGTGATGTTGCCGCCGGCGCCGGCGAGCATGAAGACGTGGTCCTGGACCTTGAACGAGCGCACCGTCACGGCGTCGAAGTTCGGCTGCGCCGGTGGGGCCTGCTGGGCGGCGAGCACTGATACCACTGCAGCGGCCATCGTGGCCGCGATCACCACTCGGCGCGAGCGAAGCAATCGAGCGCGCATCTATCGCCCCCGCCCGGCCGCCGGAGGCGCGCCGTCAGGACCTGCGCCACGGCCGCGACCCGGGCCGGCGCCACGACCCCCAGGAGGCGCTGGCGGTCCGAACCCTTCGTTGGGATCGCCCTTCGGCTCGGCCATCGGCAGCGACGGCAGCTTCGACATGAACTCCGGCAGTGCGGTTGCGGCACCTCCAGCCGCGGCTTCTTCCGGTATGCCGTGGCGCTCGGCGAACTCGCGCGTCGGCGGCGCGTCGTCGATGCCGTGGTGCGGCACCTCGCCAGCTTCGCGTGGAACTTCGACCGCGGGACGGCATGGATACGGCTCCATGGTGCCGGTGGGCGCCACCGCGAAGCCGTTGGTCTTCACGAGCGGCTCGGACAGATACACCGGGTCTTCGAGCATCATCACGTGCGTCAGCAGATCGCCGTGCCGGATGAAGCGCTCCGTCATCGTCGCCCGGTCGCTCAGCGGCAGGCCGTTCCGCCGGATCCAGCCCGCCTTGAGATGAGTCGTTCGTACGACGAGGACGTCGCCCTCGAACTTCCCGGTCGAGAACCCCTGCCAGGTGTGCGGCTCGAGCTCCGAGGGCTCCGGACGCCCATCCATCCAGATATCCCGCTCCTGCGCCTGCCACTGGATGTGCGTCTTGATCCGCACCAGCTGCTGTGTCGCGGCCTCTCGCTCCTCCCAAATGCGCAGCACGCCGATCCCGCGGAACCCGTACGTGGATGGGTGCGGCTTGCACTGATGCTCGGGCAGCGTGAGAAGTGATGCATCCCACGTGTTCGCACGCTTGCGCGCCGCGTTGGTAATGGGCAGGCCGGCATAGTCGCCGACGTTAGGACCCGGCACGCGCTCGATGAAATCTTCATCCGCAACGAGCGGGTTCCAGTAGCCCACGACGTTGACTTGGGCCGCGGCCGGACGCGGCGCTGTGAACATGATGGCCGCCAGGAGAGTCAGCCCTGCGCAGGTTCGATTCAGGGTCATTGGAGCTCCGTGAGCAGACCGTCGAGTAGACCGGGGAATACCAGCTGCGCGCCTTGGAAGTCCGACTTGAGAACGGCGCTGATCTCGTCCTTCGACTTCTTCTGCATCAGCAGCTCGTGCACCCGTGTCCGCATCGCGAGCGTGCTGTCGCGGAATTTCCGCAACTCGGCCTTGGTCGTGACGTCGCCGTGGCCAGGCACGACGGTGTCGAAGTCGAGCTGCAGCGCGCGATCGAGCGTCGCCGTCCAATCCTTCGCACTGCCGCCGTTCTGATAGTCGACCAGCTGCGGCGTCGCGGCGCCGAAAGTGAACGCGTCACCGGCCGCCAGCACTCGATCCGCCGGGAAGTACGCGAACACGTCGCCGCCGGTGTGCGCGCGGCCGAAGTAATAGAGCTCGACCGCTTTGCCGCCCAGGTGAATCAACGCTCGATCGACGAACGTGACGCCAGGCTGACCCGGCTGCTTCCCGTCCACCATGTAGCGGCGCGCCTGCTCGGACGCAATCAGCTGCGCGCCGGCCATCTGCATCCGGGCGTTGCCCCCCGAGTGATCGCCGTGGTGATGCGTGTTGACGACGTATTTCACGGGTTGGTTCGTCACCGTCTTGAGTAGCGACAGGATGTTGGGTGCGTCCTGCTCGAACTTGTCGTCGACGATCACGACGCCCTCATCGGTGACGAGCGCGGTGGTGTTGCCCGGGACGAAGTCATTGTGGATGACGAAGAGGTCGTCCTTGACCTTGACGATGTTCAGCTTGGCCGGCTGGTTCCCGAACTGCTGCGCGCGCACATAGGCCACGACGAGCAGCAGGGCGACGACCGACGCAACGGCGACACGTGATCTCATCGAGTCTCCCTCCGTAGGCATGAGCCGCTCGGCTCACCGAGCCGAGCACGGTACCGGGCTGAACTTGCCATCGCTCGGCTCGCGGCGAAAGTCGGTGGTCGTCACGAACGGCGCTGCGAGGTGCACCGGGTCGTTGACGATCGTCGTGACGGTGAACCAGTCCTGGCCGTCCGGTTCGGAGAACCGGTCGAAATATTCCGTCAGCGTGGTCTGATCGCTGTAGGGCACGCCGTTCTTACGCAGGTAGCCCTCACGCAGGTTGGTCGTGACGACTTCGAGCGACTGCGAACGGTTTCCCCATCGCGCCGACGTGCCGAGCGCGAGCCCTCCGGCGGTGGGCGCCTGTCCCGGCTCCCATCGCGCAATCGACTGCCCCTGCCAAGTCGGCTTGGCCTGCGCGTTCGCCAGGGCACCGCCGGCCGTAAAGCGCAGAAGGCGGGTCTGCGTACCTTGGTCGGCCTCGATCTTCAGCGTGCTGTCGTCCTGCCACGAGATGCGCAGACGTCCGGGGATCCGCATCAGCGCCGGCGCGCCATACGCCTTGCACTGTAACCCCGCGGCTTCGTCCTTCGCCGGGTTCCAGGCATTGATGATCGCCACCACCGTCTGCTTGTATGGGATGCTCGCCGCATCACCCTTGAGCGGCGTCACCATGCGCCAGCGGTAGTCCTCCATGACCGGCGACACCCAGGTGCCGGTGAAATCGACGAGGGCACCTTCCCTGCCAATCTTTGGCGGCGCTGGGACGGGCGGGCCGGGTGGACCTTGCGCCGTCAGCCCTTCGCATAGCCCAGCCACCAGGGCGACGATCGCGCACATGCGTCTCATGAGTCGTGTCCCTACTTCGCCGTCAGACTTCGATAGATCGCCGCGACGAAATCCGCCGCTTTCACGAAACTCGTGGCGGTGACGTACTCGGTGTCGTAGTCGCGCGACGGCGCGGCGGCCTGCACCTGCTCGAGCGTCATGCCCTTCTTGATCGCGTCCTGGACGCGGTCGCGGACGATCACCACCATGTCGCGATATTCCACGACGTCGGCTTCGTCGCAGATGCGCCCGTGGCCGGGCAACGTAGGTGCCGCCCTCCTGCGTGTGGCCCGGCACTGTCAGATCGAGGATGTGATTGAGCGCGGCGATCTCGCCGCTCACGCTGCCGCCGTTGGCGACGTCGATGAACGGGTATCCGCCCGGCGTGAAGATGTCACCGGTGCTGACGACGTCGGACCGCGGGAAATAAACGATGGTGTCGCCGTCGGTGTGCACGCGCGGCTAGTGATGCAGAACCACCGGCTCGTCATTGAAGCGCAGGTCCTTGAAGGGCGTCGCGTATTCGTCGCGCGGCAGGCCGGCGTCGCTCAGTCGTGGACCGCTCGTGCCGGGCGCGCACAGGCGCGCGAGCACGTTCGAGTGCGCGATGATCTTGAGCGGCTGCGTGCCGTCGAGGCGGGCGCCGAGGAAATCGAGCGGCTTCTTCGCATCCGGCTGGGCGAAGGCGTCGTTCCCACCTACGTGGTCCGGATGCAGATGGGTGTTGACGATCCAGAGCACCGGACCCTTGAAGCGCGCCCGCACTTCGGTCGTCAGGCGCGTCGACGATGCGGCCAGGCCGGTGTCCACCAGCAGAATGCCGTCCTTGCCGTTCTGGACGGTCACGTTGCCGCCAGCACCGGCAATCACCGACACCGCGCCCTGCACGGGATACACGCGCAGGGATGGAGGCTCGGTCTGTTGGGCCAGCAAAATGCCCCGGTCTAAGAGACCGAGGGCCGCGTACGAACCGCCCGAGTTTGAAAGACCCGCGCCTACGTACGCGAGCAAGGCGAGCGCGAGCGCGATACGACGGGTCATCGCTGGCCTGAGGGCGGCGGGCTCGGCGCCAGCAGGCAGACGGCGTTCGCGGCGGCACCGCAGTTGCAGTAGCGCTCGCACACCAGCTTCGGCTTCTCCGGCTTCGGCATCTTCGAGCGGTACTCGGGATAGAGCGTCTCCGCGCCGCCCCGCGTGACTTGGTACGGCAGCCCGTACCAGTCGGCCACTTCGTGGAGAAACGGATTGGTGCCGGGCAAGTGATTGGGCACGTAGTCCTTGCGCTCTCGCGGCACCTCGTCGCCGTACTCACAGATGTCGCGGCCCATGCGCTGCCCCGGGTCGAGCACCCACGTCTGGCTGCGCACGAGCGGCTCGGTGAGAAATGCCGAATCGGTAATGACCGTCGTCACCGTCAGGTAGTTGCCGTGGCGCATCCAGTGCTCGGTGAACGTCGCGTTGACGCTGCGGGCGATGCCGTTGCGACGCATGTAATTCTCCTTGAGATGCGTCGTGCGAACGTTGAGCATGTTGTTCTGCCACGTGCCGGTCGAGAAGCCGGACCAGGTGTGCGGCGCCATATCGTCGGGATGGGAGCGACCGTCCATCCAGATCGTCCGCTCCATTTCCTGGAACCCCATGCGCGTGTGCCAGGCGACGAGCTGCTGGGTGACCGGGTCGAGCACGGGATCGATGCGCATGTTCGACAGCCCGCGCATCTGATAGTCGCCGCCATGGGGACGACACTGGTACTCGGGCACGATCGAGATGCGGTCGGCGTCGTAGCTGTCGCCGCGCAGCCGCGCGGCGTCGTTGATCGGCAGCCCCATGTAATCGCCGAGCTCGGGCCCGGGGAGGCGTTCGGGAAGGTCCTCGTGATAGAGCGACGCCCACGCGCCCGAGAAATCGACTTGGGCCCAGGCCGGCACCGCCGGCATTGCGAGAAACAGCGCAACGAGGACGACGCGCATGCCGAGACGATGACATGCGCCTCGAGAGTGCGGCTAGTAAGAAACGGACACGGCGGCCGTGCCCTGGTCTGAAAGACCAGGATTCACGTACTCGGCATCGTGCGGACCGGGGCGGAAGAAGTCCCCTCCGGTCGGGCCGATCTGACTGATGAGCCGCGATGGCGGCGCCTCGGTGAGCGACTTGAAGTCCTTCACCAGGTGCATCTGATCGAAGTAACCGGCGCGCTGACTAACGTCGGCCCATGTCCGTGACGGCCGCGCCGTCTTCAATGACACGGCGAACGTGAATCGCGCCACCTTGGCGTAGTGCTTCGGCCCCATGCCGGCGTGCTCGACGAACCGCCGGCGGAAATGACGGTCGCCGAGACCGGCGCGCGCGGCCAGGGTCCACGCGTCGATGGCACCGTGCGCCACCGCGAGCGCCTGTGCCGCGCGGTCCACGGCGTGCAGCTCACCGGCGCCGGACAGCCGCGTGGCCAGATAGCCGTCAAGCGCGCACGCCATCTCCTTGGGCCTGGCCGCCGCTTCGATGCGTTCCAGAACACTGGCGATGCCCGGCCCAATCACGTCCGCCGCCGGGTGCGCGTAATCGGCGAGCGCGAATGAATCCGCGCCAAAGAGCCGATGGAACCCACCTGCCTGGAACAGCGCAAAGAATCCCTCGACAGGGCCGGGACGGAGGTCGACCCAGCGGCGGGTCTGCGGGCCGATCACCGCCGCGCGCGCCACTGTGTCGATCCCCTGCAGCCGATGGTCGAAGACGCGGCACGCGCTCCGCGGATAGAACGCGAGGCGCGTTTCGAGCACGGGCAGCACGGGATGCTGCGCGGTCGCGGTGCGGTGGATGTACACGTACCACCGCACGAACTCGCGCAGCGCCGGTGAAGGTTCGAGCCAGGTGATCATGGCCTCACCACATCTCTCAAGATGTGCCTCTACGTAGCCTCAGAAATCAAATTGCGACAGTGCTTAGGATCTCTCGATAGTGAACTAAGTTCATCGTGATCATGCGGCGCTTGTCAACGGCGGGTGTGCGGCCGATGACGTCAGGATCGGCGGGCGGGTTTGCCACGCCGCAGGTGTCTGCGTCGCGGACGACGCGCCTGCGCCCGGGCGTTCGAGCGATGACGCATGGCCGTGTTGATCCCGGCCAACGAACCGCTCCTGACGCCGGCAATAGCCGTGTCCAGCACGGCGTGCGCCAGGACGTCAGGATCGGTCCCCTCGGCAAGTCGATCGCAGACGTAGCCGGCCGCGATCCCGTGCACGCTCCACACGAGCACGTTGTACACAGTCACTGGATCGAGGCCAGGCACCACGTCTCCCGCCTCAACGCACTCCTCGAGCAGTTCGCCGACGTGCGCGTACATCTCCCTGACCACTCGCACCGCCGGCGACTGCCGGGGGGCCCGCGGGGCGGAGCGGTCCAGGAACATCAGGTAGAAGTACTCGGGATAGAGCTTGGCGAAGTCGTAGACGCCCCAGAAGAAATGCCGCAGGCGCTCGATCGGCGACGCCTCGGACGGGGGATGCGGGAGCAACTCTCGGCTCATCAAAAGGCGGAAGCCTTCCTCTTTGAGGGCGGCGCTGATCTCGTCCTTGGTCTTGAAGTAGCGATACAGCGCCGCCGGGCTGTAGTCGACTGCCGCCGCTATCTGGCGAATCGGCACGTTGGCATAACCGCCTTCGATGAACAGCCGTCGCGCCGCATCGAGGATCATGCGGCGCACTTCGATGCGCTCGGCTTCTCTCTTTATCGTTGTTTTCATGAACGGGGCAGCGGGCGTCGAGTCGCACCAATGCGCGCTCGCTCGAGCCTGCGGGGTTGATTATGACCGAGAGTGGAGGTCAGGGCGCACGGCGCACGTGGAGATCGCGGGGATCCAGTCGTTTTCGAGTGGCGTGACGCTCTACGCGCTGTGGCCGCACATGCATTTCCGCGGAAAGGATATGACGTTTACGCTGCGCTACCGCCGCCAAGAAGTTCGCAGAGCGTGCCCGAAGTGCCGTAGGGGTCTCAGAGCTCCAACCAGATGTTCCTGCCGTCTATCGAGGTCTCACTCGATGGCACCCGACCTGCGATTCGGCGGTTTCGACCCGCTCAGATAACGGCCGTCCGCAATCAGCGAGGCTGATACCCAGTATCTTGTGAACTTAGTTCACTTTCGTGCGCTCTTGCGCTAGACTCCCCAGACATGTCGGCCGCGGGCGTCCAAGTCGAGCCCTCACTTCCGACGTGAACGGGACGGATCGAAGTGGAATCCGAAGCCATGCCGGCCGTAAACGAAATTCAAAATGCAAACATGCCGATGCATTGAGGCCGACGTGATCGTAGTGGCCGGCTTCAGCCAGCCCGGGGCTGCGTGAACGCAGCCCCGACATTCAAACCAATACGGTGAATCACATGACGGGCCGAACGAGACCCTACACCGGAGCCGAGTACCTCGAGAGCATTCGCGACGGGCGCGAGGTCTACATTTACGGCGAGCGCGTCAAGGATGTCACGACGCATCCGGCGTTTCGCAACACCGCGCGGATGATCGCGCGGCTCTACGACGCGCTGCATGACCCCGCGACGCAACCCATCCTGACGATGCCTACCGATACCGGCGGCGGCGGGTTCACGCATCGCTTCTATCGCCCGAGTCGGAACGCCGAGGAGATGGTCGCGGCGCGCGATGCAATCGCGGCGTGGGCGCGCATTACGTACGGCTGGGTGGGCCGCAGCCCGGACTACAAGGCGGCCTTTCTGGCCACCCTCGGCGCCAACGCGAGCTTCTACGCGCCCTACGACGAGAATGCCCGACGCTGGTACAAGCAGGTCAACGACGAGGTCTCCTTCGTCAACCACGCGATCGTCAATCCGCCCGTCGATCGCGACAAGCCGCTGGACGAAGTGAAAGACGTGTACATGCACGTCGAACAAGAGACCGACGCCGGCCTCGTGGTCAGCGGCGCCAAGGTGGTGGCGACGACGTCGACGCTGACCCACTACAACTTCATCGCGAACAACGGCGCATTGCCGATCAAGACGAAGCCGTTTGCCTTCGTCTGCATGGTGCCGACGGGCGCGCCGGGCGTGAAGCTGTTCTGCCGACCGTCGTATGAGATGACGGCGGCGGCGATGGGGACGCCGTACGACTATCCGTTATCGAGTCGGATGGACGAGAACGACTCGATTCTGGTGTTCGACAAGGTGCTGGTGCCTTGGGAGAACGTGTTCGCGTATGGCGACATCGACAAGGTGAACAACTTCTTCCCGCGCTCGGGGTTCCTGCCGCAGTTCATGTTCCAGGGGTGCACGCGGCTGGCGGTGAAGATGGATTTCCTGGCGGGGCTGCTGCTGAAAGGTGTGGAAGCGACGGGCGCGAAGGATTTTCGGGGGGTGCAGGCGGCGGTGGGCGAAGTGCTCGCGTGGCGCAATCTGTTCTGGGCGCTGACCGATGCGATGGCGCGCAACGTGACGCCGTGGACGGAGGGATACGTGCTGCCGAATCTCGACGCGGGGCTGGCGTATCGCGTGATGGCGAGCACCGCGTATCCGAAGATCAAGGAGATCATCGAGAACACGCTGGCGAGCGCGCTGATCTATCTGCCGTCGAGCGCGCTGGACTTCAAGAACCCCGCGCTGCGGCCGTATCTCGATCAGTTCGTGCGCGGGTCCAACGGCTACACGGCCGAGGATCGCGTGAAGTTGATGAAGTTGATGTGGGATGCGATCGGCAGCGAATTTGGCGGGCGGCACGAGCTGTATGAGCGCAATTACTTCGGCAACCACGAGAGCATCCGCTTCGAGACGTTGATGGTCGCGGAGCTGACCGGCGCGGCGAAGCGGTACAAGGGCTTCGCCGAGCAGTGCATGGCGGAATACGACCTCGAGGGCTGGACGTCGCCCGATCTCGTAAAGGCTGACGACATCAGCGTGATCCTGAAAGGACTGAGAGCGGAAGCGTAGAGAACTCCCAAATCCCAAATCTCAAGTCACAACCGTCGACTGGGATTGCGGCGTGCTGCGGTTCGATGCGGCGGCCTTGGGATTGGGGACTTGGCCTTGGGACTTGAGTTGTGGAAAAGATTGAAACCACATTCGATTCGCGCGCGTTCCGCCGGGCCGTCGGTCAGTTCGTGACCGGCGTGACGGTGATTGCCATCGAGCTCGATGGCGAGATCCGCGCGATGACGGCGAACTCGTTCACGTCGCTCTCGCTGGAGCCACCGCTCGTGCTGTTTTGTCTCGGCAAGCAGACGAAGGCGGCACGCCTGATTCAAGCAGCCTGCGCGTTCTCGGTGAACATCCTCACCGAGGAACAGCAACCGCTGTCGACCTACTTCGCCGGCGCGTGGAAGGACGAGGCGCCGCCGCCCTTCTCGTTTACGGCGTGGCATCAGGGCGCTCCGCGCCTCGACGGCTCGACGGTGTCCTTGAGCTGCGTCACGCAAGCCGTTCACGAAGGAGGCGATCACTGGATCGTCGTCGGCGAGGTGATCGCCATTCACCGGACCGAGGCACACAAGGTGCCGCTCGTGTTCTACGGTGGAGGGTACGTGTCGCTGAAAGAGAAGGGCAACGAGAACATGTTCGCTTCGGTCACCCAACAACGGTCCGACTATTCCGACGGGGGTTAACCTACTCAGCCGGGAACCACACACTCGACGACTGGGCTAGTGTCGTCACGATGCTAAGGAGGAAGGAATGCGTGGACGGTGGTTTTTGCTCTCGTTCCTCATCGTGTTGAGCCCGTTGGTGGCGCGCGCCCAGGAGGGCCCGTCGATCAGCGGCGTCGTCAAGGATGCGCAAGGCTCCGTGATCCCTGGTGTGACCGTGGAAGCGGCCAGTCCGGTGCTGATTGAAAAGGTTCGAACGTCCGTGACCGACGGCACGGGCCGCTACGTGATTCCCGCCCTCCGGCCCGGTACTTACACCGTCACGTTCACGCTGTCGGGATTTGCCACCGTGAGACGGGAAGGCATCCAGCTGACGGGAACTGGCGTCACCACCGTCGATGCCGACATGCGTGTCGGTGCGGTCACGGAAACCATCACGGTCAGCGGCGAAACACCGATCGTCGACGTGCAGACCACTCGTCGCCAGACCGTGTTGGATCAGGAGGTCGTCACCGCGATTCCGACCTCACGCAACAGCTTCGCGGTGTCGGTCTTGATCCCCGGCGTCAGCCTCGCCTTCTCCGGCACGCTCGGCTCGCCCAACAACGCCCAGGACGTGGGTGGGTCGCTCGGCCCGAGCACCGAGTCACTGAGTGCTCACGGCAGCCGGTTGCAGGATCAGCGCCAGGCGGTGAACGGCGTGGCCCTGAGCACGATGATTGGCGGCGGCTGGGGGGGCGGCGCCGTGCCGAACGCGACCGGCACATCCGAGTTCGCCATCGACACCGCAGCGGTGGACGCGGCGCTCGCCACCGGCGGACCCCGCGTCAACTTCATTCCGAAGGACGGTGGCAACCGGTACAGCGGCACGCTCTACGGCAGCTACGCGACTGAAAGCTTCCAGAGCGAGACGTCGGTCACCAAGGAAAACTTCCCGGCCATCCGCGCCAACACGATCGACAAGAACGGGGACTTCAATCCCGGCTTTGGCGGACCGATCGTCAAGGACAAGGTGTGGTTCTATCTGTCAGGCCGGTATCAGGTCGCGAACAACTTCGTCCCCGGCATGTTCTACAACCTCAACGCGAACAAACCCAATCCAGTCACGCACATCGTGTCGTACAACCCGGATCTGAATAGTCCCGCAAAGGCGCCGCGCGACTTCTCCGTGTATATGGGCCGCGCGACGTGGCAGGCCAACCCGAAGAACAAGTTCGGCCTGACCTACGACTACGAAAGCAACTGCTTCTGCCCGAACAACGTGAGCGCGACCCGCACGCCGGAAGCGGCCACCGACCGGCGCTTCCCGTTGCAACGGTTCGTCCAGGTGGACTGGAACTCGCCGGTCAACAGCAGGGTGCTGCTCGAAGCCAGCGCCATCCATCGCGTCGAGCGGTGGGGCGACATGGCCCTGCAGACCGGCAATGCCGGGAACATCGACGCGCTCGACCCGACGGTGATCGGGATCGCCGACGTCGGTCTGGCACCTGGGCCAATCGGCTTCAACTACGGTGCCGCAGCGCAGGGTCTGGCGCCGGGGTCGCCGGCGTACAACAACTCCTGGAACACCAACTGGCACTATCGCGCGGCCATTTCCTACATCACCGGCTCGCATCAGATCAAAGTCGGCTTCAACAATGCGTCGGGGCACTTCGAAAACCTGAACTACGACGTGAACCCGATCTTCTACACCTTCACGAACGGGGTGCCGACGGGTATCACCATCAAAGACTCACCGTTTACGGTGCAGGTCGACGTCGATCGGGATTTGGGGTTCTTCGCGCAGGATCGATGGACGCTGAATCGCTGGTCGCTGTACGGCGGCATCCGCTACGACAGTTTCAAGAACAGCTTCCCGGCGCAGGACCTCCTGCCCTCGAAGTACGTGCCGAATCGTCCGGTCACGCACTTCCCCCAGCAGGACAACATCTCGTGGAACGACATCACGCCCAAGCTGGGGGCGTCGTACGATCTGTTCGGTACCGGCAAAACCGCGATCAAGGTTTCGCTGAACAAGTACCTGCTCGGCTACGGCACCGCAGGGTTCTTCGAGAACGGCCTGTCGTCGAATCCTCACCCGATCAACACGCTGACCACCAACACGTCGATCGGTTGGAACGACGCGAACCACGACTTGGTCCCCCAGTGCAACCTGTTGAATCCTGCTGCGAACGGCGAATGCACCGGGTGGGCGAACCCGGGCTTCGGCTCACTGGTGCCGACCACGACCTACGATCCGAATCTGCTGACAGGCTGGGGAAAGCGAAACTACAACTGGGAGTTTTCCGCCGGTGTGCAGCACGAGCTCCTGCCCCGCGTGTCGCTGGACGTGAGCTACTTCCGCCGGGTCTTCGGGAA
>Ga0157375_10004373_pt1 | contig 12268 bp, 8 predicted proteins | sample M35metaG_FD_115311 | JGI IMG/M metagenome (GOLD analysis project Ga0157375, IMG submission 115311) | Miscanthus rhizosphere microbial communities from Kellogg Biological Station, Michigan, USA - M3-5 metaG | ecosystem: Host-associated > Plants > Roots > Rhizosphere > Soil | place: USA: Michigan...
TCAACGGTATGCAGACGCGGGCGCAGGCGCTCGAGGCTGAAGTTACCAAGCTGCGTGACGCGCCGGCCGGAACGCCAATCGATCAAAAATCATTGCAAGCCAAGATCGATCAACTCGAGCAGATGAAAAAAGACATTCAGCGCAAAGGTGAAGATGCGCAGGCTGCGTACAATCGTCGCCGGCAGGAACTCTTTACGCCCTTGCAGGACGAGATTGGCAGAGCGCTCGAAGCTTTTGCCAAGGCCCGCGGCATCAACGTGATTATCGACGCGGCTCAAGTGCCTTTGCTTTACGCTGCCGACAGCATCGACATCACCCGCGCATTCATCGCAGACTTCAACAGTAAAAACCCGGTTACCGCAGCCACTACCACGCCGCCTGAATAATTTCATTGCCAATTTCCGATTGCCAATTGTCAGAAAATCGGCAATCGGCAATCGGAAATTGGCAATCACTTTATGGAAACAGTTCTCGACTCACAGGCGATCCAAAAGCTTCTGCCGCATCGATATCCGTTCCTCCTCGTCGATCGCATCGTAGAACTCGTACCCCGAGAAAGAATCGTTGGCCTAAAGCAGGTCAGTATTAACGAGCCGTTTTTTCAGGGTCACTTCCCCGGCGCGCCCGTCATGCCCGGCGTGCTTGTGGTTGAAGCCCTGGCCCAGGTTGGCGCCGTGCTGGCGTTGCGTGAGATTGAAGATCGAGATCAGAAACTAGTCCTGTTTACCGGCATTAAGGAGGCGCGTTTTCGACGTCCTGTTGTTCCCGGCGATACGTTGGTTTTGGAAGTCACCGCATTACGCATCGGCTCACGCGTGCAGCGCATGCGTGGTGAAGCGAAGGTCGAGGGCCAGTTGGCCGCCGACGCTGAGATTATGAGTATTGTTGCGCCAAGGGAGTAGACCATCCACAGATTGCACAGACGGTATGTATCTGTGAAATCTGGGTAATCGGTGGATGACTTTAATCATGTCCGCAGCCACTCATCCCACCACCATTCATCCCACTGCGGTGGTGAGCCCAGCCGCGCGGATTGGTTACGACTGCTTTATCGGACCATACTGTATAGTCGGCGCCGAGGTTGAGCTTGGCGACGGCGTACGTCTTGAATCGCATTGCGTCGTCGATGGTCGCACCACGATCGGCGCCGGCACCCACGTCTTTCCATTTGTCTCGATCGGTCTTGCCTCGCAGGACTTGAAGTACAAAGGCGAGCCCTCGGAAACGCGCATCGGCGAGCGAAACAAGATACGCGAATTCGTTACGATTCATCGTGGCACTGCCGGCGGAGGGATGCTCACCAGAACCGGCAACGATTGTTTGATCATGGCCCAGGCCCATATCGCCCATGACTCCCTGATCGGCGACGGCGTAATCATGGCAAACGCGGCGACCCTGGCAGGACACGTCGTGATTGAAGACCGTGCGAACATCGGTGCTTATTCAGGCGTGCACCAGTTTTGTCGAGTCGGCAAAGAAGCCTACGTCGGCGGCTATTCGGTCGTAGTCAAAGATGCGCTTCCTTTCGCACTGACAGTTGGCAATCACGCAAAGTGTTACGGACTAAATATCACCGGCATGAAACGTCGCGGGTATTCACGCGCGACAATCGATGCGCTTCACCACGCCTTTCACCTGCTGCTTTCCGCAAAACTCAACACCACGCAGGCAGTCGAACGTATCAAGCAGGAGATCGACAACTCTCCCGAAGTCTCTGATTTGGTCCGCTTCATCGAAGCCTCGAATCGCGGCGTCACGAAATGAAATTCGGATTGATCGCGGGCAACGGCAAGTTTCCCTTCATGGTCGTAGAGGGTGCGCGTCGATCGGGTGTACCGCTGGTCGTCGCTGCCATCCGCGAGGAGACTGATCCCGAGATGGACCAGCGAGCGGAGCGCGTGAAGTGGGTCGGCATCGGCCAGCTCGGGCGAATGATCCGTTTCTTTAAAGAGGAAGGTGTCGAGAAGGCCATCATGGCGGGGCAAGTGAAGCACGTTCAAATCTTCAGCCGTGCGGTGCCCGACGCGAGAATGCTGAAAGTGCTTTTGAAACTACCACGCCGCAACACCGACGCATTGATTGGAGCAATCGCTTCGGAGTTACAGAGCGAAGGTATCGAGCTGGTTGATTCGACATGTTTTTTGCAGGATTCGCTGCCGAAGAGCGGGACCGTCACACGGCGCGAACCGAGCAAGCATGAACGAGAAGACATCGAATACGGTCTGGAGATCGCGCGTGAGATCGCTCGCCTGGACCTGGGCCAAACGATCGTGGTCCGGGGCAAAGCATGCGTGGCAATCGAAGCGATGGAAGGCACGGACGAGACGATCAGGCGTGCGGGCCGTTTGGTTGATGGCAGGCTTACGGTAGTAAAGGTGGCGAAGCCAAACCAGGATATGCGTTTCGATGTGCCGGTTGTTGGCGTTCCAACAATTGAAGCGATGGTGGAAGCCGGCGCGACGTGTCTGTGCATCACGGCGGGGAAGACGTTGATGTTCGATCGAGAGGAGATGATCCGCGCTGCTGAGCATCACAAGATCTCAATCGTTGCAGTTTAAGCCACAGATTTACGCAGAAAAACGCAGATCAGAAAGCTTTCTGATCTGCGTTTTTCTGCGTAAATCTGTGGCTAATTTCCGGGTGAGACCGCTTCCGCGGTTTGTGCGGCTTTCGGATCGTACGGTGAGGCAAGATACTTCTTCGCTATCGCCTGCGCGTTGTCGTAATCGATTCCCGACTGCACTGCTTTGTTGTATTCCGCCACCGCCCTGTTGCGCTCACCCTTTGCATCGTAAGCATTCCCACGTTTGATATGGGCCCAGACTTCGATCCACGACGGCTTCAAATTCCCGATCAGCGAGGCTTCCAGGTTGTCGAGCGCCTGTTGCCAGTTGCGCTGTTCCAGGTATAGCAGACCGAGATTGTAGTAGACCCACGAATTGGAACGGTCCAGCTTCAGCGCCGCTTCAAACTGCTGTTGCGCTTCGGCGTAAACCCCTTCCTTCATCTGTTCGATCCCGCGCCGCGCGATAATCGACACGCGCAGATCGTCTGACATGCGCAGGATCTTGTTGTTTGGATCTACAACCACTTCGATCGGCTGTCCATTCGATTCGAAGTCGAAATCTTCGCTGCGGCCTTCGATACGAACGGTCTTCTGCTGATTGTCGCCTTCGGCTCGCAGCAACAAGTCGACCGGCATGCGCAGCGATTCGAGGTTCTGTTTGACTGTGCCGCGCGTGCGGAACTTGCCCTCGCGCGTGCGAATGATTTGATAATCAACCGTAAACTCGGGTACCCCAGTTCCTTCGACCCACTGCGCGAAGAAGTACCGCAGGTCGCCCTGCGAGATCTTGTCCGCCAGTTTTTCAAAGTCGTCTATCGACGCATTCTTGCCCTTGTAGGTTTGGAGGAAAGTCGCGAGCAGTCGATCGAAGTTTTCTCGTCCAATCGTCTCGCGCAGCATACGAAAGACCATCGAGCCCTTGTAAAAGACAATCGATTGGTATGCGGCTGACTGGTCATCGAGGGCGCTGGGCGCACGCGCGATCGATGCTGTTTGCTCGAAGGTCAGCGCGCGTTCCTGTTGCTCGCGTTGGGCCGCCTCGAGGCCGCCTGCACTCAATGTGCTTTCACGAAATGCAAACGCGCTCCACTCCGCAAGTCCCTGGGAAATCCATGCATCGTCAAACGACTTCAGACCGACGCTCTGGCCCCACCACTGGTAAGCAATCTCTCTTTCAATCTTCTCTTCCGGCACTGGCCGTGACGTGTCGAACATCTTGTTCGACAGGAAAATTATTCCCGGGCCGGAGTAAGTATCTAAACTCTCGTCGTCGATCTGCACAACGACCAGCCTGTTGCCGAAGAGCGGCGCGCCGTATTTCTTCGTATAAAACTCGAGCACTCGGCCGGTTAATTCAGCATACGCTTCGAGGCGTTTTTCGCTGCCCGGCATGGCGTAAAGCTGAAGGTCATAATTGCTGTAGCGCAGGTTCCTGTTTATGTATTGTCCGGCGGCGAAGTTTCCGATCAGTACGGGCTGGCGATGCACGAAGTGATAACGAACTGCACCCTCTTTCGGCGACGGCTGCGCCACTATCGCATCGTCGCTGGTTCCGGCAACTTGCAATCCCGCAGGCACGATAAACGTGATATCCGATGTTGCTCGATCGGCTGCGTAATCATGAAACGGAAACCAGCGAGACGCATACATCAGGTAAGAACCTTCGGTGCCGACGTAAGCTAAACGCTTGGTAGCCAACGGTCCGCCTTCCGGAGACACGAGCGCGCCGCTCCAACGAATCCTCAACGTGACCGGCTGATTTGCGGGAACGACCTGGCCCAGATCGATGCGTACGCTGGGTCCGAGCGAGCCGACTCCGACGGCATCCTGAACATACCCGGTCAACGCCTTGCCGTCTTTCTCGATGCTTTCCACTTTCAGCGAGCCGTTGAGCTCGAAAACCACCGAACGCGTTGCATCCAGGGGCACGAACGTCACATCGGCGCCGGCGCGAAGGAGGTGTTGATCCGGGATGATTTGAGCTTCGATGCGGTAGTGCGTGACATCAAAACGGCTGGCGGCTTGCTGAGGCGCGGGCTGCTGCGACCTTACCGAGAGGGCCAGCGCCAGCACGGCAAAAACCGTCATAACGCTGGGGAAAATGAGCTTTATTCTTATCATGGCTTTTATTGCAAACGATTATACAGTCGAGGACTTTGGATGGTAAGAACGGCGGAGTCGGTTGGCTGTGATTCGACAGAACGCCTCTTTGGAGTGCGGCGGCTTGCCGCCGCTTTGCCTCGATCAAGCGTCATCGGTAACAAAGCGGCGGCAAGCCGCCGCACTCCAAAGAGGCGTCAGCCACGGCCGCTTGACAGCGCACTCTCCAGCGCATAGGTTAACAGTGGAAAACCTTCAGTCCAGACATCATTCACAGCTAAAGGAGTTTGATTCATGAGACGCGTGTCTAGATTTTTGTCCCCACTGTTTGTCTGCGCGCTAGCAGTTCTCTCCGCCCAGGCACAGGGGCCTCGCAACGTGCGAGTCGATTTCAAGGAGACCACGTTAAAGAACGGTTTGCGCGTGATCACTGTTGAAGATCATTCAGCGCCCGTAGTGGCAATTTCGATAACGTACAACGTCGGTTCCCGTAACGAACGCCAGGGCCGCACCGGCTTTGCGCACCTCTTCGAACACATGATGTTCAAGGGATCCGAGAACGTTGGCTCGGGTGAACATTTCCTGCTCGTCTTTAACAACGGCGGCAACATGAATGGCACCACCAACGAGGATCGCACAAACTATTTTGAGGTCCTGCCGGCAAACCAGCTCGACCTGGCTCTCTTCCTCGAATCGGATCGCATGAAAAGCCTGGCAATTACGAAAGAGAACTTCGACAACCAGCGCAACGCGGTCCAGGAAGAACGGCGGTTGGGTGTTGATAACGAGGCGTACGGCAAGAGTGAGGAATTGCAGCAGGGATTGATTTACGACAACTTCGCTTACAAGCATACGACGATCGGTTCAATGGAAGATCTGAATGTGGCGAGTGTTGAAGACGTCTCCGCATTCTTCAAATTGTATTACGCACCAAACAACGCGGTGCTCACTTTAGTCGGCGACTTCAAGACCGACGAAGCGCTGGCGAAGATCCGCAGCAGCTTCGAGAGCATTCCGCGCCAACCGGATCCACCATCCGTTGATATGACTGAGCCGCAGCAGAAAGCAGAACGGCGCGCCACTGTTGACGATGTCCTGGCACGCGCGCCACGCGTCGATCTCGCGTACAAAGCTGTTCCTGGGAACACGGCTGATTTCTACGCGCTCCAGGTGTTATCGGCAGTCCTGCAAGGCGGGCAGAGCTCACGTCTTTACCAGAAGCTTGTAAAAGAGAAGGAGATGGTTACGAACGTTGGCGGCTTCATGGATGAGAAGCGCGGCGTCGGCGCCTTCTACTCCAACGCCACCCTGAGACCAGGCGTCAAGACGGAAGACGTTGAAAAGGTGATCTACGACGAGATCGAGCGGCTGAAGAAAGAACCAATCGCTGATTGGGAACTTCAGAAAGCAAAAAACACGACGCGGCGAAATTTGATCAATAACCTGCAAAGCTCACTCTCTCGCGCCGTCATCATTGGCCAGTACACAGTCTATTACAACGATCCGAACCTGATCAATACGCGACTTGATAAAGTTGCCGCGGTGACGAAGGAAGACGTGCAGCGTGTTGCGAACAAGTATCTGGCCGATACAAATCGCACCGTTGTAATCACAATGCCGAAGGCAAAGACCCAACCCGCAACGGGCGCGACGGGACAGTAAAGGAGTTATATCAATGAGAATCATGAAGAACAGAAACCTTATCCTCCCGCTGATGCTGATCGTGCTCGGCTCGTCTTTGGCTTTGGGCCAGGGCGGAGCGCCGCCGCAGCAACAGCAACCAACCACCAAGGGCGCAGTTATCAAAGGTAAAGCGCCCGTCAACAAGGAAGTCTTAAAAGTAAAACTTCCTCGCGCTGAAGAAGCCACGCTGAAAAACGGTTTACAGGTGATGTTGCTTCCGTCGCACAAGCTGCCCACCTTCAACATGCAGATGGTTGTGTTGAGTGGCGGTCTTTCTGACAAGCCTGATTATCGTGGTCTCGCAAACTTCACCGCGAGCTTGCTGCGTGAAGGAACAACCAAGCGCTCCAGCAAAGACATCGCCGAACAGGTTGATGCGCTCGGCGCGACGTTAACCGCAAACTCAGGCCTGTCGTCGTTGACCAGCACCGTCAGCGCCAGCGGCCTGGTTGAGAATTTCGACCCGGCACTCGAGTTGTTTGCGGACGTCATTAGAAACCCGACCTTCCCGCAGGCTGAGGTGGACAAATACAAATCACGTATCCTGGCCCAGCTTCAGTTTCAACGATCAATTCCGCAATTTTTGGCAGCGGAACAGTTCAACCGCGCCATCTATGGCACGAGCCACCCGGCCTCGTTGATAGCTCCGCCCGCGGAGTCGATCAAGAAGCTGACGAGCAAAGACCTCGCCGACTTCCATTCAACTTACTATCGTCCCAACAATGCCATTCTCGCGATCGTTGGCGACGTCACGATGAAAGAGATCCTGCCGAAGCTCGAGAAGGCATTTGGCGACTGGCAGAAAGGCGACGTCCCGGCGCCGACCATTCCGCCTGCTCCCGCGCAATCGGAGTCGCGGATTTACTTGATCGATCGACCAGGTTCGGTCCAGACGGTGTTGCAACTCGGCACGCTCGGTATCGAGCGAACCAGCCCTGATTACTTCGCAGTACTGCTGGCTGATCGCGTTCTCGGTGGTGGTCCAACAGGCCGGCTCTTCTTGAATCTGCGCGAAGACAAGGGCTACACCTATGGAGCCTACAGCAATTTTGGTGGTTCGAAATTCAGAGGCACCTGGACCTCGAGTTCGGAAGTCAGGACTGACGTTACGGAAGGCGCAATGAAAGAGTTTATGTATGAGCTCAATCGCCTGCGTACCGAGCCCGTCACGGCTCAGGAACTAGACAATGCGAAGCGAGCGATTATCGGTAGCTTTGCGCTGTCGCTCGAGCAGCCAACAACTCTGCTGCAAAACATCATCACGCAGAAGATCTACAACCTGCCGGCGGATTACTGGGACACGTACCCGCAGAAGGTTTCGGCGATTACTGCGGCAGATGTGCAGAAGGCGGCGCAGAAGTATCTCGACATGAGCCACTTGCAGGTAGTTGCGGTAGGTGATGCGTCGAAAGCTCGCGAGGTCCTGGCGAAGTATGGGAAGGTTGAAGTGTACGACGCTGAAGGAAAACCGGTCGGAACTCCTCCGGGCGAGAACAAGTAACACGGATTACACGGAACAAAAACACGGATCAGAAAATGCTCTTTCTGATCCGTGTTTTTTTCCGCGTAAATCCGTGTTAAGGCTTTGTTCCTACGAAGTCGATCTCTTTTTGATCCTCATACAAGCCGGGAAACGCACGATCCATCGGAGCAAAGGTGTAACCTTCCTTTGAAGGTATCACTCGATACGTCTTCTGCGACGGCGCGACCGTGAACGAGTAGTTACCTTCGTTATCCGTCGTGGATGCCAGCACTGTTCCTGAAGGACTAATCAACACGACCACCACGTTCGGAACTCCTACCTTATTCGAATCGACAACACGTCCAGCGATTTTGACGTTCGAACGCAAGCGCGACGCGACGTTCTTGAGATCCGCCTCAGACATCGACCGAGAAGAATCAGCGGCAGGTGCAGGAGAAGAATCAGGAGCAGGCGCAGTTTCCGATTTCGGAGTTTCCGTAGGGCCAGGAGCAGGAGCAGGGGAAGAATCAGGAGCAGGTGTAGTTTCCGATTTCGGAGTTTCCGTAGGAGTAGGAACGGGTTCCGGAGTAGTGGCCGTTGCTGGCGTGCTGCTGTTTACTGCTCCTGCTCCCGTGGCTACCGCCCCTGTTCCGAGCTGTTCATCCAGTCCCTCGAGCGAACCCTTCACACTCCGGTACAGTTGCTCGATTACGGAGCGACGAACAGAATCAGCCGGTGCTCCGTGATAGCTCTTGATGTAAGCCTCGAGTGCCTGCTCCTTCTGTCCTGATTGCTCGAGGGCCACACCCAAATGCCAGAGTGCGGCGCGCCACGCGGGAGTTTCGATGGGCAGTACCAGCGATGCCTGCTTGAGATGAGTGATCGCCTCCGGATATTTTTCCTGATTGAACAGTGCCCACCCGTGCAGATCTTCAATGCGGCCGTTCAGAAGGTTTGCCAGCACGTCGCGCGGCGCGTCCGCAACATCCGGCACGCTTCCCGCGGCGATTGCGCGAGCACGCAGGTCCCTGAATTCATCGGCCTGCACGGCGATCGTAAGCACCGGAACTTTGAGCGCTTCGTCCGAAGCTTTTTTCGCCTCGGCGACCAGATCGAGCGCCGTTGAAACGCCAACGCCGTTTCGGAGCAAGCGACTTGCTGCGTACAGTTGACGAAAAGCACGCATGCTGTCACTTCCTGCTGCAAAATCCTGCGCCGCTGCAACCGCATCAGATTCATTGATCTTTTGGCCGTCAGTTGCCGGAGTGATAGCGGTGTTGAAAGCGAGCAGCGCTTTCAGGGTTTTTGCATTCGCGGCACTGTCGGCAGAAGTTGGCTGGTAAATTCCGGCTCGTCGTTCCGGCGCAAGCAATTCGATAAAACCTGGCTCACTCGCCGGCACGTGTCCCGCCAGATAAGTCTGAATCTGGCCGTCTTTTATTGTGAACGACTCGCGCAGGACCTCAGCGGTTTCGTCGTAAAGTCCCATCGACAACAAAACGTTCGCGAGCTCGTAAGTGAGCGTCGGAAATTTCCCGTACTGTCGCGTGTAGCGCATGGCTCGCTCGGCATCCAGCGGCCGATTCAAACCGAGCAACGAATGGACGAGCGCGATTTGTCCCCACGTATAACGCGGCTCGATCGCAATAGCTTTGCGAGCGAGATCGAAAGCCTTCTCGTTGTTGCCGTGCGCGGCCAACCAGTATGCCGCGCCGGAGAGCAATGGAAGATTGCGTGGTTCGTCAGCCAGCGCTGCATCGAGAGCGGCGTTTGCTTCGTCAGTGCGACCGAGCTCAAAGAGCGAAATCACTTTGCCCGCTTGTGCCGCTTTGTCTTTTGGATCAGCGGCGAGTTGTTCCTTGTAGAGAGCAAGCGCTTCCTCAGTTTTGCCTGAGGCGCGATACAGATCCGCTAGACTGCCGCGAGAGACTTTCGACGTCGGATCCAGTTCGAGAGTGCGTTTGTATTCCGTGATCGCTTCATCGAGTCGCAAAGAGATGTGCAGACCGACAGCCAGGATGCGATGCGCTTCGGCAAGATCAGGCGCGAGCTTTACCGCATTTTGAGCGATGCGAACGGTTTCACTCCCTTGCTCGATCCCGAGATAGAAACCAGCCACCGTAAGGAATCGTTTGGGATCCGTCCCGAACTTGGCTTCGACGTTCTGCGCGGCTTTGAATGCCGCTTCACGCTCGCCGCGCATATAAAGATTCATCGGGATCTGCGAAATGACTCCCGAGAAGAGTTGGTCGGAGATCGTGGCGTCAGCCTCATCGATTGCGCGAAGCAACTGTTCAATACCACCGGCTATATCGGCGTTTTTTAACTTCTGATCGCCGAGTGCGGCATGGGTACTTATCAGTAGTTCAGTGGCGCGTGTTCGCGATTTGGAGTTCGGATGAGCATCGAGCCACTCTTTCAGCTTGACTGCGCGTTTGTCGAGTGGGAGTGTTAGTGTCAGCTCCACTTCTTCCGATTCGTCGGCATCTTCTTCCGCGATCTGCGCAGCAGTTTTCTTTTTGACTGGAGGCTTCACTCTTGTAGTCGCGCTCGATTTGAGCGTTTTTGTGTTTGACGGTTCATTCTTTGGCGACTCAACGGCCTCTGTCTTCGGTGACTCAGCAGGAGTTGGTTCTGTCTTCGCTTCTGTTTGGGGCGACTCTGATGGACTTGGTTCCGTACTCGGAGTTTCATTTGGCGTCGGGTTGGTTTGCGGATTTTCTGCCGGCGGAGTCGACTGTGGTTTAGCATCCTCCGCTACTATACGCGGACGTGTCTTCTGTTCGTCTTTGGCCTTGACCAGAACAGGTTGCGACGAATCGTTCGCGACTTCAGGACTGTTAGCCGCCACTGCGGACCCATCAAGGTCCGCGACATTGAAACCAATCTTCTCAGCGAGTGCAGTCGCGAAAACGTGCACACCGCTATCGATCGCCTCCGCGAAACGCCCATCACTCAAAGGCCCGCGCATGCGATACGCCATTTCACCCAACACGCCGTCGGGCAATGCCGCTTGCGCGGTTCGACTGAACTGAGTGAATGAAGTCTTTGAAGCTGTCGACACAACCAGCAAAAGGCTCTTGCCGCGAGTCGTCTTCGCGCCGATGTTCCAGTCGCGTGCTAGTTGTTGTGAGAAGACGGAGATCTCATCAGCGCTGTCGACCGTTGCCACGTAGAGTTCGATTTTGCTTTTTTCTTTCAGGTTCTGGAGCAGGCTTTCAAGACGGCTCTTAGTTTGAGCGTCGATCACTCCGGCAAAATCGCTCACATGACTCGCGGGCGCGGGCAGTTTGCCCGACTGCGCAAGTGGGTTTACGCTAATCAGCAGAAACAAACCAACCGCTGGAAAAAACGCCAACAGGCGCTGTACGACTCGAGATGATGGGGTCATGTCGATAGGGTTCCGCATTCAGGATTGTGGGGGGAACGAATCGGCGCTCATGATACCATCGGCAAGCCGATATGAGCGAACTAGATGAAGCTTGGGCAGCGGCTTTGTCTGAAGCCGAACATAGAGCACGCCTCGCCGGTCGCAAGGACGTGATCGAATATCTATCGCTCAGGAATTCCAACGATCTTCTGCGCCAGGCCGGCATTGATTGGTTGATCGCGGGATTCACGAACCTTGCAGGCGACGCGAATCGTGCCGGCGCGAGCATTCAAATAGCAAAGAAAGAGGACCATCGCTTTCCCGCCGGATCGTCGACGATGGTTGGACTTCTCCTCACACTCAGCAACGGAGTCCGGACATTGTACGTAGAGGCTGGCTGGCCACGCGTGCCGCGCGATGGATTCGTGCGTGGAGGTGGTTTGGCGTGCGCGAACATTCGTCATTTGGGAATTCGTCAGGCCGACCAGGAGTTGTTGCTGACAAAAACAAAGACTGGTGCACCCGCGTGGCAGTTTGTCTTGAATAAACATCTATCCCTCCACGAATCTGACATGCGCCACCACATCGACATCCTTCTCGACAAACATTAGTTTGCCGCAACCATTTCCGTCAGCCGCTGCACGTTTTCGCGTTTACTCTCCCCATTTTCATCCAAAACACAGCGGTTTTTGCGTTCTCGCGCAAAGGCACGGTAGTTGCCGAACGAGTAACAGGTCGAAGTGATACCTGAGGAGATAGAAGAAATGACGAACCGACACACACTGAGGTTTTCAATCCTGGCTGCAGCGATTCTGGCGCTGAGCCTACCCGCTGTCGCAGCGGCGCAGTGGTATCCCCAGGATCGTTATCCAGACAATCGCGGTTACGGACGCTACGACGATCGCGGACTGCGCGATTCAGTCCATCGGCTGGATCGCTTAGCAAAAGACTTTGAGCGCGACATGGACCGCGCACTCGATCACAGCCGAGTCAATGGATCGTCCCGCGAAGATCGCATTAACGAGGAAGTGCATCAGTTCCGTAATGCGGTTGGCGATTTAAAATCGAGAGTTGGCAACGGCCGCGA
>Ga0157375_10004374_pt1 | contig 12268 bp, 9 predicted proteins | sample M35metaG_FD_115311 | JGI IMG/M metagenome (GOLD analysis project Ga0157375, IMG submission 115311) | Miscanthus rhizosphere microbial communities from Kellogg Biological Station, Michigan, USA - M3-5 metaG | ecosystem: Host-associated > Plants > Roots > Rhizosphere > Soil | place: USA: Michigan...
GTCACGAATTCCGTGCAGGAGATGACCGCCTGCAGGCCCGGATCAAGATTGCGGGAAACGATTGTCTGCAATGCCAGCACGATTTGCGACGCGATCACGATGGGGTCGATACCCATGTGCGGCCTGGCGGCGTGCGTGCCACGGGCCTTGATGTGAATGACGAAATTGTCTTCGCTGGCCATGATGCCGCCGCTGCGCGTAGCGAACGTCCCGGCGGGCATGCCAGGCATATTGTGCGCACCAAAAATCGCGTCGACGGGAAATCGCTCGAAGAGCCCGTCGTTCATCATCGCCTTCGCGCCGCGGCCATGCTCTTCGGCTGGCTGAAAAATAAATCGCACCGTGCCGTTGAAGTCCCTTCGTTCGGCAAGCAGACGTGCCGCGCCGAGAATCATCGACATATGTCCGTCGTGTCCGCAGGCGTGCATCTTGCCTTGCGTTCGCGATGCATGTGCGCGGCCCGGTGCGTTCTCCGCGATATTCAGCGCATCCATGTCGGCGCGCAGGCCAATCACGCCGCGGCCATTGCCGACTGCGAGGTTCGCGACCAGGCCCGTTCCTCCAATTCCCCGGTGCACGTCAAGGCCCAGGGCTTTCAAGGCTCGCGCGACATAGTCCGAAGTGGCAACCTCCTCAAAGCCGGTTTCCGGGTTCTGGTGCAGATGCTGACGCCAACTCTTCAATTGCGATTGCAAGGTGCTTTCCATGACGCGTGTGCCTTTTCGATGGTGACTCGAACTGACTTATCGAATCGTGGCTTTGAGCCATTGAGTCTGACGTGAAAGAACCGAGCCGGCCGTCTCGCCGACACATTCGCTGTAGACCGACGGTGCCGTCGCTCCCTCTGTGCTGATCACCAGAACGCGTGACGCTCTGTTCAAACCGATGGCACGCGCCACTGCCGAGTCGTGCATCGCCACTTCGACGCCGGCATAGCCTGCGGCACCGGATTCGCCGACTACCAGCGGAATGTCTGCGCCGCTACCGGCCGCGAGCCTGCGCATCGCCGCGATCGCGTCTTCATCGCTGATCGTCAGGAAATGGTCCGCGCACGGTTCGAGGATTTTCCAGGCGAGTGGTGAAGCCTCTCCGCACGCAAGGCCGGCCATGACCGAATCGACGGAACCTGTCGCTTTCGCCGCGCGACCTTCGAGCGCGCTTTGATACAGGCAATCCGCCTGCTGCGGCTCAACGACGACGAATCGCGGGCGCTTGCGCCCATGAATCTCCCAGAGATAGCTGGCGACCCCGGCAGCGAGACCGCCGACACCGCCCTGCAGAAATACATGCGTGAAAGCGGATGCGTCTGCACGACTTTCAGACTGCTCGACGATCTCGGCTGCGATCGCACCATAGCCCTGCATGACGTCGCGAGGAATTGCTTCATATCCTTCATAGGATGTGTCCGAGACCACGTGCCAACCGTTTTCCTTCGCAAGGCGTGCGGCCTCCTGCACGGACTCGTCGTAGTTGCCGATGATGCGAATGATCTGCGCGCCATAGGCAGCGATAGCCCGTTCGCGCTCAGCGCTCACGTTGGCGTGCAGCACGATCACGCAATTGCAACCGATCGTTTGTGCCGCGGCGGCCAGGGCCTTGCCATGATTTCCGTCGGTCGCGCTGATCACGACGAGGTTCGCGAGCATGTCCTTGTAGCGTCCCTGAATCAAGCCCTTCGGATCGAGATCATGCTCGGGCCACAAACGCAGGATCAGGCGTACGAGCGCGATCGGCGCGCCCAGGGCCTTGAAACTGCCGAGCGGTGAGCGGATGGATTCGTCCTTGATGCTCAGACGCGCCACGCCAAGTCGCGCCGCCGCATCGGGCAGATCCCATAGAGGCGTAGCGGACGAGTTGAGAAGCTTCCAGTTCCTGAGCCATGCACGGCTCTCCTCAGCGGACTCGACGCTCAAAATTGCCTTCAGATCGCGGGGATAGTCAGTGTGCGACGCATGCTTGTTGGCGATCAGCATTCCAATGTGGCTCCAGTGAAAAGTGTCCGGCGCATACCGTCGACTTGCCCTGCGGGAAATCGACACGCCAGCCAATGACAAAATAAATTTGCTTGACGTCGTTAAATTAATCCATAAATGTCGAGTTCCGACGCAATAATTTCTCATTCACCTAATGGAACCCGGCACCATGGCTGTCACCCTCGATGCATTCGATCGCAAACTGCTGGCCGAGGTCCAGCGGGACGCCCAAGTCCCTCAAAATGAACTTGGCACCCGGGTCAACCTCTCGACCGCCGCCGTGAACCGCCGTTTGCGCCGCCTGGCCGAAGACGGAGTGATTGACCGGTACGCGGCCATCGTCTCGCCCGAAAAGGTCGGATGTCCTCTTACCATTGTTTCCATGGTGGAAGTCGAGAGCGAGCAAATCGATCTGCTCGATTCCATGAAGCGGACCTTTGAACAGTGTCCGCAGATCCAGCAGTGCTACTACGTCGCGGGTGAGTGGGATTTCGTCCTCATCCTGACTGCGCGGGACATGGAGCAATACAACGACCTGACCCGGCAGCTTTTCTTTTCCAATAACAACGTCAAGCGCTTCAAGACGCTCGTGAGCATGAGCAGGGTGAAGGTCGGGCTCGGCGTGCCTGTGGATATCGACGGTTGAGGTACGTCATGTGGCGCGGCACGCGGCTGACGATGCTCACGGCGTCTGCGCGATGGACCTCGCACTGTCCATCGCGACGAACGTGGCTCATCTGACCACGCTCGCGTCGTGCCAGTCGCCCCGGTCAAACTGCCGGACCGTTATCGCGCCGTTGCGAATGTCGCCGTTTCCGTCAAACCTGATCGGACCCGTCACACCGTCCATTGCGAGGTTCTGAAGCTTGGGCAAATAGACTTTCGGGTCGACCGAGTCGGCTGCCTGCATCGCACCGGCCATCGCCATCACGGCATCGTAGGCATACGGCGCGTAGAGTTGCACCGGAACGCCGAAGCGCTGCTGGTAGCGCTTGAAGAATGCGTCTCCCTGCGGCATTTTCGACGGCGGCACGCCCGCCAGCGTGCAATACGTGCCGCTGTTCATCGCGGCGCCAGCGAGCTTGATGAATTGCGGCGTACAGGCCTCGTCGCCCGCAATGAGCTTGGCCTTCAGGCCAAGCTTTTGGGCCTGCTGGACGAATGCGGCCGCTTGCGTATCGCCGCCGGTGAAGACGATTCCGTCGGGCACGTGGGCCTTGATAGTCGTGAGCACGGCCATCCAGTTGGTGGTTTTGTCGGTGCCGTATTCACGCGCGACAACGGTGCCTGCCGAAGCCTTGACGGCTTTTTCGACTTCGTCGGCAAGTCCCTGTCCGTAGGCCGTTCGATCGTCGACGATCGCGATCTTCGTCGCCTTCAGTTCCTTCACGAAATAGGTGCCAATGACCGTTCCTTGCCGCACGTCGTTCGCAACCATGCGAAAGACGTTCTTATAGCCCTGCGCCGTGAGCCTGGGGTTGGTTGCGGACTCGCTGATCATCGGTATGCCGGCATCCGAGTAGATCTTCGACGCGGGGATCGACGTGCCGGAATTCGCGTGGCCGACCACGCCTGCAACACGATCATCGACCAGCTTCTGCGCAACGGTCACAGCGGTCTTCGGGTCGGCGGCGTCATCCTGCGAATCCAGTGCGAACGTGACCGGCTGCCCCCCGATACGGAGTTTCTTCGCGTTGAGATCCTCGATGGCGAGCCGGACGCCGTTCTCGTCATCCTTGCCTATGTGGGACAGTTCGCCGGTTAAGGGTGATACCTGGCCGATCCTGACCGTGACATCCGCCTCCGCCATAAGCGGCTGCACGGCGAAGACCATCGTCAGTAGAGAAGGGATGAATCTCGGGTTTTTCATGCTCGGGCGCTCGCTGGGTTGCGTCGACGATTGAAGGAAACTCGGGCACTTCCGCGGCCTTTTTGGATCGCGTGAGGCTGTAATGATCGTAAAAGACTGGCGCGATAGCCAAAATCCTCCGGTTGCGCTGCGATGCAATTTCTAACCGTTCTGACGCGTAAAAGTGAGAGATTTTTGACGTCGATGTTGCGGGGAGAAAGTGGTGCAGTGGTCAGCGGTGCAGGAAGTCGGCGTGACGCTGGATCGGCGCAAAGCATCAGTGATGCGGGCGACCGGCGAGAACGCTTCATATAGGGAAAGCCACGAGCGCGCACTGCTGGCGATGTTGCTCGATGGTGCGAACGGACAACGCGGGTTACGGGCGATCGAGCGCGTGCAAGTATTGCGGGATCACGCAGATCCGGCGTAGCGGGATGTGATGATCGGTATCGGCTTCGACGGCCTTGAATCGAAGGCCGCGGTCCACGGTCAGGAGAAGCGCGGCGCGATCGTGTGCGAGCGAACCGGCACCGGGTTGGGCACCGGCTTGTATTCCGGGCGCATGCTGAAGCTGTTCAACGCACGGCAGGGCGGCACTCCGTCCACCCGGCGTTCGCAGTCAAGGAATTGCCCCACGTACCGGCGTGGCGGATGGCTAGGTAAAGTCGCTCTTGAGATGCGCGCGAACGCGCTTAGCGACGAACAGCGGGATGTAGTCGATGATTCTCGCGTCCTGCTCGAACTCCGCCCAAACATCTGAATATATTTTGGATACCGTTTCAGGAGATGCGTGAGTCTCCTCTGCAATTGCTCGTACGATTTCCTCAACATTCGGCTGAGCCATCTGCTGCTCCTTCTCAGTAATTGAAATTTTTTGCCGCGCGAGAGGCGATTAAACTCGCACACACATTCGCGTTCCAATTGAAATCAACTATCAATTCGTCAGCAATCTTTGGCGGTAAATTTCAATAATCCTTAAATGCCTACTGCAAGAACACAGCGCGACACTTCTGCGTCGAACACGCGGTTCGTTTGTCCGTCACGCGTTTAAATAACGACGCAGCCGGGATTAAGAGGCGATGAAAAGGGATTTACTTTCCCAAAAGCGGGTGTCTCTTCCAATCTGCGGTTTTTCCGCGCATCGCCCGACGCGGATTCGTGATTGGCAATTGAAATGCAACCCAGCTAGCGTTGCCATGCCATCCGCCTGAAGTGTTACCGCGAGGCTGCATGAACCGAACGTGACGCCGGCCGCAAAGCAGGCATGCTCTGCTGCCGGCAGGCACCGCATTCAACCGCCACGTTCCATCAGTACTTGATGTCCCGCTTTTCCTGGCGGCCGCCCTGCTTCGTGTCGCGCTTGTCCTGCCGGCACTGGGCGTTGCTCTTCTGGTTGGCGGCCCGGCAGTCGACCTTGTTCGAACGCGCGTCCTGTTTGGCATGTGGATTTGCGTTCCTGCCTTCCCGGCGCTGTTGTGACTGGTTGGTGGCGAGGACAGCGCCCGACAGCGCCAAGAGTCCGGCTGCGGCCAGCATTGCGCACGTCCGCCTCCAAAGTCCGTTTCCTGATTCGACCATTTTCACGCTCCTCTGTGCTTGGTTGAAACGGCGGTCAGTTGCCGCGCCGAGCCGCCTTCGCATGCTCGTAGAGAGCCAGACCCAAGAAACCACGTCCGATAAAGGCGAGCATCCATTACCGGCAGTCCATGATGGCACGAATGAGCGGCGACGAGAACGAATTCACATGCGGCAGTCATTCCCCGGAGGGAGCAATTGCTCGTGAGTGGCCGACGAGCCATCGGCTCGATCGACTCAGGCTTCAAGGCGAGGCACAGATGCTAAGCGAATTCATGTTCACATCGGCGTGCAATGCGCCTGCGGCACGGCAAGGCAATGGCCCGCGCGACGCCAGCCGCGCCGGGATTCACATCGGCGGGAATGCGGCAACCGGTTATGTCTCACCCGATGGAGCAGGGCTGGCATCGTCACCATGCTCTTTGACTGCATGCTTGCCGAGATATTCATCGACCGCGCTGCCTATCGTGGGATGGAATTGCGCGTCACCGAGAAGGTCCGTCAATTCGAAGCGCCTGAGCTTGTCGCGCACCGGGTCCTTGAGTTCGGCAAAGTGCAACTCGATGCCACGCGCGCTCAGCTTGTGGATCAGTTCGCGAAGCATATCCGCCGATGTCACGTCCACGCTCGTCACCGGCTCGGCCGCCACAACCACTCTGCGCACGCGTGTCGGCGATTCCGCGATAGCCTCTGACAGACGCTCCTGAAACAGCTCCGCGTTGGCGAAGAAAAGCGGCGCATCCCAGCGGAACAGCACGAGACCGGAAATCCGTTTGCCGTGCGGATAGCGCTTCAGGTCGTGATAGCCGCGCAAGCCGGGAACGCGCGCGAGAACCGCGAAATGCGGTCTCCAGCCATCCCACAGAAATTCGATGATCGCTATCACCACCGCGAGGCAGATGCCGGGGATGGCGCCAAAGATAGCGACGCCCGCCAGGCACGCGATGGATAGCCAGAACTCCCATTGCTGGATGCGGAAAATGCGCTTGAGGTCGTTGATCTCGAAGAGGCCGATGGCGGCGGCAATGACCACTGCGGCGAGCGCGCTGGTGGGCAGATAGCGCAGCAGGTTAGGTGCCGCCAGCAGCAGCGCCGCGACCGCCACGGCGCCTACGACGCCCGTCAACTGGGTTTTCGCGCCCGCGGCTTCCGCTACGGGGGTGCGGGAGGAACTGCTGCTGATCGGGAAGCCCTGGAAGAGTCCCGCCGCGAGGTTGGCGGCCCCCAGGCCAATCATCTCCTGGTTCGGGTCGACCCGGCTGTTGGCGCGTGCAGCAAAGGTTCGCGACAGCACGCTGGTGTCGGCGAAAGCGATGAGCGCGACCGCGCAGCCGCCAAGGACGATCTTCGTCAAGTCCGCGCCGCTTGCCCACGGCAGCGCAAACGAAGGCAGTCCCTGCGGAATCTTGCCGAGCACCTTGACGCCAAGATCGTCTAGGTCGAATACGCTGACGCACAATGTCGCCAGCACGACCGCGATGAGAATGCCCGGAAGCTTTTCGAAGCGCTTAAGGAAGAGGATGAGCGCGAGGCTTCCTGCGCCCACCGCGAAGCTGATCCAGTTGACCTTGCCCGCGGCGATGGCCTGCGCGAGGCTGACGATATCGCGAAGCGGTCCATGTTCCTCGATGGAGATGGCGAACAGCTTGGGCAATTGGCTGATCAGCACCGCGAGCGCAATGCCATTCATGTAGCCGTAGCGGATCGGCTTGGACAGCAATTCGGTGATGAAGCCCAGCCGCAAGATTCCCATCACGACGCAGACCACGCCGGAGACGATGGCCATCATGCTGGCCACGGCGATCGCGCGAGAGGGATCGCCGGCGGCGACCTGCGCAACCACCGCCAATATCGGTGCGGCGAGCGCGGAGTCCGGCCCGAGCACCAATATCCGGCTGGGCCCGAACACCGCATAGGCGAGCAGCGGAACAATCGTCGCGTACAGGCCGTATACCCCCGGAACGCCCGACGCCTCCGCATAGGCGATGCCGACCGGCACCAGCATCGTGGTCAGCACCAGGCCGGCGGCAAGGTCCTTCGGCAGCCAGCTTGCCTGATACCCTTTGACGACCTGGATGACGGGCAACGAGCGAAGCCATCGCTGTGCGCTTCCGGTACCGCGCTTCGAATGAATGGGACTGTTGGTCCGCATGGCTCGCACCTCCAGACAATTGAGAGGCATGGATAGCGACAATACGCTCTCGACCTTGCTGTCTGGATGGTACCGTTCCTGAGCGGCGAGTCAAACCGGCTATATGCCGCGAAGGTCTCGGACATGGGTCCGGCAGGCTCGCCAGATCCACCCTTGGTGACACCAGGGAGCGGGGAGGGGATAGAGGAACTCGACTGGACGACAGCGACCCATCGGCGCGACTCAACTCATGAACTGGACGCCCGAACGTCTCTTGAACCTCGGTAGAACCTCGTCACTGCGCAGGTTGCAGATGCGATGATCCTCGTCATTGCTGCAGGGCGTCAGTGCGCGGACATGACGCTCGCAAATGACAAGTCAATGCAGAAGGCTTTAGCGAGCCGCAACGGTCAAACGAGCGCCTGGCTGGCTGCGGCCGCGCGGCTGCGCAGCCAGTTGATGCTGGCGAAAAGCAGCACGGCGAACACGATCAGCATCGTGGCCACCGCGAGTATCGAAGGATCGATCGAGTCGCGAATGCCGCTCCACATTTGCCGGGGCACGGTCCGCTGATCCGGGCCGCCGATGAACAGAATGACGATCACTTCGTCGAACGAGGTCGCGAAGGCGAAGACGCTGCCTGTCGCGACCGCCGGGGTGATGAGCGGCAAGGTCACGCGCCTGAACGTGATCCAGGGCGTCGCGCCGAGGCCGGACGCGGCGCGCAGGAGGCTCTGGTCGAACGAAAGCAGCGATGCGGTCACGGTGATGACCACGAACGGTGTGCCGAGCGCCGCATGCGCCAGCACCACGCCGGGGTAAGAGTTCACGAGACCGAGCGGCGCGAAGATCAGATAGAAGCCTGCGGCGACGACGACGATCGGCACGATCATCGGGGAGATGATGATCGGCATGATCAGCGAGCGCAGCGGAAACTGCGCCCGGCTCAGGCCCAATGCGGCAAGGGTGCCCAGACAAGTGGCGATCAGCGTGGATGCCGCGCCGATGCCGATGCTGTTCAGGAGCGAGCGCTGCCAGTCCGCGCTTGTGAGCGCCTGTTCATACCAGCGCAGCGAGAATCCCTGCAACGGGTACGAGAAGTACGATCCGGAATTGAACGAGAGCGGGATGATCGCGAGAATCGGCGCAATCAGAAAGAACAGCACGAGCGCCGTATGCAGGCGCACCCAGCGCCCGGCAATGCGTTCCGTCAGCACCTTGTTGCGTTGTTCTTGCATGTCGTTCCTTCGTCGTGTCGGCATCGGTCAACCAAAGCGCAGCCGGTCGATGCCGACGATCCGGTTGAACAGGAAATAGAAAATCGCCGTAAAGATCACGAGGTACGCCGAGAGCGCACCGGCGAGCCCCCAGTTGAGCTGCGTGTTCGTCTGTATCGCGATGAGCTGGCTGATCATTTCGTCGCCTGCGCCGCCGAGCAATGCAGGCGTGATGTAATAACCGAGCGCGAGCACAAAGACGAGGAAGCAGCCCGCGCCCACGCCCGGCAGCGTCTGCGGGACGTAGACGCGCACGAACGCGGTGACTGGATGCGCACCGAGCGACTGCGCCGCGCGCACATACACGGGCGACACACCCTTCATCACCGAATAGATGGCAAGAATCATGTAAGGCAACAGCACGTGAGTCATGCCGATGAGCACACCCGCGCGGTTGAAGACGAGCGCGACGGGATGCGTGGCGAGGCCGAGTCCCATCAGCAGACTGTTGATGACGCCGCTCGGCTGAAGCAGCACGTACCACGCGGTCGTGCGCACGAGCAGCGACGTCCAGAACGGCACGATCACGAACAGCATCAGGCGGTTGCTGCTTTTCGCGGGCAGATTGGCGAGCAGCCACGCTACCGGATAGCCGAGCACGAGGCACAAGAGCGTGACCGTGGCGCTGATCGTTATCGTGCGCACGAACGCCTGTCGGTAGATTGAAGCGTTGTCCGGCACGGATGCGACCGAGCCTTGCGGCGTCACTTGCGCATCGACCGCTGCGAGCAGGTAGTCCGGCGTGGGCGAGGCGGCGGCGCGCTTCAGCAAGCGCCAGATCTCCGGCGAATTCCAGCGCTCGTCGAGTTCGATGAGCGCGGGCTTCCATGCGGGCGGTGCGTCGGCCGGCAGTCCGCGCGCAGTGCGCATCAACAGGCTTCGGAACTCGGGCTGAGCGAAGTTCAGACGCCGCGCGACGGTGCCGAGCTGCCCGCTTTCCTGCGCTTGCCTGAGTCCCGACGCGAGCAGGGCGAACGTACGCTCGTCGGGTACGCCACGCCCGTCCCAGGCATCGAGCGCATGCGTGAGCGCGGGCATGCTGTCAGGCACTTCGCGGTTTTCCACGCTGCGCGCGAGCAGCAGCGCGATCGGCGCGATGAACGTGGAAAGCAAAAACACGATCAGCGGCAGCGCAAGCAAAAGCGCTTGAACTGCCGCACGGCGGCGCGCCTTCTGATACGACGCGCGGCCGTCGGCTCTCGCTGGAGAGCCCGAAGGCGCGGCCGGGGCCGAAGCGGGCATGTTGGTGGTCGCAGTCAAGTTGGGCTCTCGTCGAACGGTGACGCTTCAGGGCGTGCAAATGGCGGCGTTACTGCGTGAGCCACACCTGGAAGCGCTTGTTGATCTGGTCCGCGTTGTCGGCCCAGAAGTTCGCGTTGATCTGCACGGCGCGCTTGAAGTTGTCGGGCGCGGTCGGCAGATCGGCAAGACGCTGCTTGTCGATGAGCGCAATCGCATCCTTGCGCGGCGGCGCATACGCGATGTACTTCGACAGGTCCGCATACGCTTTCGGCTGCGAAGCGGAGACAATGAATTTCGCGGCAGTGTCGGCGTGTTTCGCGCCAGTCGGAATGCCCCACCATTCAAAGTCGTACACCTGCGCGTCCCAGACCGCCTTGAAGGGCTTGTTGTCCTTCTTGGCGGCATCGTCGATGCGACCGTTATACGCCTGCGTCATCACGACCGCGCCATCCGCGAGCAGTTGTGGCGCCTGCGCACCCGACTCCCACCACACGATGTTCTTCTTGATGGTGTCGAGCTTCTTGAACGCGCGATCGACGCCGGCCGGCGTGCCGAGCACCTTGTAGACATCCTTCGGGTCGACGCCGTCCGCGATCAGCGCCCACTCCATCGATACCTTCGGCGACTTGCGCAGGCCGCGTTTGCCCGGGAATTTCTGCAGATCGAAGAAGTCATTGACGGTCGTGGGCGCTGTCTTGAGCTTGCTCGCATCATAGGCGTAGACCGTGGACCAGACCATGCTCGCCACCGCGCAATCGCTGATCGAGCCGGGGATGAAATCGCTCGTCTTGCCGATCGACTTCTTGTCGAACTTCTTGAGCAGGCCTTCATCGCAGGCGGTGATCGCGTCGTTCGTTTCGAGGTCGATCAGATCCCACGTGGTGTTCTTCGCCTGCTCCATGGCGGAAAGCTTGGCGAGGCCGCCGTCATACGATTCAGTCGAGAAGCCGACGCCGGTGGCCTGAGTGAACGGCTCGAAGTACGCCTTCTTTGCGGCGGCCTCGTATGCGCCGCCGAAGGTCACGACGGAGAGCGTCTCGGCTGCCTGAACGGTGACGCTGGCGAATGCGAGTGCGGCGAGTGCGGCACACTGGGCGTGAAGGTTGGTGCGCATGTCAGTTGGCTCCTGCTATAGCGGGCGTGATGATGGAAGTTGACGGCGGTGTGGAGGGTTGGGGCGCGCACGCGCCGCGTGGCGCGCTCATCGCGAGGATCTTGCAGTCGTCGTGGCGCCATGCGATATCGATCGCACTGCCGGGGGAGGGCAGCGCGTGGCGCTGCGTATTGGGCAGTTTCACCACAATGTCGTCCCGCGAGCCGAGCTTCAGATGCACGCGATGATGATCGCCGCAATACACCAGTTCCTCGACGCGAGCGTGGACCACGTTGCTGTGCTCGTCGATGTTCGTTCCCTCCGCGCTCGGGATATGCGCGCTCTCGGGGCGCAGCGCTAGCATCGCTTGATCTCCCGTGTTGAGGCCGCGTTCGCAGCGTCCGCGAATGACGCTGCCATCGGACAGCGCGAGCGTTGCCCAGTCCTCGCTTGCATTGACGACGCGTCCGGTCAGCCCGTTGTTCTCGCCGACGAAGTTCGCGACGAATGCGTTCTGCGCGTTTTCATACAGTTCGCTCGGCGTGGCGGCCTGCTGAATGCGGCCGTCCGAGAAGACGGCGACGCGGTCCGACATTGTCAGCGCTTCGGCCTGATCGTGCGTGACATAGACGATCGTGAGCGAAAGTTCCCGATGCAGGCGCATGATCTCGTACTGCATCGTTTCACGCAGACGCTTGTCGAGTGCGCCGAGCGGTTCGTCCATCAGCACGACGCTCGGTTCGAACACGAGCGCGCGCGCGAGTGCCACGCGCTGCTGCTGGCCACCGGAGAGCTGTGCGGGACGCCGGTTTGCAAGATGCGGGAGTTCGATCATCTCGAGCGCGCGCTTCACGCGTGCCTTCTGCTCGGCGCGGCTCACGTGCCGGACCGAAAGCGGAAACGCGACGTTTTCGGCAATCGTCAGATGCGGAAAGAGCGCGTAGTTCTGAAACACCATGCCGATATCGCGCTGATGCGGCGGCTTGTCGTCGAGACGGCGGTCGTCCAGGCGAATCTCGCCCTGCGTCGGCGATTCGAATCCGGCGAGCATCATGAGGGTGGTTGTCTTGCCCGAACCCGACGGCCCGAGCAGCGACAGGAACTCTCCCTTGCGCACGTCGAGGTTCA
>Ga0157375_10004375_pt1 | contig 12267 bp, 12 predicted proteins | sample M35metaG_FD_115311 | JGI IMG/M metagenome (GOLD analysis project Ga0157375, IMG submission 115311) | Miscanthus rhizosphere microbial communities from Kellogg Biological Station, Michigan, USA - M3-5 metaG | ecosystem: Host-associated > Plants > Roots > Rhizosphere > Soil | place: USA: Michigan...
TCCACATCGAAAAGTTGTGGTATATAAGTATCCAAAGTAAATTGGTTGACACCATCGATATAAGTCGTGACAGCCGGATCATAAGAGGATGACGTAATACCCCTGATTGATGTAACATTTCTGCCATCACCGGGATTGGCCGAATATAAATTAGGAACAATTGCCGTAAGGTCTTTACTGTTCCATAACCTGTAATTGTTTATACTCTTTGCGTTCAATGCCGAAATACTTGAAGGAATGGCTTGCACATTTTCTTCTTTTTTCTCCGCCGTTACGATCACTTCATCCAGTTGCCTGGAAGCATCCGTTAACCGAAGATCGAAAGGGGTTTGTCCCTGTTTTGTTATTTGAATGACTTCATTGATCGTTGCATACCCGACTGCAGAAACAACGAGGGTATAATTTCCTTCAGGAATATTTTTGATCATAAAACTTCCCGATGTATCGCTTACAGCAAAAAAATTGCTGTTCAATAAATAAACTGAGGCATAGCTGACCGGGTTTGATCTTTCATCTTTAATGTTTCCCTGGATGGCAACCAATGACTGGCTGTAACCAACAAAGCAAATGAACAGGCTCACCAAAAGACAGCAGACCCTTTTTCTCCCTGACCGTTTTTTCATTATGGCACGTTTGACGACTAAATGTATGACGTCATGGCTGAATAACCATCATGCACCCTCATGGTTTTTTATTTTCGGGGGAGATTCATTGGGAATGGCAAATTGTCTTGAACGCAATAACAATACAAAATGCATACTATTAAGCACCTGGTTATGAAGACCTGGCTTTTTAGGTTATTGCATATAATACATAAATTTACGTGTTGGCTGCAATTCTATGGTAAGTCGAAGATATCTCACACTCGTTCCCGCGCTATTCTTAACTCTGCATTGCAATCAGAAGCAAGTTGTTCTTCGACCTGTACGAGATCTGCCTGAAGAGTTCTATCAGGATAAACATTTTGGCCCGGACCTGAAATCCGTTTATGAACGAAATGAATTTTTGCTTGTGACTGGAGGATCCGACCAAATAGGTCAGGCCGTGATCGCAGTTGACAAGGGCAATATTGACCTGCATCTTGACTCGAGTCGTAAAACAGGAAGCGAGAATTTTGAGCTGTACTCTGGCCACGGGTATCAGGTAAGTCTAACTTACACAGAAATATAAACAATCTGAGCATACCCCTATCATTTTTCGTGGAAGACTTATTGTGCGATACAATGATTTGAAGTCGACCTATGACGTGGTTGGAGCTGTGGGTTATCATTAGTTGAGTTGAGAAGAACTGCATGCAGCACTTGGCTTGCCGCAAGCCTGCTGAGTGTTGGCCTCGCCGATAAATAAAATTATATTAGTAGTGCGGCTCGGCCGGATGAAAAATTTTAAACCTACCAACATGAAACAATGGGATGTTTTTATTTCACATGCTTCAGAAGACAAATTAAATTTTGTTGAACCTCTTGCAAAAGCATTGTCGGAATTAGGAGTCAAAGTTTGGTATGATAAATTTACACTAAAAACAGGCGATAATCTAACCGATTCAATCGATGAAGGCTTGTCTTCTGCAAATTTTGGAGTTGTGATCATTTCCCCTGCATTTATAAAAAAACACTGGACAAAGTATGAACTTCAAAAGCTTTCAGAAAGTAACAAATCCATAATTTCAGTGTGGCATAATCTTACAGTTGAAGAAGTTAAACAATTTGATCTTGCACTTTCTGAAAAACTTCCCATCAACCTTGAACATAAAACACCTTTAAAAATTGCTTACTCTATTCTTGAACTAGCAAGACCGGATATTCTTGAAAATACGCATCGCCGGATCGCCTATCTAGAAAATGAGGGAAAAGGCGAAATAGGAAAAGTAAAACCTAAAGACATAAAAGAGGGAGGATTCTTACATAAAGAATTACCAGATGGTTTGATAAGTCGGATAAGACTGATCAGGGCTAGTTTGTTAGGTGCCTATACTCATTCAATGACGTTTTGGATAGACGGTTTTAGAAGAGATGCACATCCCACAAAAAACATTCAAGTTTGGGAAAATATTGGTTCCGTTTATCGTGAATATGTTTCAATGGCTCCTGTCATGCTAACGACCGAGCAACACAAAGCAATCTTTAATTACATTCTTTTGTTGGGCTATCCTGATGATAAAAAGCCAGCAAAAATACTAAAGAAACTTCCCGCCGATGCAGCAGAAACCATCGCAAATCTCTATAGATACCCAATCCCGTTTTATGATATTGAGGAGGAATTAACACCGGATGATGAAGAATCCAATGAATTCTTTAATGAAATCAATATTGATAAGGAAATATTTCCCCACGATCTTCCTGTTCAAACTGTAAAAGAAATTTCTGAAGAACTACAGCAAAATGATACTGAAAAAAAAGCTACCGGTTTTATCGATGGTAATAGTGACAAAGCAGCCGACACCGAAGATACGGAAGCGTGGTATGAACGCGCCGCAAAAAGTGAGAATGATTGGGTTCGATCTATCATCATAAATAAAGAACATATAGCAAGAAAAAAAGCATTAGAAGAAATAAAAAAACTTCAGAATTCAATTGCAAATACCTTAGGTACAAACCATAAGGAATATGGGAAAGTCCTTCTTACCCTTGCTCTTTACTTCGATACCATTAAAAATGACAGAGCAAAAAGTATTGATGCTTTCAATAATGCTATAAGTATTCTTAGTGCTAAGAGTATTGAATATGCTGAAGCAAAAAAACATCAAATGATCTATTATTTTGAAAAGAAAGACTATAAGAATGCGGAAATATTTGCAAATGAATCGCTGCAAATTCTACAAAATAATGAGGGATACGAATTAGAAATCGCCGACATGCTAATAGCAAAATCAATTTTCAGATTTTTTGAAAAAAACTTTGATGAAGCAATCAAGTTATGTCAAGAAGCTTTGAATTTACAAAAAAAGAAAAGAGCTATTAAGCAAATCAATGAAACAAAGGATCGAATTTCATATTTAATGGTTCAAAAAAAGCAATTGAGAAAATGATAGATCAAGAGGTTTATCGAACCACCTGCAGCTAACAAGACTATTTGCAAAAGCAGGGCTAGACAATGTGTAACATCAGCTATATGCAAGCATCAGCGGCGGTTCGGGCCCGACATTCAAACGATTGCCCGACTCGAAACTTCCGGACTTTGTTAAGTACAATTATTATCACAATAGGTTAGCCGGTTGAATTATTCGCTATGTTTCAACAGTAATTTCTGATCCATAATTTTCTGTTGTGCCGAATCTATTGTGATCAGACCGCGTTGAGGCCGATCGAGTTCCAGTACGGTGTAAATAGTGAAAGTTGTCATAAGGGCAAAAGCCGTGATCATGATCAGGTTGCGTTTTTTTGCTTTATGGCTATAGCCCGACATAAATGCAGATACCAGCGTAAGTAATAAGAGCATTGCCAATATCACGAAGGGAATCCTCGCTTCACGCAGCGCATTTCTTTCTATGACCAAATCAATCATCTCAGTCAGTTTGGGAATCATTTGTTGTGAACTAGCCAGGTTGGCCGGATTGCGGGAAAGCAAGGTGGCTTTTTTCCACATTCGGTTAAATATCTCCTCCGTTTCCTTCAAAGCCGCATTACGTGGTTCATCCCGGAAATTCGCTTTATAATAGGCCATGCGTGTATCAATGTACTTGTCAAAATCAGATATGAATTCTTTTTTGACACTATCCGGATACATATCTAAGCGCAAAATCGCCGCACCAATTGCATTGGCCTCATGTACAGCTAAACTTCTCCGCGATTCAAATTTAGTGGCGCCCATTCCAAATGAAAAAGCAAGCATCAATGCCAAAAGGCCCAGTAAGGAACCTTCCAGCGTGCCCAAATTTTCAGGGATATTCTCCGGCTTTTTTTCAGAAAGCCTTTTGCGATAATTAAAGCCTAACCAGTTCGTAAAAAGTATCAAAAAGAAAATAACAATCGCAATCACCCAGGCAGGTATTTGAAAAAAAAATTTGTCCATATAGCTTGAGTTAGGAATTTGAAATTTTTATATCAACAAAATTGATTGAAATCAGGGTTACAATATAAAAAATAATCTCGCATGCATAAGTCTAAAAGCAAGAACGGTCAGTAGACCATTGTTTCAACTACCTGACCCGGGCTAACAACAAAATGAAAATATTAATTCATGATTATCGGAGATTGTTGTCTGAGCGGGGTCTTTTGCTGACCTTAATGAGCTTTGAAAGAAGTTAGGCAAAAAGACCACACTCGAACGAAAAAGGAAATATTAATTCATGATTATCGGAGATTTCCTTATGTAAGAATTATCAGCAATTTGCCGAACCATAAAATCAGCAACATCAGCACGTGAAACTTTAGGCATTCCTTTCATCGGCAATTTCTCTCCGGCCTTATATTTTCCGGTGCGTGGTTTATCGGTAAGCAGAACAGGATATACCAGCGTCCAATCAAGTTTACTATTTCGAACCTGCTCATCTGCTTTTGCCTTGTCGACATACATGTTTTTTAATGGTAATCGAAATACAAGTTTTTGAATAAAACTAGCCTGGGCAAATGTCTCTCCCACACCAAAAGCTGAAAGAAGAATGAGGCGGGAAACGTTTTTTTCGATCATCGCCGGAATTAATAAGTTAACCGCGTTTGTCATCAGGTCCCCCGACTTTAAGGATCTGCCAACTCCAAGGGCACTTATCACCGCATCCTTGCCGGCTATGATCTGTGCTAAAAGACTTTTATCTAACACATTTCCCTTAATGACAGTCAGCTTTGGATGGCTGGTATTGAGTTTTGATGGATCACGGGCAAGTGCGGTTACTTCATAATTATGTTCGAGAGACTGTAAAACTAATTGTTGACCTGTGCCACCAGTGGAACCCAGAATTAAAACTTTCATAATGCATCTTTTTAATTCTTAAGGAGAATCGAAGCTTGCCGCCAGGTCATGAATATACGTAAGATATGAAGTCACATCTCTCAATAGTGATTCAATGAGAAAATAAATATTCTTGTGAAGAAAGAACCTTGTTAAGTCCACCCGGAGTCTTTACAATCGCAAATATTGGTGAAGGAGGCCAATGATATTGTTGTTTGAGCGGGGTCTTTTGCTGAGCTTAACGAAGCTTTGAAAGAAGTTAGGCAAAAAGATCGCTCGAACGAAAAAATTCCTGATGACAAAATGAAATTGCCAACAACGTCTTCTGCGAGCTCACAGTGACAAAGCCTGCTACTAGTGAAGGTAATTTTGTTATGAGAGACATATAGCCTGTTCATATGGAATGATCAGGCAATGACTTGTCAATCGCATTGGCTCTCTTTTACCGGCAAGAATGACACGCTGGTCAATGATCGCATCATAAAGGTCTTTTTTTACAAGTTCTATTTCAAAAGGTTCTATTTTATCGTAACACCGCGTTACGTCAAACTCTGTAACCAGCCTTGCGAACACATCAAGTTGGTGAGCCGTTTGACACGAGCAAATCCATTTTAAAATGGTGTCTTTATGTCTGTAAATATCCATATAGAATTATTTTCAAGGGTTGATCTAGTCGGACTCAGTAAAAAATCCGTATTCAGCTTTTTAAAAATTCGATTAATTTCTTTCAAAATGAGTAGTACCGCGATCCGGGAACTTTAAAGGAGAGAATGGTACAGATGCTCATCGTAGTTTTCCGCGGGATACATGTGGTTTTCTGAAAGGTCAAACCTATACTGATGTTGTTACTTTTGCAAGCATTTTAAAGAAAATATTTTTTATTTAAAATAATCAGTTCATTTTCAATAATAGTAATGTTCCGATATTTTACTCCGCCTCTCTTTTATCAAGCAGGTTATCTATACAATACGAATGTTTTCCGTTATTAAACCAGTCATAAAATTGAAAGAAGTGCGTTGTAAGATGAGCAGAATTAAAAAGGAAAGTAGCGTATATTTAAACGTTAGCGGTAACTATTAGCCTCTCAGTTCAATGAACTTTGCGCCAAAGATACGAACAGGGTTCTTCATCATTGCCGATATAAGCGGCTATACTTCCTTTTTGACTGAAACAGAGTTGGAACATGCACAAGAAATTATTGAAGAGATTATAAGGCTATTGCTCGATCACATTCAGCCGCCGTTAAAAATTGTGCAGCTGGAAGGAGATGCTGTCTTCTATTATGTACCTGAAGAAATGCTTCCTGAACCGGAGCGATTGCTCGAGCATATTGAGGCCTGCTATTGCGACTTTGTGAGCCATATTCATTATGCGCGGCGTTTAACGCATTGCGGGTGTCGTGCCTGTAGCTCCATGCAGACACTCGATCTCAAATTCTTTGTACACCACGGAGAGTATATGATTCAAAACGTGCCCGGAACATCTGAAGGCGTTGCCGGGCGTGATATAATATTACTGCATCGTTTATTGAAAAACAGCGTTACCGAAAAAACTGGATTGCGTGGTTATGCACTACTGACGAATGCGAGCCTGGATCGGATTGGCAGACCATTATCCATCACACCACATGCTGAAACCTTTGAACACATTGGCGAAGTTCAGTGCGGCCTATATGATCTGCAGGCTTATGAGAACAGGATGCGTGACATGAAACGCGTTTACCTGGAGCCCAGGGACGCTGATTACATTTATGAACGTATCCTGCCTGCTTCGCCGGAACTGCTCTGGAGTTTTATCATCGATCCGGAAAGGAGAAAGCAATATCAAACGATCAAAGAATTAAAGCCTGTCCGAAACAACTCTGGTCGAATGGGTGTGGGTGCAGCATTTCATTGCGATCACGGCGCTTTTACACGTGTAACGCAAATGCTGGATTGGCGTCCTTTTCATTATATGACGAATACAACGGTTCAATCCTTTCATAAGCTACCCTTGAAATCTCCCAAATCTATGGTCACCTTTGAATTCATACCTATTGACAGCGGGCACACTAAGATATCTTTCAGGGTGCGCAGTTTACGTCGTGATTGGTTTACTGTTCAATTCCTGCGACGGATTGGGAAGCGTCTTTTCGATAAAGAGAACGAGGGAGATTATGACCGACTTGAAAAGGTGCTTGCAAAAATGCAGCGTGAAGATAAACTGACCGACGGGTATCCACAGGAAACTGAACGTTGATTTAACGCCCAATGACCCGTCTTTAGCTAATAGTATAACTCAATAGGTGCAAAAGTATTCTCCAATTATGGGAATGTCAATACAGAAAGAAGGTCTGCAGGCAACATAGCATTTCCAAAATGCCGGCGACAGAACAGATCTTACCCCTTTTGTAATTCTATTGTACTTACCCGTCTTCGCTATCATGATTCTTCCATTTGAAAAATCTCAGTAGCTTCGACAGGTGCAGTAATGCCGCGTAAGAAAAAAGTTACCGCGAAGGGATCCTCCAAAAAAGTCCTTGGAGAATGGTGTTAGCTTGCGGCTAATCATGATAAAATTAATTTTTATAATCAACAACTAAAATGGATAATACAAGAGTATACAGAATGTCTTTTGCCAGTGTATACCCGCATTATATTCAAAAAGCGGAGAAAAAGGGACGCACCAAAGCAGAAGTAGATTCCATTATTTTTTGGCTAACAGGTTACAATAAACAAACACTGCAAAAACAAATCGACAGGAAAAATGATTTCGAAACATTTTTCGCCCAGGCACCGGCACTTAATCCGAATGTTTCAAAAATTACAGGCGTAATTTGCGGTTATCGCGTGGAAGAAATCGAAGATAAACTCATGCAAAAGGTTCGTTATTTAGATAAATTGATCGATGAATTAGCAAAGGGAAAAACAATGGAGAAGATCATGAGGAAGTAAGTAGATCAGGAAATACAATAAATATAAAAATGGTTTGTAGACTTTTGGCAAGTAAAAAAGCAACTCGCCCCCGATTTCAATTTTGACACAAATGCCCGAAGAATTAACTAAGATATGATCGTCCATCTCATCGACGGTACTTATGAACTGTTTCGCCACTTTTACGGCCAACGCAGTTTCAACAAGGGAAAGGACAAACCTTTTGGAGCCACGATTGGTGTTCTGAACGGAGTACTGCAAATGATCGAAGAAGGTACCACCCACTTAGGTGTGGCGACAGATCATGTAATCGAATCATTTCGCAATGAGCTCTGGGCTGATTATAAAACGGGAGACGGAATCGACCCGGTGCTACTTGCCCAATTCCATCCCACAGAAGAAGCATTGGCTTCCATGGGTGTTGTCGTTTGGCCAATGATAGAGCTGGAAGCTGATGATGGATTAGCTTCTGCAGCGCACCTTGCGGCCGCCGATCCCCGCGTTCAGAAAGTGTGCATTTGGACGCCTGACAAGGATCTGGCCCAATGTGTTCGCGAAGACCGGGTCGTCCAGATCGATCGCAGAGCTGGCGCGATCCGTGACGCCAACGACGTAAAAAAAAAGTTTGGCGTGAGTCCCGCACTCATTCCCGATTTCCTTGCCCTCGTTGGCGATAGTGCAGATGGCTACCCGGGCATTCCAGGCATCGGGAAGATCGGGGCAGCTAAGCTCCTCAACCAGTACGGGCCAATCGAGCGATTTCCAAAGGAGTTACTCGGAGGACAACGAAAACAAGCCCTGCTGTTCAAACGTCTCGCTTCCTTACGAACAGATGCGCCGCTATTTGATGATGTGGAAGAACTCAAGTGGCAGGGCCCTGGATCGACCTTTGCCAGTTTTACCAAAAAAATAGGTGAGCCTCGCTTACTTGACCGCGCAAATGCCTTGGCTGCAAAATTATTATAATAGGCAGTGCTAACTTGAGAACTTTTCTCCAAGAAACGAAACGAAAAAAATAATTACAATTAAAAACAAAATATGAGAAAGTTAATTGCAGCAATCAATATGACACTTGACGGGTTTTGCGACCATACGGCAATGATTGCAGATGACGAAATACATCAACATTATAATGACCTATTAAGTAATGCAGGCACCCTTATATATGGAAGGATAACCTTTCAACTTATGGAAAGTTATTGGCCATCCGTCGTAAAAAATCCTACTGGTAACAAACCAATGGATGAATTTGCAATATTGATAGACAATATTTCAAAGATTGTTTTTTCCCGCACGCTGAAACATGTTGATTGGAAAAATACAAAATTGAAAAAGGAAGTCATTAAAGAAGAGGTCTTAGAACTCAAGCAATCCGGCAATGGCGGGAGTAAAAACATTTTAGTTGGCAGCCCGGGTTTAATAGTAGCCTTAACGCAACTTGATTTAATTGATGAATACCAACTTGCCGTGCAGCCAATTGTTTTAGGAAGCGGCTTACCATTATTTAAAAACGTCAAGGATAGGGTTAACCTTAAACTCTTAAAAACTAAAACATTTAGTTGTGGTGCAGTAGCTCTTTACTATGAGCCGACAAAAAAATGAGCGCATAGTTAAAATGACAGATCTTCGTGACGACGGTAGCATGAACGCATAACATTCGGCTTATAACATTGCATCCTGCGTAAAGCGATAGTTTATTTTTTTTGTCCGACAAATCTTATTACCGAGCCTGTTCCATTATGATATAAACCTTCACTTAGTTCAATTTCCTTTTCTTCCAACTCTATAATATCATAATTAGCAAAGTCTGATTTTATTTCCTCAATTGAGAACAAACTTTCCAAGTCTCTTGGACCACCAACGTTCTCATTTTTAGAAACATAGTCAATGTGTCTTTTGCTAAACGCTTCAAAAATAACTACTCCGCCATTTCGCAAATATTTGTCAAGGGTTTTGTGATAAAGCGATTTAATGTTTGCTGGAAAGTGTGCATAAATTAATGCAATTACATCAAATTGTTCTGTGTCAAAACTTATTTCCTGTAAATCACCAACCTGATAGTCAATAGTTACATTATTAATCTTTGCAAGCCGGTCAGCCTTCTTTTTTCCTTCCATACTTATGTCAAATGCGGAAACTGTCCAGCCAAGGTTAGCTGCAAAAACCGCATTGCGTCCTTCACCTTCTGCTGGAAAAAGAATTGTCCCAACATTTAACTTCTCCAATTGTTCTTTCAAATAGTTGTTAGGCTGTTTGCCAAAAGCAAACTCGTCATTACTATACCTTTCATTCCATCTGTCAGTCCAAGCGTCATTCATATTTGTTGTCTGTTTTAAATTACGGCTAACAATCCGCTTTACGCAAGTTAGGCTGAAGCAATCAATGGCCATTCATCAATAGTAATTCAAATGGTCTTCAATAGCATTCATAGACAAAGCCATTTGTTATTGCGGCCGCATTTGGCGGCGTCTCGGTGATGGAACTGATATGGCCATCCGCAGAAAAAACATAGGAGAACGTAGTTTGATCCTGGGATTTTATAAGGTTTTTGGGCCTCACCACTTCAAATCCCGTCAAAAGCTGGACCAGAGAAAAATAGTCGCCCAGCTGATGGGGACTGTTCATGTCAAAATCATAGTGGGAAACCGTGGTGCCATCACTGACTGAAACCGGATTACCATTTTGCCAGGTGAAGTTGCCGGTATCAACGATCCCGGGATTTGAAAGGGTTACAATACTCCTTGATACCTGGTCATTATTGTACTCGTAAGTGACATTGATCCAGTTCGTCCCCTGAGAATTAAATTCCATGCGCACATTGGTCGCCAACCCAATCGAATTCACCGCGACAATCGTCCTGAATTCAAAACCAGTCAGGCCTGTCTTATTTAAGGTGACCATATTACCTGAGTAAGTATAGCTTGTTACAGATCCATTGTTCTCACGTATGCTTTTGATCGATCCATCGGAATTGTAGCTGATAAAGCTTGTATCGCGGACATTGGTAGTAAAATAGATCACCCTGCATCCGTGCTGCGCAGGTGGCATGTTCTCATGCCCGTCCTTTTTACAGCCGGAGAGAGAACCGAAAAAAATAAAAACAACGGTAGCTATTTTCACAGTTCCGGATGTACTCATGATCTCGTTTTTCATACAACGATTTATTTTTTAGCAGGATGTTGCCCATCATGCAAAATATCGGAAGGCAACTTAAAGAATGCTACGCTTGAGTAAGTATGTCATTTACCGAGTGGCATGGGCTTTCTTCCCAGCGGGCAAGTACGTTGTGAAGGGCCATCTTTGAGAATGCTCAATTCTATTCCTAAATAAAAATAATTTGCAGCCAACATTAGCATTGCCAAAATGCCAGCGATTGTACTTTGCCCGCCTTCGCCGTCCCGATTCCGCAAAATGAAAAATCTCAGTAGCTTCGGTGGACGCAGCAACGCGGAGTAAATAAAAAAAGTTACGCCGCGGCCTGGCTACGGGATGACGATACCTATCGGCACTATTCCGGCACTTCGGCAATGCAGGACGTTAGCAGTAAGCCTAAAAGGAAACACTTCTCAAGCTTTAATTGTAACAAAATGAAAAAAAGATTATTGATCACTTTGACACTTGTCACAACATTCGGGTTTGGTTTCGGATTCAAGTCGCTCATCACTAAAATCACTAACCACGAGCCATCACTGAAAAAAGTAACAGGCATTGGCGGCATTTTTTTCAAATGCAAGGATCCAAAAAAAATCAGAGAATGGTATCAAACTCATCTTGGTTTAAATACTAACGAATATGGGGCAGTTTTTGAGTGGAGACAAGGTGCAGATACAACAAAAAAAGGCTTTACCCAGTGGAGCCCGTTTAATGAAAAAACGAAATACTTTGAGCCTTCAACAAAAGATTTCATGATTAATTATAGAGTTGAAAATCTGGAAGCACTTATTGATCAGCTTAGAAAAGACAGTGTAACAATCGTGGACAAAGTTGAAACGGCTGATTATGGAAAATTCATTCATATCATGGACATAGAAGGTAATAAAATTGAACTATGGGAGCCCAATGACATAGAATTTGAAAAGCTTGGCGATAAAATTGGTGCTAAGACAACAAAATAATCGAAAACCATTTTGTGACAAGGTGACGATCACCAACCCGCTAACAAATTCCGGACAAACAACGATCCCAAGCCTTCACAAATACTTGATCATTGTGTGCAAACGTTCCTATCTTTCCCCGAAAACATCTTTTCTATGGATTTACAAGACCGCGCCTGGGGATTATTAGAAGGTGGTTACAGAATTCCCTATGATGCTTCAAAACCGCTGAAAAAATTGAAAGGTGCTCCAAGCCAAAAAGAGCGACAGGAAATCTTTGATGAGTTATGGGAGAACCTGCATCACCAGGGGGATGTGGGCGTGGCATCTTACCTGGCCTTGCCTCATTTGATAGATATCTGCATTGAGAGCAA
>Ga0157375_10004376_pt1 | contig 12265 bp, 14 predicted proteins | sample M35metaG_FD_115311 | JGI IMG/M metagenome (GOLD analysis project Ga0157375, IMG submission 115311) | Miscanthus rhizosphere microbial communities from Kellogg Biological Station, Michigan, USA - M3-5 metaG | ecosystem: Host-associated > Plants > Roots > Rhizosphere > Soil | place: USA: Michigan...
GATTTACGACTGGCTCGGTTGCCGCGGCCAGTCGCGCGCGAGTTTCTGGCGGCCGCTGCTCGACGCCGGCGGCCAGGTACGCCGCTACAACCCGTTCCAGTTCGGCAGCCCGTTCGGATGGCTCAATCGCGATCACCGCAAGCTGCTGCTTGCCGATCGCCAGGTCGGATTTCTCGGCGGCTTGTGCGTCAGCGCCAAGTGGCTCGGCAAGGGTGCGGACAAGGCGACGATATGGCGCGACACCGCCGTCGCTGTGCGCGGGCCTGCCCTGCTGGAATTCGAGCAGGCGTTCGCCGACATCTGGGAGCAACTCGGCCCGCCGTTGCGCCATCTGCGGCTGGAGGATCCTGCACCCGCAGGCGACGTCGATGTCCGCGTCATCGCAACGCAACCGGACACCGCAGGCATCTTCCGCCTCGACCAGCTGATCGCGGCGATGGCGCAGCATTCGCTATGGCTGGCCGATGCCTACTTCGTCGGGGTGGCGCCCTACGTGCAGGCGCTGGTAGCGGCAGCGCGCGACGGCGTCGATGTGCGACTGCTGGTTCCTGGAGCCAGCGATCTGCCGTTTGTCGCCGCAATCTCGCAGTCGGGTTACCGGCCACTGCTCGAGGCCGGCGTGCGCGTGTTCGAATGGAACGGCAGCATGATGCACGCCAAGACCGCGGTGGCCGACGGCCGCTGGGCACGGGTCGGCTCGAGCAACCTCAATGTCGCCAGCTGGCTGGGCAACTGCGAGATCGATATCGCCGTGGAAAATGTTGCATTTGCGGCAGCGATGGAGGCGCAGTACTTGCGCGACCTCGAAAACTGCACCGAGATCGTGCTGAACGCCAAGCGCCGGGTGCGCCGCGGCAGCGTGCGCCCGAATGCGCAACGCTCCGGCGGAAGCTCGAGCCGCGCGGCGGCCAGCGCCCTGCGCCTGGCCCATTCGGTTGGCGCCGCGCTCGGAAATCGCCGCGTGCTCGGCCGGAACGAAACGACGGTGCTGCCGTGGCTGGTCGTGCCGATTTTCCTTTTTGCGCTCGTCGGTGTGATCTGGCCGCGCGTGCTGGCCTGGCCGTTGTCGGTGTTCGCGGCATGGATCGGTATCGTGCTGCTCGGACGCTATCTGCGCTCTCGCCGCAAGCGCGCCGCGGCCGCTGCGCCGGCTCTTTCCGGCGCGGACAGCACGCCACCGCAAGAATCGCGGTCCTGACCTGCGCGCCGGCGTTGCCGCGCATTCCCGAACCTGAATTGCGGACAAATCCGGCGCACGCGGAAGGCACGAATCGCTGCCGCTGGCACGATCCTTCCTTCAACTGGCATGGGGCTTTGTTCCTGCCAGCGAGGTAGACCGTGAAACGCTACATCTATGCTTTCGATTCTGCCGAAGCCGCGCGCTCTGCCGTGACCTTGCTGCGGCGCCAGGGGCTCGACGACAAGTGCCTGTCTCTGGTCGCGCGCAAAGACATCGAGCTCGAAGAAATTCCCGCGCGCCTGCTCGACGCATCGATGGACTTCGCTCCCGCGCTCGGGCGTGGCGCCGCGCTCGGCGGCATCACCGGTTTGTTCGCCGGCATCGTCGCAATGGCGATTCCGCCATTGGGCATCGCGGTCGGCGGAGCGGCGCTGATCGGATTTTTCGCCGGCGGTGCGCTGGTCGGAACCTGGGCCTCCGCGCTCGTGGGTTCGGCGATCCCGGATGAAGTGCGGCGAAAGTTCGAAGCCGAGATCGAGGCCGGACACGTCCTCCTGGTCATCGACGCAAAGCCCGAAACGGCTCGCGTGATCGAATCGACCATGCTGCTCGAAGGCGGCCACCATCTGATCTGGCAGAGCGACCTGAAGTCGCCAGCGGCGGTCTGAACCGTGCCGCGCAATCTGGCCACGCCCTTGGCTGCCGCGTCCGGCAAGAACGGCATCACCCTCGGCACGATCGTTTCATCCGCGCCGCGCGAAGCGCTCATGGCAGCGCTTGGACAATTGCGCCCACAGTTCGAAGTGTCGCTCGAAGAAATTCCGGGAAGCACCGGCGCAGAGAAACGTTACCGCGTCGTCGTAGAGACGGGTGGCCCGATCCCGGCACCACGCCAGGTCAGTGACTGGCTGTCGCTCAAGAGTGCTCTGATGGCGCGGTTCCCCGCCGACAAGCCCGGCGCAGTGACAGGGATCGACCCATGAAACGATGGAACCGCGGCCGGCCAAAAAACCGGCGTGTTTTCTGCTCACTCAATGCGGCAGGCACGTGCAGGACTTCGATCAGCGAGGAACCAGGGCATGATTCGAAAACTGAAATCGGGCGAATATCGCTTGTATTCGCGCAAGGCCAACCCGAAAACCGGAAAGCGCAGAAATCTGGGCACGTTCTCCTCGCGCGCAGCGGCCGAAAAGCATGAACGCGAGGTGCAGTACTTCAAGCGCCATTGAATTTCCCGCCGCGCCGCGCGGACGGTGGTCGACGCGATCAGAATTCATCGACGAACTCGACGATCACGCCGAGTTCGCGCGCGCTCTGCTCGGCCCTTGCCCGAACTTCTTCGCCGTTGCGCTGGCCATTGACCTCGACTTCGACGCAGTGCAGATCCGGGCCGGTGTCGTCGACGAGTGCATTCGAACTGGAATCGTCGCGCATGCCCCTCATCTGATCGGCAATCTGTTCGACGCCGCGCACATGCGGCAACCCGTGCAGAGCCGTGACCAAGGCATCGGACTGGCTCTCGTCTCCGGTGACACGCAAGCGGATGATCGACATTCGCTGACCTCCTGTTGAAAGTGATTGGCAAGCGGCAAGACGCGTGCCATTGGTTTTCACGCTCCTTGGCATGCGCGTCATCGCTGGGGCGCTCACGTGCCGAAATTGGATTCGGCGCAGGACGAGCGCACTGTTCGCCAACCCGGGCGGCGCATCGTACGTTTGCAACTTGCACGGTCGCAGCGACTGCGCGGCGCAAGATGCCCAATGCGGACTGTGCCGCTTGCCTTTCCGAAGGCGCGTGGACGCCCGCCAGGGAGCGCGCAACCCGCGCCGTTTACCCGACATTTACGCCGCGGCGCGCCTGCGGCACATCGCTTGCTGCGTTGCCTGCAGCAACGTCGCTTCCCTGGAGCCGAACGATGAACGCGAAAATGCATGTGGGCCGAACATTCGGGCAATTCTGCGCGGTGATGTCCTTGCTTGCATTCGAGTTGCCTGGCGCCGCGCGGGCAGCGCGGTCATGAAGACCGAAGCGGACGATCGTTGCGCGGGGACTGGCGAAAACTGGTCGCATCCGTCGAACGTGTTGTGGCAAAAACCGCTCTGGGGCGACGAAATCGAGGAGATATTCTCATGGTCAAACAAGCTTTGTTCATCGCCGGCTGTGTTGCCGGATTCGGTTTGCAGGCCTGCAACAACAGTGCTGCGGACCCGGCGAAGGTGGAAGCCGAGGTGCAGAAGGCCCAGGCTGAAGGCGAGAAGAAGATCGTCGAGGCGCAAGCCAAACTCGAGAAGGTCGCTGCCGAGAACAAGAAGGACATAGTCGTGGCACGTGCGGACGCGCGCATCGACGCAGTCGATGACACGGCGAAAACGTCCGACGCAGGGAAGACCGACGCGAAGCAGCCCGAAGCGATCGAGCCGGCTGCGCCACCTGCCGACGAGAACGTCACCAAGACCCGTATTGCGGCGATGGGAAAGGTCGCCGATGCGCAATTCGGCGTGGACAAGGCCAAGGCCGAGGCGACTTACGGCGTGACGTTGGCGCGCTGCAAGGGACAATCGAGCGAGAGCATGCAGGCGGCCTGCCGCGATGGCGCGCAAAAGACCCTGTCTTCCGCGGTAGCGAGCGCGAAGGCGCGCAACGACGCGGCACGGCGACGCGCTGCCATGGCGCAAAGCAGCGGCCAGAACGGCTGACCGGCGCGCGCGGTCTGCGAGTGGCTGACACGCATTGAGCCGTCATTCGGCGAACCCGCCGAAGACCGATAAAGCGCGATCGCGATGGCCCCGTTGCACAAGACCACGCACCTGGTATACGTCAGCAATGACGAGCCGGGATTCCGGCGCGAACCGCGCGGGGCGAAATTCGCATACCTCAATACGCGTGGTGCGCCGATTCGCGATGCCCGGATCCTCGCGCGCATCCGTCAGCTCGCAATTCCACCGGCGTATACGGACGTCTGGATTTGCCGGCGTGCCAACGGCCATCTGCAGGCGACCGGACGCGATGCGCGCGGCCGCAAGCAGTACCGCTATCACCTGAAATGGCGCCAGCTGCGCGATCGCGCGAAATACGACCGCATGCTGGCTTTCTCCGAGCACCTGCCCGGATTGCGCCGGCGCGTCGCCGCCGACCTGCGCCTGCCGGGCGTGCCGCGCGCGAAGGTGCTCGCCACCGTCGTGCGCCTGCTCGAAACGTCGCTGATCCGCGTCGGCAACGATGAGTACGCGCGAACGAACGGCTCGTTTGGACTCACTACGCTGAAGAACGACCACGTGCGCGTGCGCGGGACGCAACTGCAGTTCCGTTTTCGCGGCAAGAGCCGGAAGGTGCATGACGTGCGTGTGGACGACGCGCGTCTGGCGCGCATCGTGCGCCACTGCCAGGACTTGCCCGGGCAAGCGCTGTTCCAGTTCGTCAACGACACCGGCGACGTCGAGAGCATCGACTCGAGCGATGTCAACGCCTACATTCGCGGCCGCGACGGACTCGATTTCAGCGCCAAGGATTTTCGCACCTGGGCCGGCACGCTGCTGACCGCGCGCGTGCTGGCCGAACTGGGAAATGCGCCGAATGAGCCCCTGGCGAAGGCACGCATCACGAGTGCGATCGAACAGGTGGCCGGCCGCCTCGGCAACACGCCGGCGATCTGCCGCAAATCCTACGTGCATCCGGCAATTCTCGATGCGTATCTCGCGAACAGGCTGAAATTGCCGCCCAGCACGCATGCGCTCGGCAAAACGCGGCTGTCGGCGCAGGAACGCGCCATTCAGAGGTTGTTGAAGCGGCAGGAAGCAGAAAACCGGCTGGCGTCTGGCCGACCCCGGGCTGACACGTCAGGATGATGCTGAGACGTCAGGTTGATTCGACGGCACTCGAGCGCGGGCCGCCCCAGCGCGCTATCTGGAAATGCGCGTCAAGCCGCTGCGGTCGTACCGGACGTGCGCGCGAGCAGGTATACGCGCGATTTTCTGTTTTCGCGTTTCTTGCGGCTCACGCCGCAATCGCGACGCGGTGAGATAGAGCACCGCGACGAAGATTATCCACGACAACAATAACGCGCCAATGACATTGAGGATGATTCCCCATCCGCCCGGTTCGGTCCAGAGCTTCAGCGCTCCCGCGGCGCCGACAGCAGAAGCGGTCAGCAATTTGATGTTGAGCATCATGGTCGTAGCCTCGTAATTCCGCGTGATCCAACAGTGCAATCAGTATTCCATGTGCACGCATGTTCGCTGGACCGTACAGGCCCTTGAATTGCCGTCGATTACAACAGGCGACTCCCGCACCGTTGTTGAAAAATGCCTGAACATGCCGGAGCAACATTGCAATGTGCATGCTCCGCGTCGCGCTTAACACAACCTTCACGGCGCATGCGACTGATCGTCGGCGAGTGTCGCTGCCGGGAATGAGTCCCGTCGCATCGTCATCCGGTTCAAAATCAGAATCATCGGAGGCACGCGCGTATTCCCGGCGGCAGCGCGACACATCGATTTCGTGACGCGAACGCCTGTGGTGGCTCGATCGGCACGTTGATCGCGCGCAGCGGTACCCATGGCAGCGGATGATGTTTGGTCAGTCGAAAGATTGGCGTGAAGAAATTGTTCACAGGAGGAACCCCATCGCGATGGCGGCGTCGAGCGAACGATACGACTGGCGGCCGGGACGTTCCGTTCGGTGGCAGACAGAGCACCGGAAAGTCCTCCATCAACATCGGCTGTCCTGGCGTGGCGCGTGCCTCGGCCTGTTCGTCGTGGGCGCTATGTACGCCAGCACACAGACTGCGCCGGCGAGTACCTGCGAGTATCTGCATTCGCCCGGGGAGAGACGAGGGTACTTGCGAGCGGTATCGCGCGCGCTGCCTGCCCGACAAGCGCAGCCCCACCGCGTCCATGTGCGCCTCTCACGGAAACCAGCTGATGCAAGAAATCCAAAGCAATTCCATCCTGGCCGGGGGCGCCGGCGATTCCGAGCGCGCGGACAGTGGCGCCGAGAGGCACCGGCAGCTGGCCTTGCTTAAAGCCGGCGCACTGCAGAACGCAATACTGACCAGCGCCAATTTTTCGATCATCGCCACTGACGAGAAAGGCATCATCCAGCTGTTCAACGTCGGCGCCGAGCGCATGCTGGGCTATACCGCTGCCGAAGTCGTCAACAAGATCAACCCCAGCGACATCCACGATCCTGAGGAAGTGTCGGCGCGCGCCCAGGAGCTGAGCCTGGAACTCGCCACCCCGATTGCGCCGGGCTTCGAGGCGCTGGCGTTCAAGGCGTCGCGCGGGATCGAGGACATCTACGATTTGACCTATATCCGCAAGGACGGCAGCAGGTTTCCCGCCTCCGTGTCGATCACGGCGCTGCGCGACGACCACGGCGACGTCATCGGCTATCTGCTGATCGGCACGGACAGCTCGGCGCGGAAGCGCGCCGAGTCGGAATTGAACGAGGCGATGGACGTCGCCGAGAAAGCCAATCGGGCGAAGACCGATTTTCTCTCGGCGATGAGTCACGAATTGCGCACGCCGCTCAATGCGGTGCTCGGTTTCGCCCAGCTGATGGAAACCGGCTCACCGGCTCCGACTCCGTCGCAGAAGCGCAATCTCGACCAGATCCTCAAGGCCGGGTGGTACCTGCTCGAGTTGATCAACGAGATTCTCGATCTCGCCCTGATCGAATCGGGCAAGGTCACGTTGTCGCACGAGCCGGTTTCGCTGCCTGAGGTCATGCTCGAGTGCCGCGCCATGATCGAGGCTCAGGCGCAGAAGCGCGGCATCGGCATGAAGTTCCCGCGCTTCGAGACGCCCTACTTCGTCCAGGCCGACCGGACCCGGGTAAAGCAGGTTCTGATCAATCTGCTGTTCAACGCCATCAAGTACAACAAGCCGGGCGGCGCCGTGTCGGTCGAATACACGCTCGGCGCGAAAGATTCGATTCGCATCAGCGTGCGTGATACAGGCGCGGGCCTGGCCGCAGAGCAGGTCGCGCAGCTTTTCCAGCCGTTCAATCGTCTCGGCAAGGAGACCAGCACCGAGGAAGGCACCGGCATCGGCTTGGTCGTGACCAAGCGTCTGGTCGAACTGATGGGTGGCACCATCGGCGTGGACAGTGTGGTCGGCGTCGGCAGCGTATTCTGGATCGAATTGACCCTGACGGCCGCACCGCAACTCGCGCTGCGCGAAGCGGAAGGCCCGGCACTGGCGCAAGCGCAGGCGCCGCCTGGCACGCCGCTGCGCACGCTGCTCTATGTCGAAGACAATCCGGCCAACCTCGAACTGGTCGAGCAACTTATCGCGCGCCGCCCCGACATGCGCCTGTTGAGCGCCGCGGAAGGCAACCTCGGCATCGAGTTTGCGCGCGCCTATCAGCCGGAAGTGATCCTGATGGACATCAACCTGCCCGGCATCAGCGGCATCGCCGCAATGAAAATCCTGCGCGCCGATCCGTCGACCGCGCACATCCCGATCATCGCGCTCAGCGCCAACGCGGTGCCACGCGACATCGAAAAGGCTCTCGAGGCGGGATTCTTCAACTATCTGACCAAACCGATCAAGGTCGACAAGTTCATGGATGCGCTCGACTCGGCGCTGAAATTCGCACGGGCCGCACCGGGCCGCGCGGCGAAAGCGGAGCTGGTATGAAGCTCGCCGAATCCGACATTCTCAACGCGAGCATCTTGATCGTCGACGATCAGGAATCCAACGTCACTCTGCTCGAGCAATTGCTCGGCGAAGCCGGCTACACGCATGTTGCCTCGACGATGAATCCGCTCGAGGTCTGCGCGTTGCACCGGCAGAACCATTACGACCTGATCCTGCTCGACCTGCAGATGCCAGGCATGGACGGCTTCCAGGTGATCGAAGGCCTCAAGACCAGCGTTGCCGATGGCTACCTTCCCGTGCTCGTGATCACCGCACAGCCTGGCCACAAGCTGCGCGCGTTGCAAGCCGGCGCCAGGGACTTCATCAGCAAACCGTTCGATCTGATCGAAGTCAGGACGCGCATCCACAACATGCTCGAGGTGCGACTGCTGTACAAGGAACTGGGGAAGTACAATGTGTTCCTGGAACAGAAGGTGCAGGAACGCACCGCCGAGCTGCGCGAGAGCGAAGCGCGCTATCGCAGCCTGACTGAACTGGCGTCCGACTGGTATTGGGAGCAGGATGAGAGCGGCAATTTCACCAGGGTTTCCGGCCCGGTCCTGGAGATGCTCGGCTTACGCGTCGACAGCCTGGTCGGAGGAGCCTCCGCGACATCGGCCGCAGGCTGGAATGAGAACGAGCAGAAGGAACTGCAGGCGCGCGTCGCCGCGCGGCAGCCGTTCCTCGATTTCGTCTTCAGCCGCGTCAACGACGATGGCTCGCACCAGCAGTTTCGGGTGAGCGGAGAGCCGATGTTCAACCAGTCCTGCCGCTTCATCGGTTACCGAGGAATCGGCGTGGAAACCAGCGCAAGGCGGTAGACCACCACGCAATCCAACGCCCCATCCTCGACAACCAGCAATGTCATTGCCTCACAGTCCGAACCAGAACCACCTGCTCGCCGCGTTGCCCACGGAGGAATACGAGCGCGTGGTTGCGCACCTGGAGCTGGTGCCGATGGCGCTCGGCGAAATCCTCTACGAACCCGGCGAACAGATGCGTTACGCCTATTTCCCGACCACCGCGATCGTATCGCTGCACTACGTCATGGAATCGGGCGCTTCGGCGGAAACCGCGGGCGTCGGCAATGAGGGTGTCGTCGGAATTGCGCTGTTCATGGGCGGCGAAACGACGCCAAGCTCAGCCGTCGTGCAGACCGCGGGCTACGGTTACCGGCTCGAGAGTCGCTGGCTGAAGGAGGAATTCGTGCGCGGTGGCCTGATGCAGCGCCTGTTGCTGCGTTACACCCAGGCGCTGATTACGCAGATGACCCAGACAGCAGCCTGCAATCGCCACCATTCAATCGACCAGCAACTATGCCGCTGGCTGCTGCTGACGCTCGACCGCGTGTCCACAAACGAACTGACCATGACCCAGGAACTCGTTGCCAGTATGCTCGGCGTGCGCCGTGAGGGTATTACGGAGGCGGCTGGAAAGCTGCAACGCGCCGGCGTCATCCGTCATCGCCGCGGCCACATCACCGTGCTCGATCGATCCGGACTCGAGAAGCGCGTCTGCGAGTGCTACGGCATGGTCAAGAAGGAATTGCGCCGACTGCTGTCCGACGTGCAGTACCGCCAGGGCGTACCAGCCGAACCCGGCCACCGCTTCGTGTCAACAGCAAGAACGGCGTGACAATGCGCGGTGCGCGCAAGCCGCCGACCGCGTGGACGCCCGTTTGCCGGGAAACCATCCCGCTATGTGGGCACTCTCAGGGCGGCGAGCTTCTCGCGCAGAAACACCGCCGTGTCAACGATGCGGCCATCGGCAAACCTGATCCGGTACTTCTCGCCGCTTGTCGATGAGGCGGTCGCACAATAGGTGATGAAGTCCTCGGCTGTCCTGACGCGGCTGCGGGCGTTGCGAAGTTTCAGGCGCAAGTGGTCCGCGGCCTGCTTCGAATCGTACACGGTGCCATTGCGGATGAAGACGGCATCGTGCAACTCCGCGACCGAGTTGATCAGATATTCGATTTTGCCTCGCTCCGTGGCCTGCTGGCCGAACGCCGGTGCGGCGAGGAAGTGCAGGAGGAAGAATGCACAGAGCGTCCTGATCAAGGCGGTAGTTGGCCGCATCCGTTCCGCATCGTGAGCAAGCCGCATCTGCTGGATCGGGCACATCGCGACGAAGGCTGGGCGATGCATCAAAGCAGACTCTCGATCGGCAGCATTCCCATGAGAAATACTTCCGTGCGCCGCTGCTTCGACACATCCGGATCGTTCTGATCGCTCATCGCCTCTCCATCGGCGCTCCACAGCCACACCATTTGCCGGTCGTCCGGTTTTGACCCCGGCGAATCCTGCAATACGAGGTGAAAGGAATTGGCCGGCAGGATCGCCGTGTCGAAGTATTCGCGCACCGCCTGCGCGAGCGGCGCGGAGTCGATGATCACTCCCATTTCGGTATTCAGCAGTTTGGAGCGTTGATCCATATTCAGCGAGCCGATGAACACATGCTCGCGATCGACAACCATCGTCTTGGCGTGCAGGCTCACGCCGGACGAGGTTCCATGCGCCGTAGCCGGCTGCGCCGCGCCCGGCGTCGGCCGCAATTCGTAGAGCTGCACGCCGCCTTCGAGCAGGCGGCGGCGGTAACGCGCGTATCCGGAATGTGCCGCTGCCTCGTCGGTCGCCGCGAGTGAGTTGGTGAGTACCTGCGTGCGAACCCCACGTTGCACGAGAGCGGTCAAAAATTGCGTGCCGGTATCGCCCGGAACGAAATACGGCGATGTCATGAACACTTCGCTTTTCGCCGCGTCGATCATGGTTTTCAGTTTCGGCCCGATGCGCAGGGCGGGCACATCTTCACGCGCTTCGATCTTCTCCGGTTGATCCGCCACGACCACGGCCGGTCCCCAGAACCATTCACCGCGGCGATCCGCCGTGGGACCATTGGGTATCTCTTCGAGCGTCGCCTGCGCATAGTCCGACTGTGCAAACGCGCGCGCATCACGGGCTAGTGCGACCCGCAGCGCCACCAGATCGGCCTGGGTATCGCGATCGTTCTTGAACGCGGTGACCGGATAAGCGGCATCGCAGTTCCAGTAGTCGTCGAAGATGCGCGATGCTTCACGCACGACCGGGCCGATCGCCACCACGTCGAGATCGCGAAAGTTGGTTTCGCTGCCGGCATCGAAATAGTCATCGCCGATATTGCGGCCGCCGATGATTGCCGCGGTATTGTCCGTGATGAACGACTTGTTGTGCATGCGGCGATTAAGCCGCTGCCCGTCGACCAGAAATTGCCCGATCTTCGACAGCGTGGACGCCTCACGGGTACTGAACGGATTGAACAGCCGAACTTCGATGTTCTCGTGCGCGTCGAGTGCGTCGAGCATTTGTCCCACATCCTTCAGACCGACATCGTCGAGCAACATGCGCACGCGCACGCCACGATCCGCCGCTGCCAGCAGGCGCTGCGCCAGCAACCGCCCGGTCGCATCGTTCTGGAAAATGTAGTACTGCAGGTCGATCGAATGCTGGGCGTGATCGGTCAGAGCAATGCGACTCATCAACGCGTTCGTGCTCTTCGTCAGCAGCCGGAATCCGGACTGCTCGCCGCGCTGGTTCACCTCGGACGCAAGATAGTGGGCCGATGGCGTGTCGGTCGCCGGGGGCAACGCGGTCGATGGTGTTTTGACGAAGTCCGAGCGCAAGGACGAGCACGCTGCCAGCGCGGCAGCGAATCCGATCGCGCCGACGAGGCGCAGGCATTTTTGAAATTCAAGCGACATGCGAATCCACTAGAGAAATAAAAACGGCAATCCGCATCGCCGCGCGCGTCAATCGACCACATGCGGAGAAGCGAATCGCCCTGGAGCCATGAAACTCCGAGCCGAGTCAAGAGGACCGGCCCGAATGGATCAGATACGCCCCATTACGAGGAGTACCACGACGATGATCAGGACGATGCCGAGGCCGCCGCTCGGGCCATAGCCCCAGCTTCGGCTGTGCCCCCAAGCCGGAATTGCGCCGATCAGCATCAGCACCAGTACGATCAGAAGGATTGTGCCCAAAGACATTTTTCTTCTCCTTGAATGTGGATGACCCGACTCTGCGCGCTGCCGGTGACGGATCGCTCCGCTGACCGGGCGGCCGCGCAGACCATGCTTCTATACGTGCAGCGTGCCCGTGCCGAACAGGCCAAGAAGGCCGATTACGATGAGATAGATCGCCACGATGTAGTTCAAAAGTCGCGGCACCATCAGGATCAGGATGCCGGCGATCAGCGAAACCAGGGGGCCGATGCTCAAGTGCAAATTCATTGACGTCTCCTCTTCTTCTTGACAGGTTGTCTCTTCAGCGCTGGCGATGGACCGGCGAAGCAGGCCGCCTCAGGTCTTGCTGCGGATCGTCAGGAGCAAGCCGCCGATGACGATCGCACCGACCCCCGCCCAAACCGGAACGTTGACGGTTTCCTTGTCCTTGACCGAGATATCGAGCGGAC
>Ga0157375_10004377_pt1 | contig 12265 bp, 8 predicted proteins | sample M35metaG_FD_115311 | JGI IMG/M metagenome (GOLD analysis project Ga0157375, IMG submission 115311) | Miscanthus rhizosphere microbial communities from Kellogg Biological Station, Michigan, USA - M3-5 metaG | ecosystem: Host-associated > Plants > Roots > Rhizosphere > Soil | place: USA: Michigan...
CACTTCGGGCAGCGGCGTCAGGTCGTTCTGCACGCGATGGGCAAGCACGCGCGAGCGCACTTCGACCGTCGCCTGCGCCACTCCTGGCACCGCGAGCGCGGCCGCACGGACTTGCCCAGCCAGCGTCGCGTGCCAGCCGGCGGCCGGATAGCCGAGCACGATCTCGATCGCGACCCTGTCGCCGTCGATGCCGATGCCCTTCACCGCGCCTGCCGCGCCAAGGTCGGCGCCGGTGTGCGGATCGGCGATGCGCGCGAGCGCCTCGGCAAGTCGGGAACGGAGGTCGTCGGTCATGGGAATTCCGCGGGTGGGGGGCGCAGTTTAGCAGGCTGCTTTTCGCCGGCGTTCGGAACGGACAAGCGTGGCAGCAAGGAGCATTCGGACTTCGTGCTGCGTGGACGGGCGAGGAATCGCCGGCAGACGCTGCCGGCGAAGCAAACCGGTTGCGGTTTCCGCCCGCAAGTTCGGTTATCCTGCAGGACTTTTTTTGATACGGGGCTTGCAAATGCGGAATTCGGTGATCTCGGGTGCGCTCCTGGTAGCCCTTGGCTTCGGGTCGGTCGATGCCGGGGCGGTCGCGCGGACGATTCTCGCAAGCGGCGCAAAGGACGCGGTGTACGACGCGCAGCGCAACGTGATCTACATCAGCGCCGGCGGCAATGTCGTCCGCTACAGCCTTTCGACCAACACGGCGCTGACGCCGATCGTGCTCGGAGGTACCCTGCAGGGCATCGACCTGTCGCCGGACAACGCCACTCTCGCGGTGGCAACGACCGAGCACACTGCCGGGCACATCGTTGTTCACCTGGTCAACCTCGATACCCTGGTCGACAACAAGCAGACCATCGCGACCGGCACCGCAGCCGAAACCAATTCCTATTCCGTCGGTTACTTCGATTCGGGATACCTTGGCGTGACTTCGCATTCCGACAGCAACGGACTGGTCCCCACCCACTTGTACGATTCCGGTTCGTGGTACGTCGAATGGGACCAGACGCCGCTCGCCTCGAACATGATCCTGGGCATGTCGGGCGATACGAGTTGTGCCGCCTACGGGGAGCCCAGCCTGCAGAAGTGGGGCACGTTCGAGCACGGCACGAACTACCTCAACTACCAGTACGCGGTGACCGGGACGAATACAGGCTACGCCGCCGCAAACAAGGATTGCCTGCAGGTCGTCGCCAACGGCGTGGTCTTCAAGCGTCCGGTGAACTACTTCTTTGCGCAGACCGGCGTATTGCCTTCCGGAGGGACTTTGGGGACGCCGCTCAACGGCATTTACGACCCGGTGCGGCCGCTGGCGTATTTCCCGTACGGCGGCACGACACTGGTGCGCGTGTTGAACATGAATACGTTGCTCGAAACCCGCGATTTCGACTTCGGCGAGATGTTTCCGTCGACCGCCCAAGGGCTCGCACCGGGACGCGCCCGGATCTCAAGAGACGGTTCCTTGCTGATGGTCGTGGTGAACGACGGCGTCCGCTACCAGACGCTGTACGCGCCACTCAGGGCCACCGATGCCGCAGCATCGGTTCTCGCCGGCCAATCCGTCGCCATTCCGGTCGCGGCCACCCTCGGTATCAAGGGCACCATCGCCTATTCGTTGCCGGCGCAGCCGGCCCATGGCACCGCAACGGTCGTGGGCAACGTCGTGACTTACACCCCGAGCGCGGGGTTCACCGGCGTGGATGCCTTCAACTACCAGGCAAAGTACGGCTTGGCCAAGGTGCTCGGGACGATCACTGCGACGGTCACGCCGAACCATCTGCCGGTCGCCGTCAACGACAAGTACTCTGTTGTGGCCAGGAGCGCGACCTTGCTGCCCATCCTGGCGAACGACACCGATGCCGACGGTCAGGCGCTTTCGATCATCGCCATCAGCCAGCCTGCGCATGGCAGCGTGGTCATCCAAGGGAACCAGATATTGTTCACGGCGCCCGCTGCGAGCACCCAGAAATTCAACTACACGATCTCCGATGGAATGGGCGGGACCGCCATCGGGACCGTGACGGTCACGGTTACCAGTAGCTGAAGGCACGGCCTGTCGTCGTTCCTGCGCGCTGGATGAAGCACGCGGGAACGACGGCAATCACGAGGCGGCAGGAACCAGGAGCCACTCAAGCGCCTCGAAGCGGTCCGCCCGAGCGCGTTGTGGAATAATCAACGGTCATCCGCCCGTGGATCCCCGTCGATGTCGGCCCCAAAGCCCACCGCGCTCGTTACCAGCGCCCTGCCCTATGCCAATGGCGCGCTGCACCTTGGCCATCTGGTCGGCTACGTGCAGGCCGACATCTGGGTGCGTGCGCAGCGGATGGCCGGGCGCACGGTGCATTTCGTCTGCGCGGACGATACCCACGGCACGCCGATCATGCTCGCCGCCGAGAAGGCCGGCGTCACGCCCGAGCGGTTCATCGCAGAGATCCAGGCCGGGCACGAGCGTGATTTCGCCGATTTCCATGTCGCGTTCGACCACTACGACTCGACCCATTCTCAGCGCAACCGCAAGCTCACCGAGATGATCTACGCGCGGCTCGACGCCGGCGGCCACATCGCGCGGCGCAGCGTCGAGCAGTACTACGATCCGGTCAAGTCGATGTTCCTGCCGGACCGCTACATCCGCGGCGAGTGCCCGAACTGCGGAACGCCCGACCAGTACGGCGACAACTGCGAGAACTGCGGCGCGACGTATTCGCCGACCGATCTCAAGAATCCGCGCTCGGTCGTGTCGGGCGCGACGCCCGTGCTGCGCGCGTCCGAGCACTTCTTCTTCAAGGCCGGCGATTTCCAGCAGGCGCTGCAGGAGTGGATCGAAGGCGATGTCGCGCATTCGTCGGTGAAGGCGAAGCTGCGCGAATGGCTCGACGCCGAGGGCGGATTGCGCGACTGGGACATCTCGCGCGACGCGCCGTACTTCGGCTTCGAGATCCCGGGTTCGCCGGGCAAGTTCTTCTATGTCTGGCTGGATGCGCCGATCGGCTACCTGACCAGCCTGCAGGCGCTGTGCGAGGAAAAGGACTTCGACTTCGACGCGTTGCTCGCGGCCGACAGCGTTGCTGAACTGCACCACTTCCTCGGCAAGGACATCGTCAATTTCCACGGACTGTTCTGGCCGGCGGTGCTCAACGGCGCGTCGATCAAGATGCCGACCGCGCTGCACGTCAACGGCTACCTGACCGTCAATGGCGCGAAGATGTCGAAGTCGCGCGGCACCTTCATCCAGGCGCGCACGTATCTCGATGCGGGACTGGATCCGGAGTACCTGCGCTATTACTTCGCAGCGAAGACCGGCGCCGGGATGGACGACCTCGACCTGAACCTCGAGGATTTCGTTGCGCGGGTGAATTCGGATCTCGTCGGCAAGTTCGTGAACATCGCGAGCAGGTGCGCGGGGTTCATCGCGAAGCGGTTCGACGGAAAGCTCGCGGCGTTCCTTCCGGGCGAATTCGCCGAGATCTACCGCAGCAGCTACGAGCGTCTCGCCGCCTCCCTTTCGGACCGCGACGAATGGGGCGCGTACCGGAAAGGCGAGCTGTCGAAGGCGTGTCGCGAGATCATGGAGGTCGCCGACTTCGCGAACGCGTGGATCGCCGAACGCGCGCCATGGGCCATCGCGAAGGATGCTTCGCGCGACACGGAATTGCAGGAAGTCTGCACGGTCGCGCTGAACCTGTTCCGCCTGCTCGCGGGTTTCCTGAAGCCGATCCTTCCGGCAACCGCGGCGCGCGCGGAGCAATTCCTCGCTGCGCCGATCCAATCCTTCGAGGATCTGGCGGAGCCGCTGCTCGGCCACGCCATCCGTCCGTACGAAGCCTTGCTCACCCGCATCGACCCCAAGCACATCGAAGCCATGACCGCAGCCAGCACCGAGCATCTCGAAGCAACCCCCTTACCCCAGGCCTCGGCCGTGAAGGCGGGAGGAAGCGAAGCCTCGGCACCGACCGCTTTCCCCAGCCCCCAGCCCCAAGCCCCCAGTCCCGAATTCATCGGCATCGACGACTTCGCCAAGCTCGACCTGCGCATCGGCACGGTGCTCGAATGCGGCTTCGTCGAAGGCTCGGACAAGTTGCTGCGCTTCCTGCTCGACGCCGGCGAGCTCGGCCAGCGGCAGATCTTTTCCGGTATCCGCGCCGCGTACGCCGAGCCTGGGAAACTCATCGGCCGCAAGGTCGTTTTCATCGCCAACCTCGCGCCGCGCAAGATGCGGTTCGGTGTCAGCGAGGGCATGGTCTTATCGGCCGGTTCCGGCGGCAACGATTTGCACCTGCTCGATGTCGATGCCGGTGCGCAGGCCGGCATGCAGGTGAAGTGATCGCGCCGCAATAGGCGGAAAATCGCCCCAATGCAGTCATCCATCGACATCCCGGTCGACATCGAAAGCCTGATCGAAGCGATCGACCAGCTGCTGCCGCAGACCCAATGCGGCCAGTGCAACTATCCGGGTTGCCGTCCGTACGCGGCTGCGATCGCCGAAGGCCATGCCGACATCAACCAATGCCCGCCAGGTGGAATTGATGGCATCCGCGCGCTCGCCGAATTGCTTGGTCGCGAACCCAAGCCGCTCAATCCCGCGAACGGCATCGAGAAGCCGAAAGTCGTCGCGCTGATCGTCGAGGAAGATTGCATCGGATGCACCAAGTGCATCCAGGCGTGCCCGGTGGACGCGATCATCGGTGCGTCCAAGCGCATGCATACGGTGATCGCCGAGCTGTGCACCGGTTGCGAATTGTGCTTGCCGCCCTGCCCGGTGGATTGCATCGAGCTGGTTGCGCCGGCGCCGCGCGCAGCCTGAGGCGACACCATTATGGGTTGATGCGCAGCTCCGCGTTCAACGGATGTTCTTGCAGCCCGTGCATACGCGTTCGACCTTGAAGCCATCTTGTTCCAGCAGGTGCAGCAAGCCCTGCGGGCCGAGCATGTGCAATGCACCGACGATCACGAGGGTGTTTCCCTGGCCGGATGCAACGATTTGTTCGATCTTGGGAATCCACGCGCGGTTGCGATCTTCCAGGAGCTTGCGCTCCTCTTCTGGATGGCCCTTGAATTCCTTGATCTCCTCGCGATACATGCCGACCGTGTTTCCGCTCCGCCAAATGCTGTGCAGGCGGCTCAGCTCCGAGGGAAAATCATGCAGCTTCCCGAGCATCTCAGTCAGGTCGTGCACCTGATCGGATTTGGATGTGCTTGCAAGAATCTGCATCTGTTGATCGATCGTTTCGAATCCTCCCGTCACCTTGTGGTCAGCCACCGCCTGATCCATGAAATGCTTGTCGAGCCCGGCGTCGGGGTCATAGCCAAGTTTCTTGAGCTCCAGAGCAAAGACAGTGAGCGCAACAAGCCATGGTCGCATCCGGTCGACAGCAGTTTCGGAAAGACCGTTCTGCTCTGCATACGTCGCTACCCGTTGCCACAGCGCCGGGTCGAGCTCCCCGTGAAGGCTCTTGTCGGCGGCAACGTACATGCCGTATTTGGCGGTGGGCCCAAGAACAGCCATGGGACTCATGTCTGCTGGCGGCACTTCAAACACCAGGCGCGCGGCTTGGCGGTAGGCGTCGTCCACGTCTTTGGACAGTGGATAGTCGCTGGGCAACAGGATGTGCAACGAACCCAGCAGATAGATCGTAGTGCCGCCCTTGGTGGCTTTCCACAGCATCGGCGTCGGCGGCGCGGCGCACGCGGCGCTTGCGAGCAGCAGGGAAAGCCCAAGGCCGACGACGCAGCGACGCAACGGCGACATGCGCATCAGGATTTCTTTCCGGCGGTGGCTGCAGCATCGTGATGCACCGCGCCGCGATAGGACTTCTCGCCGGCTGTAATCACCAGGTCGAGACGGTTCTCGGGCGGCGGCAACGGGCACGTCGCGTAATGGGTGAACACGCACGGCGGGTTGTAGGACTTGTTGAAATCGACGACCGTCATCCCGTTCTTGACCGGTTCGGCATAGAGGAAACGGCCAGCGCCGTAGGTCGTCTTGCCATTGGTGCGGTCGGCGAAGATCAGGAACAACGCCCCGTCGCCCTCGTCGACCACTTCGAGCTTGTAGGTCTTGCCATCCTTCTGGAACGTCACCGTGCCGGAGTTGATCATCGGATCGATGGTGTTGATGACGCTTGCGATCTGGATCGTCTTGCCCTTCGGATGCGGCTCGAATTTCGCGTTGAAGCGCCACGCGGGATCGGCATCGAAATAGTCGATGCCGACGAAACCCGTGCGCGTCGGCGCGTTCGCATCCTTCACCCGCAGCGCGAAGCGGCCGCTTCGTTCGATGAGCTGGAAGTTCGCCGTGCCCTTGTTGAACGAAACGATGGTCGGGCCATTCGGATCGGTGGTCGCGTCGGATCGCAAAGCGACTTCGCCGACGACCGGCTTGCCGTCGATCGTCACGCCCGCCGCAGGATTCGGTTTCAGCGTTGCCTTGCCGTCCTTGAGCGTCAACGTGCCGAGCTTCGCCGGGCCGGTGCGCAGCTGGATGTCGTTGGCATCGGCCTTGCCGACCTGGTGCACGCCCGGCTCGACCCAATGCAAGCCGACCAGCGACAGCCAGCCGTCGGGCTTGCGCAGGCGTGCGACACGCGCGTTGCGCCAGTCCATGACATCTTTCTCGAACGTCGCACGATCGGTCAGCACGGGAGCTGCGGACGCCGCGGCTGTCGCCGCAAGGAAGTTGCCGCAAGCGACCAACGCCAGGATTCCGATGGCTGCGGCACCGGCCATCGTGCTTGTGAATCGACTCTGGGATTTGGCGCGATGCATGCGAATTCCTTGATGGAAATAATTCGGAGTCAACGGCCGCGCAGGAACAGGCGGTCGAGTTCGGCACGACCCAGCTGTACCCAGGTCGGGCGGCCATGATTGCACTGCGCGGAGCGCTCTGTCGCCTCCATGTCGCGCAACAGTGCGTTCATCTCGGCGATGCCCAGTCGCCGGTTCGCGCGTACCGAACCGTGGCAGGCCATCGTCGAGAGCAGTTCGTTGCCTCGTTCCTCGACCTTGCGCGAGCCACCATGTTCGCGCAGGTCGGCAAGGACATCGAGCAGCAACTGCCGCGGGTCGGCGCCATCGAGCAAGGCCGGCACGCTGCGCAGCCGCACCGATTGCGGGCCGGCGCGGTCGATCTCGAAGCCGAGCTCGGCGAGCGCAACCGCGTGTTCCTCGGCGGCATCGGCTTCGCGTTCCGATAGCGCGAGCGCGAGCGGGACGAGCAGCGGTTGCGCGCGGATTCCCACGCCTTCCTGCGCCGATTTCAAGCGTTCATAGGTGATGCGTTCATGCGCCGCGTGCATGTCCACAAGCACGAGGCCGTGTTCGTTCTCGGCGAGGATGAAGATGCCGTGCAATTGCGCGAGCGCATAGCCCAGAGGCGGCGCGGCGCCTTCGGCATCGGGCAACGGTATTGCCTGCGAGGGCACGATGGACGCCAGCGCGCCGGACGACGGCGCATCGCTGCCGAAGCCGCCCGCGTACGCCGCGGTCGCGTCATTGACCGCGAACGACAATCCCGATTGCCGCGTCGGCGACCATGACGATGCATTCGCTGCCTGCGTCGCTGCGCCAAACGTGGTTGCGCCTTGTGGCGGCGATACGACATTGCCCGCGCGCGCATCGGCGAGCGCTTCATGCAGCGTGCGGAACACGAAATCGTGCACGAGCCGTCCATCGCGGAATCGCACTTCGTGCTTGGCAGGATGCACGTTGACGTCGACGCGGCGCGGATCGAGTTCGAGGAACAGCGCAAAGGCCGGATGGCGGCCATGGTAGAGCACGTCCGCATATGCCTGCCGCACCGCATGGGCGACCGTGCGATCGCGGACCGCGCGGCCGTTCACGAAGAAATACTGCTGGTCGGCGTTCGAGCGCGCGGTCGTCGGCAAGCCAATCCAGCCATGCAGGCGCAAGTTCGCGGCGGAATGATCGAGCGCAATGCAGGCCGCCGCGAACTCCTCGCCGAGCGTGTCCGCGACGCGACCGATGCCGCTGTCGTCCGGTCGCAGCGGACGGTAATGCCGGATCAGCTTGTTGTTGTGGTTCACACGCAATTCGATGCGCGGGCGCGACAGCGCGAGCGATCGCAGCCAGTCCTCGATGTGGCCGAGCTCGGTGCGTTCGGCCTTCATGAAGCGTCGCCGCGCCGGCACGTTGTAGAACAGGTCGCGCACCTCGACCGTGCTGCCCCGCGGATGCGGATGCGGCGCAACCGCGGCGGGCTTGCCTCCGTCGATCCGCAATTGCGCGCCGTGTTCCGAATGGGCGTGGCGCGAGCTCAGGCTGAAATGGCTCACAGACGCGATCGACGGCAACGCCTCGCCGCGGAAACCAAGCGTGACGACCTGTTCGAGATCGTCGAGCGATGCGATCTTGCTGGTCGCGTGGCGCGACACCGCAAGCGGCAACTCGTCCGGCGCCATACCGCCGCCATCGTCGCGCACGCGGATCAAGCGGATGCCGCCTTCCTCGAGATCGATGTCCAGCCGCGTCGCGCCCGCATCGAGCGCGTTCTCGACGAGTTCCTTGACCACGGACGCGGGGCGTTCGACGACCTCGCCGGCGGCGATCTGGTCAACCAGGGTGTCTGGGAGTTGTTTGATCTGCACGGCAACATCGCATCCACGGGAAGGCGATGATACCAGCGTGGATTGCTTGCCCATGTCGCTATTGAGAAAGCGTGGGCCACTCATGACACTTCCCGGCTCGGCCGTCCAGGTCTCACCAGGAAGCCCTGCCCTTCGCTTCAGCTACGGGCGCTCGCCATTGCGCGAGGCGACGTCAAGTCGCCTCGCAAGCGCAGTGACTCACCCCGCTCCCGACCTCGACGGAATGCGTAACCGTTGCCCGGTGCGAACGCGGTTGCCTTCCAGGTCGTTGATTTCGCGAAGGCGCATCACGGACACGCCATATTGGGTCGCGATGTCGAGCAGGCGCTCGCCGCGCTGGACGACGTGGATCTGCTGCCCATCATCGGCCGAGGCCAGCTGCAGGGGCGCCGCATCCGCCGAAGCCATCGGAATCGATGGAATCGGTCGAGCCGGCGCCGCCGCAGCCAGCAATCCGTCATCCGGATCCTGCATCGCGGTGCCGGCATGCGCGTTCCGGTGCCTGTCCTGCGCATGCAAAGCCGCGTATTGCGTACCCGGCAGCGGGTTGTCGATGAAGTAGCCGCGCACCCCGCTCAGCACCGCGTTCGCGAGGCGCGAACGGTAGCCGGAGTCGTTGAGGTGCTGTTCTTCCTCGGCATTGGTGATGAACGCGGTCTCGACGAGCATCGACGGCACGTCCGGCGAGCGCAGCACGACAAAGTTGGCGCTCTCCGGATGCGACTTGTGGGTGCGGCCGATGTCGCGCAAGGCCTGGTGCACGCGCTCGGCGGCATCGTCGGAAGCCTTCATCGTCGCGCTTTGCGACAGGTCCAGAAGCACCGAGGCGAGCGTGTTGTCCTTGTCGCTGAGCGAAACGCCGCCGATCAGGTCGGCGGCGTTTTCGCGATCGGCAAGCCAGCGCGCGGCCTGTGAGGTGACCCCGCGCTGCGACAGCACCCACACCGACGAACCGGTCGCGGTGTGGGTCGGATCGGCGTCGGCATGGATCGAGATGAACAGGTCGGCCTTGGCCGCGCGCGCCTTGTGGTAGCGCTCGGCGAGCGGCACGAAATAGTCGCCGTCGCGGGTCAGCACCGCCTGCATGCCGGGTTCGGCGTTGATCTGCCGGGCGAGCTCGCGCGCGGTCGCGAGCGTGACGTTCTTTTCGTAGGTGCCCGAATAGCCGCGCGCGCCGGTGTCCTGGCCGCCGTGGCCGGCATCGACCGCGATCACGATCTTGCGCTGGCCCGTTCCGAGCACGTCGCGCAAAGTGCGTGCGCCCGGATGGGCGCGCTGCGTCTTCGCGCCCGCCCTCTCGGCCGCGTCCTCGGCATCGTCGTTCCGAGCGGCTTTCTCCAGCACAGGCCCAATGGGTCCCGCATCCGGAAGGATCACTGCCGTGCTGACCGGTGGATCCACCCGGGGATTGAGCTTGCGCAGCTCGGTTGTCGCGGAATGCTTCGGGAACTGCGCGAGATCGGCGGACCTCGACGCATTCCCAAGACCGCGAAGGGTATCGTCGCCACTGGAGGTCGTCGTACCGGTTTCGACGCTGGGCTGTGTCGTCAGCACCGCAATCACCGGATCGGGCTTGTCCGAACCGGGTTTGGCCGCTTCCGAGGCGGTCAGCAACTCGACCACCAGCTGCGAATGACCGTGCTCGTCGTGGAAATAGCTGCGTGGACGGACGGGCGCGGACAATTCGAAAACTACCCTGGCGTCCCCAGGATTCGGCTGGCCGGTGCGTACGTTCGAAACCACGCCATCCGGGCCAGGAGCCCGGAAATGCTTGCCGAAACGGCTGTTGTGAAGGTCCAGTACCAACCGGCTGGGTCCGGCCAGCGTGAACACGCTGTATTCGGTGCCATCGGGAACATCGATCAGCGCCCGGGTGCGACCTTCGGACTCGACGACCGTCAAACCCCCGATGTCCGCTGAGCCAGCCGTCGGGCGCGCTGCCTGAGCCAAGCTGCTGCATGCAAGCAGCAGAGCGGCGGAAAGACCGGAAATAACAAAATTCCTACACATGGGCGCGATTCATAGCGCAACACGCGCAGGATTTCAAGCACTTTTTCCTTGCGAATCCGTCAGCTAGGGCAACTATCTGGAATCCACAGCAGGAAAGTGCGCCAGGTTGGGGTCGGAACGCAACCGGTCCAGCCATTCGAGACCCACCTTGGACAAGCCTTCCAGCTCCGCTGCCCGACCATCCTCCTCAACCGCCAGATGCACGCGCAGATCGGCCAGTGGCAAGGCTTTGCCGCCGTGTTCCGGCCATTCAACCAGCCACAATCCGGCTTGTCCGGCGAGGCTGTCCAGTCCAAGGAACTCGAGTTCGTCGGCTGCGGCGATGCGGTACAGATCCAGGTGGACCGCCTCGTCGCCGCCATCGAGGCGATAGGGCTCGATCAGGGTATAGGTCGGGCTGCGAATGGGTCCTTTGACGCCGAGTGCGCGCAGCAGGGCCCGCGCCAGGGTCGACTTGCCGGCGCCGAGGTCGCCGTGCAGGTACACCACGGCGCGCGATGGCCGGGTCGCAGCCATGGCCGCGCCGAGCGCGTCGGTCGCCACGGGATCCGGCAGGCTCAGCCGCATGCCAGCCTCAGCCTCACGGATTGGCGCGACGGCGCAGTTGCCACAACAGGTCCGATGCGAGCATGCCGCGCTCGCCGCCCTTGCCGGCCGCGGAATCGCCGGCCAGCCCATGCAGCAATGCGCCGCAGACCGCCGCCTCGAACGCGGGAAGGTGCTGCGCGCGCATCGCCGCGATCACCCCGGTCAGCACGTCGCCCATCCCGCCGCTCGCCATGCCTGGATTGCCCGCCGCGATCACCACCGGCTTGGCATCCGGCGCGGCAATCACGGTTCCTGCGCCCTTGAGAACGACGCAACAGGCATAGCGGCCAGCAAGTTCCTGCACGGCGGCATAGCGATCGGCTTGCACGTCCTCCGCAGTGGATCCCAACAGCCGCGCCGCCTCGCCCGGATGCGGGGTGATGATCGCGTCGCGCAGCGGTTTTGCTTTCGGCGCTTCGGCGATCAGGTTCAAGGCATCCGCGTCGAGCACGAGCGGCTTGCCCGCGTGGAACACCGCTGCGAGCAACGTGCGCCCCCATTCGCCCCTGCCGAGACCTGGGCCGATCGCGATCACGCTCGCGCGCTCGCACAAGGCCTGGAAGCCGCCCATCTCGTCGGGAGTTCGCGCTTCGATGCCACGCACCATCAGCTCCGGCCGCCGCGCGAGCAGCATCACCACGTGATCGGCGCGCGTGGCGACGCTGACGAGTCCCGCGCCGCTGCGCAGGGCCGCTTCGGACGCGAGCGCGATCGCGCCCGCGGTGCCATGGTCGCCACCGACGCACAGCACGTGGCCGTAATTGCCCTTGTTCGCATTGCGCTGCCGTTGCGGCAACCACTTCGCAAGCGCGCTGGTACGCACCAGCCGCGCGGCACGCGCATGGCCGGCGAAGGTTGCTTTCGGAACGCCCAATGCGTCGATCTGCAATTGGCCGACATGTTCGAGCGCCGCACCGGTGTGCAGCCCGCGCTTGTCGACGATGAAACTCAGGGTGTGCGTGGCGCGGATCGCGACGCCCGGGACGTTTCCGCTGTCCGCGTTGACGCCGCTCGGCACATCGAGCGCGAAGACGTCGGTGCCCGACGCGTTGATCGCCTCGATCAGGCCGCGGGCCGCG
>Ga0157375_10004378_pt1 | contig 12265 bp, 10 predicted proteins | sample M35metaG_FD_115311 | JGI IMG/M metagenome (GOLD analysis project Ga0157375, IMG submission 115311) | Miscanthus rhizosphere microbial communities from Kellogg Biological Station, Michigan, USA - M3-5 metaG | ecosystem: Host-associated > Plants > Roots > Rhizosphere > Soil | place: USA: Michigan...
TCGATGACGTCAGCGACAAGGACCGTCGGGATATCGAAAGAATGATGAACGACCAAGTTCTGGAACCGTCCAAATACCCCGACATCATTTTTGAAGCTCAATCGATCTCCATCTTGCGCATCGACGCTGCGCTCTTTTCCGCGACTCTGAACGGCACCTTGACGTTGCGCGGGACCACCCGCAACCAGACCATTGCGGCTAGAATCGCAGTGTTCGACGACATGTTGCGCGCGTCGGGCGAATTCACGCTCATTCAGTCCGATTTCGGTATCAAACCCATCTCTGTCGCCGGGGGCGCCTTGAAAGTAAAAGACGAGTTGAAGCTCTCATTCGAGATGGTGGCACGCAGACAGGATTGATTCGAGCCTGGCCTGTTGCTAAGAGGCCCGCTCAAGTGGGTCAGACTTGTGTTCGGACAGCGGCAGGCCCTTCAGGAACTGCGCCAGTTTGGTCAAGTCCATTCGCGAAGGCTCTTGCGCCTCGCCGGAACTCTCATCTTTAGGCTGCAGGAATGAAAACCCGACTCCGTCATCGCCAATTCTCACCACGGTCGAATACACCGTCAGCGTCTGTCCCTGCGCAGCGTCATCGGTACGCTCAAGAGTAAGAGGAAATCCCGTGCCGATCATCCAACGCTCTTCAGTGATCATGTAAAAGCCGGCAACGCTTATGTCGCCAATTTTGTAAAGTTTCGACGATCGAAGCGTCCCAAGGTACGCCACCACAGGCGGCATGGTGTGGCGGTTTGCTACGCGTTGATCGGGCACAAGCCAACGCATCAAGCGCTTCATCAAGGGATCTTTTGGATGTGAAGCCGTCATGCTTTTCTCCAACGTGGGGGCAGAGGAGTGAATGATCTTAATTTCGGCCAGCTGAGGAGTCGTACCGGGCTGCCGGCTCCCATTTCTGCTTTGTACGTTCATAGTCGCAGATTCCTTTCAGGCGCACCAGTAGCAAACAGATGGACTGATCATTCAACCTAACATTGCTCCAAACAGAATGGATATCCCCAATAAGTTGAATTGCCTACCTTGGCGCTCACCCACCTTGCAGCATCGGATTCCGCAAAACTGATGAGCATTGGCCCTTTGTGCCAGTTAGATAAATCGGGCGAGAGCGAACTTGTCGGTGGTCTGCGATGGCTGAACCTCATGGCTGTGTGGATCCAGCCCCTCAGGCATTACAAACTGGGCAGCTACGCCATCTGATCCGCGCCGCACAATCCTGGACAAAACCGTAATGGACTGCTTTCGCTCGCCCTTGGCGCAAGGCTTTTGCAGAGTCATCTGGATCATCGTATCCGGCATCCAGCGATCCTCCGTGAGCAGGTAGAAACCGGTCATGCTGATGTCAGCAATGTCATGCGGCTTGGGCGCCCCGCCGGTATAGTAGTGAGCCACCATCCCTGGCACGTAACGGCGGTGGGCTCTACGCCGATCACCGTTGGCCTTGACGTCGGGGTTTAGCCACCTTTTGAATCGCTCTGCCAGGGTGAGTGGCGGTGTCGATGCTTTCACTTCGGCTTCGACCCGCCTGGCCGGTGGCACCTTCGATCTTCCTTTTCGGGTCGCGATTTCGATTTCAGACGGCGCCAATGAGTTTGGGCTGTAAGGCGTCTGTTCTCTGTGGGTTCCGAGATCCAGCGCCTCGACATTTTCGATCGGGGCGGAGACCGTCTTTTCTGCCTTTGCCAACTCCGTTTTCGGCATGCCTGCCGCGGCTGGTTCGGCCGGGTTGGCTTGTCCGATACCCAACCTTCGTTGAACGATATCAACAGCTTCCGTAGTAGCAGGCGTTGGCCGCGAAGACCGGCCAGTTGCTTTCTCCTCGACCGCAGGCTGCGCGAGTTCCTCAGCTGAACGTCTATCAGAAGTCACGGAAGTCCCCGTTTTGTTCAGGGGCTTGCGACTCTCATAACCCGCCAAAAAGTTATCCTGTACAACCGGCCTTCTGGATACGGCTTCCGGCGTTCTAGCCGGAGCGGCCTTCGCCGCCTGCACCGGCGGTTTAGGAGAGATAGGTTGGGCCTCCTTGGAGACACGCGCGACAGACGGCGAGGGACTCTGAATCGCTGTTTCGACCTGGGGCTGGGGAGCCGACGATCCCGGTTGCTCCACAGATGTAGAAGCCGAAGCTGCCTTAGGTGTACTGGCCTTCGCTCCTGCTGGCACGGTTCTCGCGGCTTCCCTTGATGACTTGCCGGGAACAACACGACTGTCTGGCTCTTTGGCGGTTCCATTTGAAGACGCAACCGGCAGGACCGCCGTTGGCAGGCTGGTACGCCACATCCCGTACTGGGCTACGGTCGACGTCGAGGCTTGTCTAGGGTGCGGATGGGCAGCCGGTGCCCCAGTGGATGTCGGTGCTGTGGCTGCATTGGACGCCGGTGCTGTGGATGAATTGGATGCCGGTAATTTGGCGGGTTTCGAAGAATTAGCGCTGGGTGCTCCCACTTCTGGTTTGCGAAGCTCGGGATGGACTTCGGACAATTCAGATTTTGCTTGAATCGGCACTTCTTTTGCTTGAACCGGCGCTTTGTCGTTCAACTCTTGCGACCGCGCCGACGCTGCATCAGCCCTCGGCCCCTCGACTGGTAGTGTCTCCAACTGATTCACGCCTGCTTTGATTACGTCAGGCTCGACCTGAGCTTTGATTTCCACCTGCTTGACTTGGGCGACGGGGGCAGGCTGCGAAGCGGTATCGCTCGCACCAGAAGGCGAAGTTGCTCCCGCTTTCGCCTCCTTGCGGGAAGTGTCCGCCACTGCGGGCGCAGTCGGGGGTTTGACAGGTCGCACCGGCACTGCCGAGCGCGCCTTCCACTTCGAGGGCGGTGAAGGCGTATCCATCCAGTTCGAGAATAGATCTTCGATATCTCCGTGAAGGGCTTCTCCATGTACGCCAACAATGGTCGGCGGCTCAGCCGCTCGGGGCCTCTCAAGAATCACCTCAGTGATGGAGATAACCGGGGCATCGGATTGAGATGGGCTCGTCGCTTCGCTTGCTGCACGATTGCTCTCAGGCTTTTTCTTGACGACAATCCCGCTGGGTAACTCAATCCCAGTCGCCGGAAGAACACTCTTGGACGCTTGTGGCTGCTCCTGGGAACGACCAGGCTGCTTATGGTTTTGTGAACCAAGAGGCGCATTATCGGCTCTGGATTCAACCGCAGTCACTGCCGGTTTGGGTGGAGTCGTTTTTCGCAGCGAAGGGCCCGTATCACGCTCCGCCACATCTGCTCGCAACTCCGGCCCTGGTTGCTTTTCAGCCACTGCCACCGCGGAGTCAGCCTTTGCGGCTGCGTTCAACCTCGAACCCAACGCAGCTCTCGGCACTGGTTCGAATTCGGGAATGGGAGAGCGAGGAGGATGTGCGTTCGGAAGAGGACTTGTGCGCGAAGCGACAGAACCGTTGCTGAATGCCGAGATCTGCCTTTCCATTTCCTCTGCCGGACAGATAAGAAGCTGATCATCCCTTCCTGTTTGCGTCGTTTGAAGCGATTGCGATGGGAGTATCAGCGCACTCGCCATATCCCTCCGGTACGGCGGGAATTCAGCCCCGGGAACGAATTCAGTCAGATCGAGTACCCGCAGCTCTTCGTCCAGATAAATAAGATCAAACGGGAAGAGTCGGGGAACGGACGGCAACGCATGCAACGGAGACATCCAAAGCCCTGATTTTGAGTCGATAGCGAGACCGCCGACGAGCACCCGCAGAATTGTCAGTGGCTGATTCGCGCCGTCCGCGACCGTCACCTTGGAGCTGAGGAGAGCCCCTCTTGAAACGTTATAGACGCAAAAAACTCTGGTATCCATAGGTCCACGGTTTCAGGGATCAAGGGGGATGTATCCGCCTGATGCAGCCCTGTTGCCGGTTTCGTTCCACGCAATCGGAACTAGCCGTAGCCATGGATTTTCTCAATTATGAGAAGGAAATACAATCCGTAACCCGGAAGTAACAAACTGAATTTACCCATCGACAGGGTATTTGCGGCGAGGATTGGCCTAAATGATTGTTTTGCTGCCGGATAGGCAATGAAGATTCTTCAACATAGCGCCGTTTCGAGGTGATCCGTGGCTCGCAATAAAAACATCAGCCCGACGCGTCTGGGGTCGTGTCGGGCCGATGTTTGGGGGGAATTGCGAGATGGAGGGACGGGCTGTTAAAGGACCGTGAGCCGCGTGACGACTGTGCAATAAGGCAGGTGGGTGGTCCGCTTGACGATCCTGGCTTCATCTGCCTCTTCAGGCAGGCCAACTTCGGGCTTGAGGACTTCGATGAGCTTTTCTACCCGATTCTTCTGTGCGCATAACTGTTCAAACGCCTTCAAGATCTTGCGCAGCTCGGTAGAAGCCTCGTCGTAGGCGAATCGGTAAACGTCTTTATGTACGTTCTCTCTCATAGAAGTTCTCCACGAATCAGAGTCTAGTCACTTCTTCGAGAGGCGACATCGCACGATCGTGGTAACAAAAGTACAACTTCCTTCGTGTCGGTCTGCCCCGTGTGAACAAATTGGTGTGACCTAAATCACAGTTGAATCTGCGACATAACGTATCCCAAAGCGCGAAGCTTACTTGCAGATCTCCACCTTTGCGACCGGATGTTTGGTAAGTGGGGCCTTGCGTCAGTTTGCCAGCTCTCCGCGTCGAATCCTCCTCCAGCAATCCGCGATGCGCAATCCATCCGAGCCCTCGATGGGCAGGCTGTTCGCCAGCGCATAGCAGAGGTTAGCGAGGCCGAACACTGGATACCAAGCCCCTGAAGCCACCAGCAGTAAGTTCACTAGCGGACCAGCCAGGGCGATCAGAAGATTCTGGTGGACGGTTCCCTGGTCTCGCACGGTGAACAGCCCCTTATTCCACTTCATTCCGACTTTTCTGATGCGAACGTCGAGAGCCGCGGCTGCCACCAGGTGGCCGCATTCGTGCAGAATCATTGCCAAAATGCCGAGCCCGATCCCCGAAAAGAATGGCTGTAACGAGCGAACTAGAAACATCTGCTGGCACCTTGTGCATGACCACTTGTGTACGGCTTCAATTCTCCCAGTCCACAAAGAGTTGAAGGTGCTTGGAAGGCAGAAGATGTGCCGTTCCATCCCGATTCGGGAAATGATCCGCCCGATGTTTCAGAAAACGGGAATCACGTGGCAAAGCCCCGGCAGGGGCATCTGCCGGGGCTTCAGGTTACATTTTCGAAATATAGATTTTAGTGTTGTTCGCCTTCGCTTAATGCAGTGAGAGCGCCTGTTGCCTTAGGAATTTGTGGTCGAGTGCTTGCTCGGCTTGATCTCGATCTCGTTTACGACCTGCTGAACATTAGGCACCTTCTTCGCAAGGTCTTCGGCTTCCTTCTTCTGCTTGGCAGTCTTTACCGAGCCTTTGAGCACGAGGGTTCCGTTCTTGGCAGATCCGCTGATGCTTTGATCGTTGAGATTTGCATGAGCCTTGATCACCGCCTTGAAGTTGTCTTCAATCGCACTGTCGAGATTGGAGGCAACCGCGCCTGCTTCATTCGCTCCCGGAGGCCGCACGCCGATCTCGTTGGCAACGGTGTAGTCCGGCGCCGCCTGCTTGGCAATGTTTTCAGCTTGGTTCTTCAGATCCTGGGAATCGAGATTTCCCTTAAGAGTCATAACGCCCTTGTCGCGATCTTGCGAAACGCTGACGGCGCTCAGGCTGTTGTTTTTAAGTGAATCGGTGACGGCTGACTTCTCATCCGGGTGGGCCGGCTTATTGCAGCCTGCTACAACCATGGACCCGGCTAGTATCGCGGCCGAGGCGAGCAGGAATGTGTGGCGGGTTTTTGTAAGTTTCATATATTCCTCTCCTGGTGCAACGCTTATCTCTTACAAGCAAGTCAGATGTGACGCGCATAAATGCGGGTTGTACCCCGATGATTGTTTAGTCCCCTTCGATCAATAGCAGTTCGAGCCGTTTCAATGACTTGCGAAAGATCTTCATCATCTCCGTCTGAGATGCCGCCGCGATCGATTTTTGCCGTCGCTGCGCAATTTTTCCGTCCCATGGCTAATGGCAATCCGAAACTCCCTGCTGAGCGATTTTGTCCGGGAAGCGACCGAAATCAAAGACGCGAAGGAGTGACTGCGGTCACAGTCCGGATTCGGGGGGCGAGCGCAACATATTCCGGGCTTCGGAGGATGTCTTCTGTAGCCCGAAGTTCAAGCAGGCCTTGAAGTTGTTAGGTAAACCTGCCCGGAGACGAAATATTGTGAACTGGCAAGCCGAATACCGGGGAAAGTGCCTGAGCGCTGCGCAGGCGCTGAAACACGTGCGCTCCGGCGATCGCGTTTGGATCCAGCCGAGTTGCGGCACACCGAAGCCTCTGATCGACGCGCTAATCGCGCGCGCCTCCGAACTAACCGACGTGGAACTTGTGCACATGAAGACGCTCGGAGAGGCCGCGTACACAAGGCCGGAGTACGAAGGCCATTTTCGCCATCGCGGACTATTCCTCGGCGATAACGTGCGCGAAGCCGTAGCGGCGGGGCGTGCCGATTACACGCCAATCTTCCTCAGCGAAATCGAAGGGCTGTTCGAAAGCGGCGCTTTGCCGCTTGACGTGGTGTTGATGCAAGTTTCCCCGCCCGATGCACATGGATTCGTGAGCCTCAGCACCACGGTGGACTGCACCATGACGGCGGCACGTCGCGCAAAGACTGTCATCGCAGAAGTAAATGACCGCGCTCCTCGGACCCACGGTGACACCTCGATTCACATCAGCCAGATTTCAGCGTTTGTTGAGACCTCGCGTCCGCTACTCGAATTGCATACCGAGCCCTGCACCGACACGCACATGAAAGTCGCGCGAAATGTTGCCTCGTTGATTCCAGATGGTGCGACTCTGCAGACAGGTATCGGTGGAATCTCCGAAGCGGTGTTGAACTGCCTCGACGACAAGCATGACCTGGGCATTCATACCGAGATGTGCCCCGATGGCGTCGTCGATCTCATGGAAGCGGGCATCATCAACGGCGCACGTAAATCACTGCATCGCGGCAAGGCGGTCGCGGCATTTGTCCTCGGCACACAGAAAGTAATCGAATACATACACGAGAACCCAAGCTTCGAATTCCGTTCCATCTCCTACACCAACGATCCATTCGTCGTCGCGCAAAACGATCGCATGGTTGCCATCAACTCGGCATTGCAGATCGATCTGACCGGCCAGGTGTGTGCCGATTCGCTTGGCACCAGGCCTTATAGCGGCTTTGGTGGGCAAATTGATTTCATTCGCGGCGCAGCGCGATCGCGTGGTGGCGTTCCGATTATCGCGCTGCTTTCGACAGCGTGCCGCGACGCCGTATCGCGCATTGTCCCAGTATTGGAGCCCGGCGCAGGCGTCGTGACGTCGCGCGCAGACGTGCACTACGTCGTAACCGAGCACGGAATTGCGTACCTGCACGGCAAGACGCTAAGGGAACGCGCCGAAGCGCTGATTGCAATTGCCGACCCGCGCTTCCAGCAGGAGCTCCAGGATTTCGCAGAGCGCGTTCATTATCTGCACGGCAAGACGGCCGCGTATGCATGAGGCAGCATCACGATGAGGAACGAACCATGACAGTCGCTGAGAACAGAATTACAGACAAGCAGGATCGAGGCCTCCTGCGAGTCGACGTAAATGAATGCAAGGGATGCGGGCTGTGTATCGAAGCCTGCCCGCCCAAAGCAATCCATCTGAGTGAACAACTCAATCATTACGGTTATCGCACCGCAACCTACAACGGCAAGGGCTGTACGGGGTGCGGCATCTGCTTCATGGCCTGTCCTGAACCCGGTGCAATCACAGTTCTGCGTCTGCGCCGCGGCGTTGCCACGCAAGCAGAGGAGGTCCTGGCATGCGCAAGCAATTGATGAAGGGCAACGAAGCGATTGTGCGGAGCGCGATTCTCGCGGGTTGCCGCGGTTTTTACGGCTATCCGATCACGCCGGCAAGCGAAATCACAGAAGCCGCAGCCCTCTATATGCCACAGGTTGGCGGCGTCTTTCTGCAGGCCGAGAGCGAAGTAGCCGCGATCAACATGCTCTACGGCGCATCGTCGGCGGGCGTACGATGCATGACAGCATCCAGCGGTCCGGGCATCAGCCTCATGCAGGAAGGCATCAGCTACATGGCCGGCGCGGAGCTACCGTGCGTCATCGCCGACATCACGCGTGGCGGACCGGGCCTTGGCAACATCGCCTCTGAGCAGGGCGATTATCACCAGGTGGTAAAAGGTGGCGGCAACGGAAACTATCGCACCATCGTTCTTGCGCCCTACTCTGCGCAGGAGATGGCCGATATGACTGCGCTTGCATTCGAACTAGCAGATCGTTATCGCAATCCGGTGGTGATCCTTGCGGACGGTTTCGTTGGCCAGATGATGGAGCCCGTGGAGTTCGCCGAAGAGGCTATTCTGCCGAGCCTTCCCTACTGGGCCGTGGCCGGCACCGCAGAGTCACGCGCCAACATGATCACCTCATTGCATATGGGAACTGACGATCTCGAAGCGCATGTTCACGCGCTTGAAGCGAAGTATCGCCAGGCTGAACAGCGCGAGACTCGAGCCGAACACTGGTACACCGAAGATGCTGATATTGTGCTGGTCGGTTATGGCATCGTAGGCCGCATCTTGAAGGCGGTTACCGCAGAAGCGCGCGAGATGGGCATCAAGGTCGGACTTCTGCGGCCAATTACTCTCTATCCATTTCCGACAGCGGATTTCCAGCAGTTGGCGAAGCGCGCCCAGTCTTTCGTTGTTGTAGAGATGAGCAACGGTCAGATGCTCGAAGACGTGCGGCTCTCTCTGAACGGCGCGCGCCCCGTCGAATTCCTGAGTCGCGTCGGCGGCAACGTGCCTTCACACGAAGACGTTCTGAAGTTTGTTTTGGCTGTCGCCGAGAAGGAGCAGATGGCCCATGTCTAGTGCCATGGAATCAGATTACGAGGTAGTGCAATCGAAGGCGAAGGTCTTCTACGAAACCTACGAGCGCAAAGAAGAACTGCAGCACCAGACGCACTACTGTCCTGGCTGTGGACACGGCATCGTTCATAAGATGCTGGCCAGGGCGATCGACGAACTGGGCATACAGAACAAGTGCATCCTCATCAGTCCTGTAGGTTGTTCGGTCTTTGCATACAACTACTTCGACGTCGGAAATATTCAGGCAGCGCACGGACGTGCGCCCGCCGTCGCAACAGCGGCAAAGCGCAGCCATCCGCACGGCATCGTCATCAGCTACCAGGGCGATGGCGATTTGTCGGCGATCGGCGCAGCGGAAATTCTGCATGCGGCGAATCGAGGCGAGAACGTCACCGTTATCTTCGTCAATAACGCCATCTACAGCATGACGGGAGGCCAGGCCGCACCCACAACCCTTCTGGGCCAGAAGAGCACGACTACACCCTTTGGGCGCAGTGCGGCGAACGAAGGCTATCCCCTCCGCATGAGCGAATTGCTGGCGACGCTCGATGCTCCTGTCTACATTGAGCGCGTTGGCCTCGGCGACAACAAGCAGATCGCGCAGGCCGGACGCGCCGTGAAGCGGGCGGTTGAGAACCAGGTTCGTGGCCTCGGTTTCTCGATGATTGAAGTGCTCTCGCCCTGCCCGACGATTTGGAAGATGTCCGCCGTTGAAGCACAGCACTGGGTACGCGACGTTATGGAAAAGACGTATCCGCTGGGCGTGGTCTGCGATCGGACCAAAGACCGTGAGCCACGCGCTGCTGCAAGTCCTGCTCCCGGTCTTGAGGAGATTCCGGCCATTCTCGGAATCGCACACGACGACCAGCCAAACATCGCGATAACAAGGGATGAACTGGCACATGTCGATCTTCAGGTCCGTGTCGCAGGATTTGGCGGCCAAGGCGTTCTGCTTCTGGGCGAGGTGTTGGCCGAGGCAGGACTCGACGCAGGCCTCGAGGTCTCGTGGTTGCCGTCCTACGGACCGGAGATGCGCTCGGGCACTTCCAACTGCCATGTGCGTGTCTCCAAAGAGCCCATCGATTCACCCCTGGTTACGACGCCGAATTTCCTCGTAGCCATGAACGAGCCCTCGCTACGCAAGTTTGATTTGAGTGTGAAGCCCGGTGGATGGATTATCTATAACGGCGACGAATTCCCGCAGGATTGCAAACGCGACGACGTGAACGTGCTGGCTCTCAACTTCACGAATGCTGCCAACGAACTTGGCGACCCGCGCGCAGCCAACATGGGATGCTCGGAGCGCTGCTAGAGATTTCAGACGCGCTGCCGCAGGCAAGCATCGATTCCGCGCTCCGGCGGCTGGTCAAATCCGAGCGCTGGTACCAGCTTGATGAACAAGCCTTGGCGCGAGGGCGCGAACTCTACCGCGAGTCACGCAATCACACCAGCGACAAAGGATCATCGACGGGGACCCCGAAAGAGGTTGCAGTATGAAAGCCACGGCCGATCCAACCCTGATTGTTTACTTCGACGGCAAGTACATGCCTTTGCGCGATGCACAGGTCAACATTCTTACCCACGCACTGCATTACGGCACTGGCGTCTTTGAAGGCATTCGCGCGCACTGGGTTCCTACTGACGATGATCTGTTCATCCTCCGCGCACACGAGCATTACGAGCGCTGGAAAAAGAACTGCGGCATTCTGCGCATTCAAGTTTCCGCCACTGTGCCGGAACTCTGCGCCATTACGGTTGAACTGATGCGTCGCAACTCCTTCCACTCCAACGTCTATGTGCGGCCACTTGCTTACAAGTCCGCCGAGCGCGTCGGTGTCTGCACTGATGACCAGGATGCCTTCGCGGTCGTAGCGCTGCCCTTCGGTGAATATTTGCATAGCGACAAAGGTCTGCATGCGGGCGTAAGCTCCTGGCGTCGGATCGAGGACAATGCGATTCCGGCTCGTGCCAAAATCTGCGGCGCTTACGTTAACAGCGCGTTGGCCAGTGACGATGCAAGACTCGCAGGCTTCGACGAAGCGATCTTTCTGAATGAAAACGGACACGTTGCGGAAGGCGCAACATGCAACATCTTCATGGTGCGCGACGGAAAACTGATTACGCCCTCTGTGACCGAAAATGCTCTCGAGGGCATCACGCGAAACTGCATCATGGAGCTCGCGTTTCGCGAAATGGGGCTGCGCGCCATCGAAAGACCGATCGACCGCAGCGAACTCTATGTATGTGACGAACTGTTCTTCACCGGTACGGCTGTCGGCGTCGCACCCATCGTGCGCGTCGATCATCGCGCGGTGAAAGACGGCACAATTGGAGCGGTGACACACGCAATACAAAAGCTGTATTTCGATGCTACCCGCGGACACCTGCAGGCTTACTGGAACTGGCTTACGCCGGTTTACCAATCACGGATGAAGCATGAGCAGGAACTGGTCTCCATGGTTGAGTAGTCGTTGACGGAGTAGCCTCTCCTGCTGCATCCGCGCGGTAAACGATGCGTGCAGCCAAGGAGGAAATAGCAATGCTCGCAACAAAACTCGTAGACAATGCCTACGACGTAGCGCTGGAGAATTTTGACTCCGCGGCGGACGCCCTGGGCCTCGACAACGATACACGGGAGATGATCAAGTTTCCCGAGCGCGTGCTGACCGTAACGGTGCCGGTGCGCATGGACGACGGCCACATCCGCCGTTTCGAAGCCTACCGCGTGCAGCACTCCACCGCGCGCGGCCCGGCGAAAGGCGGCATTCGCTTCCATCCGCAAGTCACCCTGGATGAAGTGAAGGCCCTCGCCACCTGGATGACCTGGAAGTGCGCAGTCGTGAACATCCCGTTCGGCGGCGGCAAAGGTGGCATCACCTGCGATCCGAAACACATGTCGCAAGGCGAACTCGAGCGAATGACGCGACGCTACACCAGCGCAATCCTTCCGCTCATCGGCCCGCAACAGGACATTCCCGCACCCGACGTCTACACCAATTCGCAAACCATGGCCTGGATCATGGACACCTACAGCATGACCAAGGGCTACACCATCCCCGGCGTCGTCACGGGCAAGCCCATCAGCCTGGGCGGATCGCTCGGCCGCAATGAAGCCACCGGACGCGGCTGTTTCTACACCATTCAATGCGCATGCGAACACCTCGACATCCCGCTGAAAGGCGCAACCGTCGCCGTGCAGGGCTTTGGCAACGCAGGATCGATTGCAGCACAGTTACTGCATGAAGCCGGCGCCCGCATCATCGCAGTCAGCGATTCCACCGGAGCCATCTACAACCGCGATAGCCTCGACATTCCTGAACTCATGCACATGAAAGAAATCGCCGGCCA
>Ga0157375_10004379_pt1 | contig 12261 bp, 9 predicted proteins | sample M35metaG_FD_115311 | JGI IMG/M metagenome (GOLD analysis project Ga0157375, IMG submission 115311) | Miscanthus rhizosphere microbial communities from Kellogg Biological Station, Michigan, USA - M3-5 metaG | ecosystem: Host-associated > Plants > Roots > Rhizosphere > Soil | place: USA: Michigan...
ACGCGGCCTGTCTGGCGGGAAAACTCTTGTCAGCGTTACCGCGCGAACGCTGCGCGCCGGAGACAACTGAGGCGCGGGACGGGTTTATTCACCCGACCAGTGTCGAAGGCCGGACCGAGCGGGCGATCGTGAAACTTATCCTGCGCGATTTCGAGCTGAAAGGGCTGGCGGCTAAGCGCGACATTCTCAGAGGCCTATGCCGAGGGTTACAAGCCACCGAGCCGCGAGCGCGTATCCGCTGCAAGATCCGCAAACAATATCGCAACATGGCTTACTGGTTGCGCAAAGACATGCGCCCGGTTGAGCTGGCGCGCGAGGCCTTCGCGGCGGTGGGGCTCAAACCCTATGATCACGTCATACGTGGCGGCACCGATGGCTCGCGTTTGACCGAGCTGGGCCTTCCCACCCCCAACCTGTTCTGTGGCGAGCACAATGCGCACGGACCGCTCGAATGGGTTGCAGTGCAGGACATGAAATTAGCCGTAACCGCATGCACCCGCCTGGCTGAGTTGTGGGCAAAAAAGCTGCGGTGAATTTCCGCACTCGCCGCAGCGATCTCGCTCCCCTTTGTGTCGCTTACTGTGGGTGAGACGAAAGAACCGATTTACGCGGCGCTATCCCAATCTTCGGCCAGATACTTTCAGACTGCTACGTAGCCTGCAAATTTGACATCGAAAGTGGACACGCAGACCTAATTAGGCCTCTTCGGGTCTTATATGACACCACCACGCAGCATTGAGGAACAGTTTGAGCCAGATGTCGCTCTCAAACTTCGACTCTTTGAGGCTCGGCTTGCAAAATATCGCGGTAATCGAACCATTGGCGAAGAAGGCGGCGGAATAGTGATGCTTTCCATCAAAGAATCACCAGAAAGGATTTAACAAATGACTGCGAACCTAAAATGGTTCTGCGTTCTCGGCGTAGTCGCTGGTGGAAGTTGTCTGTCGGCTTTGCCGCCCGAGCATTCGATCCAAGCACCGGCTGATTCGGCGTTCGAGCAAGAGATGATGGAGAGCATGCGCAAGATGGACCAGGAGATGGCAGCTGCGCCCATGACCGGCAATCCGAATCATGATTTTTCGGCGATGATGATTCCGCATCACCAAGGCGCCATCGATATGGCAAAGACTTTTCTGTTGCACGGCCAGGACGCCGCTCTGCGCCGCCTGGCGCAGGAGATCATCGTCACACAACAGCAGGAGATTCAGGTGATGCAGTTGCGATTGGCCACGCTGGCACCTGGCGGAGGCAGCGCGCCAACCGAAAAAAAACGAGACGCGGCTGCACCGCTTCCCGTTTCCGAGAAAGACCGGGTCTACACTGGCGACCAGACTTCGAACACCGTTTCGGTGATCAATCCGACGTCGAATAAGTTGTTAGGCGTCATCCGGCTCGGCGATCCAGTTCCCGGTGCGCTCAGTCCGCTTTACCACGGGCAATTGCTCGTTCACGGCATCGGTTTCTCGCCCGACCATCGCACGATCGCGGTGGTCTCGATCGGTTCCAATTCAGTCACCTTGATCGACACCACGACAAACAAGATCAAAGGCGTGATCTACATCGGGCGAGCGCCACATGAAGCGTTCTTCACGCCGGACGGCAAGGAACTCTGGGCGGTGGTGCGCGGCGAAGATTATGTTTCGGTGATTGATCCAGCGAAAATGAAAGAGGTTCGTCGCGTGCAGACAGCCAACGGGCCCGGAATGGTATTGTTTCGGCCGGACGGACGCTACGCGTTCGTGCCTTCAAGTTTTACGCCCGAACTCGATGTGGTGGACATGAAAACCTATCAGGTGGTTGCGCGGATTCCGCAGGCCAGTCCGTTTTCGCCGAACCTGGCGGTGAGCCACGATGGAACGGAAGTCTGGTTCACGCTCAAAGACTCCGGCAAAACGCAAGTAATGAGCGCGCAGCCGCCGTTCGGTATTTTTGCTACTCTTGATACGGGGCCGCTCACGAATCATGTCACGCTCGTAGAAAATTCGAATGGGAAGTTCGCTTACGTAACGGTTGGCGGGGAAAATGCGGTGAAAGTTTTTCGCCGCGGCGAAAAACCGGAGTTGATTGCAACGATTTCTACCGGCGATCTGCCTCACGGCATTTGGGGATCGGGCGATGGAACACGCGTATACGTTGGACTGGAAAACCAGGATGCCGTCATAGCGATCGACACGCTTGCGAATAAAATTATTGCGACAATTCCGATTGGTCAGCAGCCTCAGGCGCTCGTCTATGTTCCCGACGCGGTGCCAACAGGGGAAGGCACGAGCAACCTGGTTCCGCTGGCTGACGCCGGTAAAGCCGCGCATCTCACCCTCGCGGCTCCTGAAAACAACGGCAGCGCGGCGCATGCAACCGTTTCGGTGAATTCGTTAGGCCCGCTCGACTTGTTGCAGATGGCCGTCTCCGGATTGAAACCGGGAAACATGTACCGGCTTTGGTTAACAACGCCTCGAACCTCGCCGTTCGGACATAAACAGGAGCTCGCTGTGTTCAAAGCAAATCTGGCCGGCGCGCAGGTTGTGCAGACAGTTGGACCATTCCGTCAAGTCCTTACATCCGAGGGCGAAAAGACTGCCGAGCTGACGCAACAACGATTCTTGCTGGTAACACCGGCAGAGGGCGACGCTGTCGAGCTTGTCCAGAAAACACCGTGACCATGAACGGAGGTTCACGCAAAAGATGCCGGCGCCGTTTAAATCGCTTTTCCTCTAACTCGCCGCTTTAGGAGCGCTCATGCTTTTGCGAGCATTGAGCAGGCATTCCTGATCCGGCGCGCGCGCGTCTCTTCCTGCTTGGCGGAGGTGATCCAGTGGATCCAATCCCGGCGCGCGTTAGGGGTGATGTCCGACCAAACCGTCCGCGCCTTCGGGGCGGCAACTGCGAATGTGATCTTATTAATTTTGCGCCGCCTCGGTCGGTTTTAGCGCCGCGGCTCCGAAGTTCACGCTGAATCGTTTGCACCAGATGGACACGGCGCGGTATTTCGCCAGGTCCAGGTCGCTGGCAAGCCGGTAGTTTTGGTCGCCGATGTTGCCTTTGATGACTCCCAGATCAATGAATCCAGCCTTTTGCACGGTCGCTACGTCCTTTGCATCCTCGGCGGCAACCATGTAAACGTGCACATCAGGACCGTTTGATGTGCTGAAGCTCGTGAGGCGGAGAAGACGGGTACCATCTCCCGTCTGGAAGATGGTCGCGGTACCTTTCGTCGGGTGCAAAATGCTGTAGAACTCTCCGGATTCCAAAGGCTTTGCCGACAGACCGCCTTGTGCGGTCGGGAATGCTTCGTTCACACGGCGATTGACCACCAGCCGCTCCGGCCGAAATGCATACCAGGCGATCAAAACCGCGATCGCGACAACTGGAATCGCCACTTTTATCCACGTTTTCATTTTCGTATCTCCTTTGGTTGAGGATCTGCTGCTGTCCATCTTGGCTCTTCGAATATGTGCGAGGGCGCGAGGGACAGGCTTTCTCGCGCTGCCTCTAAAATTACGTCAACCACCAAATCCGGCGCGGTGAGCATCGGGCTGTGGTCAACGCGGCTCGAGTGCATCTTCGCGTCCATACGACGCGCCATAAAGTGCTGCGTCTTGGGATGGATCATGCGGTCTTCTTCCGCGATCAGAAACCACGACGGCTTTGATTTCCACGCGGGTCTTGGAGCTGGTTCCTGAATGCACTTGACTGCGATCGGGCGCTGCACCGCTTTGCATAATGCAATTTGATCCGCCGTGGCATGATGCGCGAAGGCGTCGGAGAATCCTTCGTTAGGCATCCAAATCCACCCATCTTTGTCAGGAGCGAGCTTAGGGGCTTGTGGATGCGCTTCATCGCGGTAAAAAACTTGAGCGACAGTCTCACCCTCCTGGGGGGCAAGCGCGGCCACATAGACCAGCGCTTTTACGCGCTCCTCATTCGCCCCTGCGATCACTGCACCGCCATAGGCGTGTCCAGCTACGATCACAGGACCTTTTGTCCTGGCGATAGTCCCGTTCAGGGCAACGATATCGTCACTCAGCGAGGTTAACGGGAGAGGCGCGGCGACGACTTGCAACCCTTGTTTATCAAGCAGGAGAATGACTTCCTTCCAACTCGATCCATCTGCCCAGGCACCATGGGCAACAACCACCGTACTGTTTTCGGGAAATGGCATGTCTCGATTCGGGACTCCGGACTGATTAGTTATTTTCGGATCCATCGATTTTAATTTTTGGCCTTCCTGTTCTTTCAACTTGTGACCTCGAAAATAATCTCCAGCTCGACCGGCGTGCCGAGTGGAAGGCTGGCGACGCCGTAGACCAGCCGACATGGGTTCTTATCTTTGCCAAAAACCCTTTCCAGTAGATCCGATGCAGCATCGGCGATTTTCGGTTGATCGCGGACATCGCCCGAGGTGGCTACCGAAACGCCAAGCCTAACGACCCTTCTTACTTTATCGAGCGATCCCAAATATTTCCTGGCGACAGCGAGACCGTTCAGTGCGGCCAGACGGGCGGCTTTGCGTCCCATTTCGACATCGAGTTCTGCGCCGAGACGACCAATAAATTTTGGTTCGCGGCCTTCCGTTGGAAGCATTCCGGTTAGAAAAAGGAGATCCCCCGTTTGCACCGCTTCCACATAAGTTCCGAACGGCTGAGGCGGCGATGGAAGGGTCACACCCAGTTCCTTCAACCGCTGTTCGGCGGTCAGCGATCGAGAATCTCCGTCGTTCACCATTTGCCAATGTGCGCGCCGCCGTCCACGTGCAGCACTTCTCCTGTAATTTGCCGAGCTTCCGTGAGATAAACAACCGCGCTGGCAATGTCTTCGACGGTGGAGATGGTCTCCATCGGCGCCTGGCTTCTCAGTGAGTCTTTCGGATCGTTAGCGTGAAGCGGCGTATCAACAGGCCCGGGAGCGACGGCGTTGAATCGAATGTGTTGTTTCGCGTATTCCATCGCAAGATGCCGGGTAACGGTTTCGAGGCCGCCTTTTGTGATCATGGCAACCGATGCGGTAACGCCGGCGATCGGGTTATCAGCGAGCGCTGCCGTGATGCTGACGATGCTGCCGCCGGTGTTCTGTGCTTGCATTTGTTTGACGGCAAGCTGCGCGATGTGAACGAAGCCCGCGAGATTCGTCGCGACGAGCGCACCAAAGTCTTCCGGCGTATACTCGATGAAGGGCTTGACCAGGAAAATACCGGCATTTGCGACAACGGCATCGATTGAGCCGAACTTCTTGACCGCGAGTTCTGCAATTTTCTGCGCCGTCTCAAATTGACCTATGTCGCCGTCGATCAAGGCGAGGTGGTCGGAAGCTGGAAGCTCTTTCGACTTCGTGGCGTTTCGTGCGGTTCCGACAACATCGTAACCGCGCACCAGGAATGCTTCCACCAGTCCGGCGCCAATACCTTGCGATGCGCCTGTTATAACCACCGTCTTCTGCTTGAGTTTCATCTATTGTTTCTTTCCGCCAAGAAGTCCTTCATCGCGGCCGCGATTTCCGCGACGTGCGTCTCGAGCGCGAAGTGACCCGTGTCGATAAAGTGTAGCTGCGCTTGAGGAATGTCCCGTTGGTAGGCCTTCGCCCCTTCTACTGTGAAAAATGGATCGTTGGTTCCCCACACGATGAGCATCCGCGGCTGTTTAGCCCGGAAGTACTTATGCCAGCCGTCGTAAAGTGCGACATTCGATTGATAGTCATAAAGAAGCTCGAGCTGAATGGCGTCGTTGCCCGGGCGATCGAGAAAGAACTGGTCGAACGTATAGGCATCCGGACTGATCCGCTCCGGGTCTGTGACGCCATGCGTGTATTGAAAGACAGTCGTTTCCTTCATGAGTAGTGCCCGCACCGGCTTTTCAGTCTCGGCATTCCGATCCGCCCAAAACGGTTTCATCGGGTTGAATGCTTCGCCAATTCCTTCCACATACGCATTGCCGTTTTGAACCACAATGCCGTCGATAGCGTCTTGATGCTTTGACGCGATCCGATAGCCTATTGGAGCGCCGTAATCCTGCACGTAGACATTGAACTTCTTCAGACCCAGAACACCAAAGAGCAATTCCTCCACATGCTCCGCGAGATTGTCGAAGGTGTACTTGAATTGCTTGGTATTCGGCGCATCGCTATAGCCGAAGCCAATGTAGTCTGGTGCAATCACATGGAATCGATCTGACAATTTTGGGATCAGATCGCGGAACATGTGCGATGAGCTCGGAAAACCGTGCAGCAGCACGATGGTCGGTGAATCCTTGCTGCCGGCCTCACGATAAAACATTTTCCGCCCGCGTACCGTCGCGTAATTGTATGTGGTGCTGTTGGTTTTTGCAGAGTGCATAGAGCCAAATATAAGACACCTATAAAAATGTCAATACCGGTGTTATCTTTATTTTTGCAATCCTCTTTTTAGGACTTTGTTATGCCAACTTCATCGAAAACTCCCAATGAATGGATCGATGGATTTCTTTTTGTGGGTAATCATCTCGCTTTAGACTTTTTGAACACGAAACTGGTGCTGGCAGAGGGCCCGACAGAACTCTTGCCCGATGTGGACGCTCTCGTTCGATGGCTCGCGGCGTCGGGCGTTTTGACCCGACAGAATGGCAAGACTCTTGCCGTAAAATGGCGGGACATGCCTCAAGCAGCCGTGTTTCTGCGAGAGCTATTGCAGTTTCGAGAACGCCTGCGCGCCGTAGTCGTCGGGCAAGAAGCAGGTCTTTCGGTAAGCAACGCGTTCATTGCCGAACTGAACTCGCTACTGAAACAGCACCCCAGCGTAATCGCATTGCAGCGGAAAGGGAAAAAATTCGACCTCGAAGCCGCTTTCAAGCCAGAGAAGCCAAACGACGTTTGGGCTTCCATTGCGATTACCGTTGCCGACCTGTTATCGGAAGCGTCGCCGATGCGCTTGCGCAAATGCGAAGCGTGTATTGTTCACTTTTTGGATACGAGCAAAAAGGGTTCGCGGCGCTGGTGCAGCATGAACATTTGTGGGAACAAGATCAAGGTTGCAGCCTACCAACAGCGCAAGCGCGCAGCAGAAAAGAAGATGCGGCGAATAAGCCGTAAATGATCCGGTAGTCTTCGAGTGTTGGACCGTGCAGGCGATTAATCATTCGCTACGTCCGTGGCAAGATTCTTTCCGGCGCGAAGGAGGATCAAGATGACGACGTGCGCACAATTGATCTCGTCTAACTCGCCGCTTTAGGAGCGCTCATGCTCTTGCTGTAGAACCCAGACGTATCGAAGCAGCATACGCGTCGCTTTCCGGTAGCGAGCATTGAGCAGGCATTCTTGATCCGGCGCGCACGCGTCTCTAGCTGCTTGGCTGAGGTGATCCAGAAGATCCAATCCCGGCGCGCGTTTGGCGTGATGTCCGACCACAATTTTTTCGCCTTCGGATCGGCGGCTGCGAGAGCTTTTCTCAGATCTGCGGGTACTTCGGGTTCGGGTTCCTTCGCCGCGGGTGCGATCTCGAGCGTGACAATGTCGCCAGCGTCTGCGCCCGCTGCTTGGCTCAGCTTACGCTTTACTCTTAGCCAGTGGCTCTTCTGGCCGTCTGGTTGGAGCACCGCTTGAAAAGGAGATCCATTGATTGTGCCTTCGATCGGCGTCATGCCTCGCGACGGGAGCTTCGCACTGGCGTTCTTTGGCAGGATGAGAAAGGTCCATGAGTCGTCACTCTTTTTCTGCTGATCGGCCCGAGCCGCCTTCGCCACTCTCCGGCGTGCCAAGGGGCGGGCCGGCTCCATTGCCGGCCGGAAGAGTTTCGCTTTAAAACGAATCGTGGTCTTGGTCATTTTGCTCGATAACACTAATTGCGTGCCGGCCAAGCAACAGTTATTTCGTTCGCCTGACACCTTTGGTCGCGGTCAGCAGCGGCGAACAGACTGTCGTTGCCCTCGCGCCAAGAATTCCATGCATGGATCATCCGAAAGAGGTATTGCGTGTTGCGTGCGAGGTGGTTGGCTCTGTCTCGATCTTCGCTCGATAATCAGCTACCGATCGGCAATAATGCGTCAATGAAACCGGTTATTTGTGTCGCTTCTCTCCTGGTGGCTGTCTCATTCACGACTGGTTGTTCGCGCAAGCCGGCGCAGACTGCTGCGCCGCCGCCGGAAGTGCTAGTGACAACTGTGCAACCGCAGGATGTTCCGCGTGTGCTTGAACGCGTCGCCACATTGGACGGTTTCATCAACGCCAATATCAACGCGCAGGTGCAGGGCTACATCGTTTCGCGAGACTATCAGGAAGGCAGTGTAGTGAAAAAGGGCGACCCCCTTTTTCACATTGATCCGCGTCCGTTCGAGGCTGCGTTAGCACAAGCTAAAGGCACTTTGGCAAAAGATCAGGCCAACAAGATCAAAGCCGACGCGGACAAAAAACGCGCCATCGACTTGTTTAAGAAAAAAGTAATCAGCGACCAGGAGCGAGATACAGCTATCGCAGCGGCCGACTCAACCACAGCAAATGTGGAAGCCGACCAAGCGGCGGTGCAACAGGCTGAAATCAATCTCAGCTACACGAAAATTATCGCTCCGATTGATGGTATGGTTGGATTTACCAATAATCAGGTCGGCGATCTGGTCGGGCCAACTACGGGACCACTCACAACCATGTCGCAGATTGATCCGATCAAAGCGGTGGTGACTGCTGGCGAAGGCCCGTTTACCGATTTCGTTTCCCGCCATCCAGACGCGACGGAACGCAACGCATACGTGAAAACCCTCCAGTTCGAATTGATCCTCGGTAACGGTGAGGTGTATCCGCAGAAAGGTAATTTCTACGCGCTTGATCGCAGCCTTGACGTCAAGACTGGATCGATCCGCTATTATGTGACGTTTCCGAATCCGGGAAACGTTTTGCGGCCCGGACAGTTTGGAAACGTACGTTTCGTCGCCGATATGAAAAAAGGCGCGATGGTTATTCCGCAGGAAGCGGTGAACGAATTGCAGGGTAGCTATCAGGTCGCAATCGTAGGCGACGATAATAAGGTCAGCATTCGCCCTGTGAAAATGGGCGAACGAATCGGCGCGATGTGGGAAGTGACTGAGGGCCTCAAACCGGGCGATAAGGTTGTGGTTCAAGGCATCCAAAAAGCACGCGAGGGCGTGCAAGTTACGGTGAAAGAGTGGACGCCGCCGACCGACGCCCTGGTTTCAAAATCAGATCAGGCAAAGTAGTCCTATCAGATGTCAGAGTTCTTCGTCAGGCGGCCCATTGTCGCGATCGTCATCGCGATCCTGATGACGCTCATTGGCGGCGTGTGCATCCTGGCGTTGCCGATCGCGCAATATCCGCAAATCGCTCCGCCGGAGATTCAGGTGCAAACGCATTATACCGGCGCGGACGCGCTCACGATCGAGCAAGCGGTCGCCGCACCGATCGAGCAGCAAATGAGTGGCGTCGACAACATGAACTACATGTATTCGATCAACGCCAACAGCGGCGACATTCGGTTGATCGTCAATTTCGACGTCGGGACTGATCCGAATATCGATCACGTGCTGACGCAGATCCGGGTGTCGCAGGCGCAATCTCAATTGCCCGCCGACGTGATCAACTACGGCATCACCGTTAAAAAATCGACTACGGCGCCGTTGATGCTCATTGCGCTTTATTCGCCAAAAGGGAGCTACGACGGAGTTTTTCTCGCCAACTACGCCTATATCAATCTTGTCGACCAACTCACGCGCGTTCCCGGGATCGGTAATGTGCAGGTGTTCGGCGCCGGTCAGTACGCGATGCGGCTCTGGGTGAAACCCGATCAGCTCGCGAAGCTCGGGATTACTGTGCCAGACATTATCACTGCAGTGCAAAAGCAGAACACGGTGAATCCCGCGGGACAGGTCGGCGGCGAACCGATTCCGAGCGGACAGAAATTCACTTACACTGTGCGTGCGCAAGGACGATTACAGACGCCGGAGGAATTCGGTGAAATTGTGGTGCGCGCAAACCCGGATGGCTCATTCGTGCGCGTGAAAGATATCGCGCGGATCGATCTCGGCGCGCAAACCTACAATATAAAAGGGCGGTTAAACGGCCAGCCCTCGGCAATCATCGCCTGTTACCAACTGCCGGGCACCAACGCGGTCAAAGCAGCGCAAGGTGTACGGAACCTGTTGGCGGAAGCTAAGCAACGTTTCCCGGGGGACATGGATTTCGCGTTCTCGCTTGATCAAACGCGCTCGGTTACTGAGGGATTGCATGACATCGTTATAACGTTGTTTGAAGCGCTCGCGCTGGTCGTCATCGTCGTATTCATTTTCTTGCAAGGTTGGCGCGCCACGCTCATTCCGCTGTGCGCCGTGCCGGTCTCGTTAGTCGGCACTTTTGTTTTGTCCCCGTTGTTCGGGTTTTCGATTAACACGCTCTCACTTTTCGGTCTCGTACTGGCGATCGGCCTCGTGGTCGATGACGCGATTGTCGTCGTTGAAGCGGTGGAACGTCACATTGAAGAAGGAATGAACCCGCGCGAGGCGACTCTTCAGGCCATGCGTGAAGTGTCCGCACCAGTCATTGGTATCGCTCTCGTGCTATCGGCGGTGTTTATTCCGACTGCATTTCTTCCCGGCATCACAGGGCGTTTGTATCAACAGTTCGCTTTAACGATCGCGATCTCTGTCATCTTCTCCGCGTTCAACGCGCTCTCGCTTAGTCCTGCGTTGTCTTCGTTGCTGCTTCGCCCGAAGAAAAAAGCGTGGGGCCCAATTGGCTGGTTTTTCGATCGATTCAATCGCGTGTTCGGCAGCGCAACGCACGGCTATGTGAACTGGTCGCACCTGGCCATTCGAAAGGCCGTCCTCAGTTTTGCGTTGCTCTTTGTGCTCGCGGTCGGCGCGGGTTTTTTCGGATCCAAATTACCGAGTGGCTTTTTGCCCGAAGAAGATCAGGGCTACATTTATGTCGCGCTGCAATTACCCGACGCGGCTTCGCTTGAGCGCACCGACAAGGTTTGTCGACAGATCGAAGATTTTTTGAGCAAACAACCCGGCGTGCAATACACCACCAGTGTGGTCGGGTTTAGTCTGCTGAGCCTGGTGGCCGACACCTACCACGCGTTTTTCTTTGTCAATTTCAAGCCTTGGAGCGAACGAACGAAGCCGGAGGAAAAATATGAGGCAATCAAGGCGCGACTGAACAATTACCTCTCAACTCTTCCTGAAGGCATCGCCTTTGCCTTTCCGCCACCGGTGATTCCGGGCGTGGGCACTTCCGGCGGATTTCAATTCATATTGGAAGATCGCTCAGGAAAAGATGTCGCGTTTCTGGCGCAAAATATGAAGACGTTTCTGGACGCCGCACGCAAGCGCCCCGAGCTCAGCACTCTCATTCCGACGTTCCAACCGAACGTGCCGCAGGTCTTCGTAAAGGTCGACCGCGACAAAGTCATTAAGCAGGGAATCGATCTGACCTCAGTATATCAAACGCTGCAGACGTTCATGGGCGGATTTTTCGTGAACTATTTCAATCGCTTCGGTCGAACCTGGCAAACTTACATCGAGGCAGAAGGCGATTACCGAACTGATGCGAAGAATGTTGGTCAGTTCTTCGTTCGCAATTCGAACGGCGACCCCGTGCCACTCGACGCTATCTCGAGTATACAAACCATCTCCGGCCCGGAATTCACATTGCGTTACAACGAGTATCGCTCGGCGCAAATCAACGGTTCCGCTGCGCCCGGCTTCAGCTCGAATCAGGCGATGCAGGCGTTGGAAGAAGTTTTTCGGCAAACGATGCCCAAGGAGATGGGCTACGACTACCTTGGAATGTCGTTTCAGGAAAAGAAAGCGCAGGAAGGCGTTTCGCCGACCATGGTTTTTGGAATGTCGCTGCTTTTTGTCTTCTTGATTCTCGCCGCGCTTTACGAAAGCTGGTCGCTGCCATTCAGTGTCTTGTTAGGCACACCGGTCGCTGTGTTTGGAGCGTTTCTCACACTTTGGTTGCGCGGAATGCAAAACAATATTTACGCGCAAATTGGCCTGATCATGCTCATCGGGTTGGCTGCGAAGAACGCGATCCTGATCGTCGAATTCGCGAAGGACGAATACGAGAAGGGAAAGCCGCTGCTCGATGCCGCCCTCGAAGGCGCGCGCCTGCGTCTGCGCCCAATTCTCATGACCTCATTCGCATTCATCTTTGGATGTTTGCCGCTTTGGTTCGCGACCGGTTCCGGCGCTGTCGCGCGCCGCGTGCTTGGCTCGACAGTCATCGGCGGAATGATCGCGGCCTCGGCAATCGCAATCTTTCTTATCCCGGTAACGTTTTACGTCA
>Ga0157375_10004380_pt1 | contig 12261 bp, 11 predicted proteins | sample M35metaG_FD_115311 | JGI IMG/M metagenome (GOLD analysis project Ga0157375, IMG submission 115311) | Miscanthus rhizosphere microbial communities from Kellogg Biological Station, Michigan, USA - M3-5 metaG | ecosystem: Host-associated > Plants > Roots > Rhizosphere > Soil | place: USA: Michigan...
GTGAACGTCATCACGCCGTCATCGGTCAGGTGGGTGAGGTAATCGTAAAAGGCGTCGGTGGTGTAAAGATTGTTTTCCGATAGCGCAAAGGCGCCGGCCGCGGTGGACGCCCAGGTGTCCACCAGCGTGGCTTGCAGAACTTGATATTTTTCGCCGCTGCGCCTCACGAAGGAGCGCCCGTCTTCAATCGCAAGGTGCACTTCGGGGCGAAAATACAGGCGGTGGCTCTCGGCGGCGAAAGGCCCGCGCATGATCTTCGTAGCGATGATGGGGTTGATTTCCACCGCCGTGATATCACGGCTGCCGGATGCCAGCGCCCGCGCGACATCGTAGCCGCCGCCCGCGCCGATCACCAGCGTTTTGGCGCCGGGCCGCAGATAATACGGAAACCCCGGTCCGCCGTGCGAGAGGTCGCGACGCTCGTTCTCAGTGAGGTGGTCCCAATCCTTGCCGGCCAGCGCGGTGGCGGCGTCGCCGTCGATCACGATGCTGGTATAGCCGCGGTCGGTAGTGACGCCCACTCGCGAAAAGCTGTTCCAGGCGACGAATTTTTCGGGCGGCAGTTTTTCGCCTTTCGACACGCGCACATCCAGCACGTGGATGCGGCCGTTCACGACCATTAGGATCACCATCAGCAATGCCACCAGCACGGCGGCCGCGCGCCGGCCGAAATTTCCGGCTTGATGAAACCAAATCGCCGCTGCGATGGCGTAAAACACGCCGGCGGAGATCACTGTGTTGGCACCGCCGAAAGTATTGAGGAACGGAATCAGCACCAGACATCCGGCGGCCGCGCCTGCCAGGTCGAAAAAATAGGCGCGATCCACCCGCTCGATCGCCTCGGATACGGCGATGGAAACTACAGTACCGGCCAGAAAGAACGGCAGCGCGCTCGCGAGGTAAACCGCCGCTAGAGTCCAGTATCCGAGCTCAGTGGGACGGGAAAGTATGAACCACAGCGACGCAACCACACACAGTGCGTCGGCCAGTCCCAGTATGCCGAGTTTCGTATAGAGGCGGCCAGGACGCGCCATCACCACGTACGAAAACACGCCGCCCGATCCCAGTCCGAAAAGCGCGATGGAAATCGCCAGGAACGCAAAGTGGTAGTAAAAAACCACTGAAAAAATACGAGTCAGCGACAGCTCCAGTATCAAAGTGGCTAGGGTTGTGATTCCCAGGCCGAGATACAGCTGGTTCCAGCGAACGGGGTCGGCAATACTCGGGGCGGCGGAACTAATGCGGGACAATCCTCTACTTTAGCAATCTGCACTACTCTAGAACTATGAAGTGGACCACGATTGTCTCGATTCTTCTTTTAACCAGTTTCGCGAACGGACAGGAACCTGTCAGTCCGCCGGCCAGGACCAACGCAACCATCGGCGGCAAGAAGCTAACCATTGCCTATTCGTCGCCGTCTATCCGCGGGCGCAAAATTATGGGCGGCCTGGTACCCTACGGGCGCTGGTGGCGCACCGGCGCGGATAACGCAACTACTATGCAGACCGAGGCCGACCTGGATCTCGGTGGATTGAAAGTGCCCAAGGGCACCTATACGCTCTACACGCTGCCCGGCGCGACCGAGTGGCAACTGATCGTCAACAAGCAGACCGGCCAGTGGGGCACTGAGTATAATCAACAGCAGGATTTGGGGCGCGTCAAGATGAATCTGGCCCAGACCCCGGCGATAGTCAACAGTTTGAAGATCGAGCTGTTACCCACCAGCGGCAACAAAGGTTTGCTCAAGATGGCCTGGGAGCGGACGGAAGTCTCGGTTCCATTCGTCGTGCAGTAAGAATGGGTGCAATGATCGCTACGCCTTAATTAAGGGAGGTTCGCCATGCAACGCCGTAAGTTTCTGTTCTCCGGCCTCGCCGCGGCAGCGGCCACCACCATCAGCAGTGTCCCCGCCTATGCGCAGGCAAGCCCGCCGAAAGTGGCCAATGGCATCGTCGGCGGCAGAGGCATCACCATCAACTATTATTCGCCTTCGATGCGCGGCCGCAAGATTTATGGCGAGCTGGTGCCGTATGGCCAGATCTGGTGTCCAGGCGCTAACTGGGCGACGACCATCACATCGCTCGACGCCGGACTTGAGATCGGCACGATGAAGCTGAAATGGGGAAGCTATGCGATTTGGGTTCTCCCGAACGAAAAAGAGTGGGAAGCGATCATCAACAGCGAGGCCAAGGCGTTCCATCTGAGTCATGAGTCCGACAAAGATCTAGGCCGCATCAAGATGAACTTGAAGACGCTGGACCAGCCCGTGGAGTCGTTGACCTTTGAAGTCCGCAGCGACGGCGGCAACAAGGGGACGTTGGCGCTGCTTTGGGAAAAGACCGAAGCGTCGTTCCCGTTTACCATCGTGCCGAACAATTAGCTACGGGACGATTACCGCTGCCCCGTCCAGGGAATCGCTTTTGATGGCCGCGAGGGCTTCATTCGCGCGTTCCAGAGAGAAGATGGTTGCCTGCGGCCGAATACTGATCTCGCCGGCAATTCGCAGGAAATCGCTCGCGTCGACGCGCGTCATGTTGGCCACGCTGCGGATTTGGCGCTCGCCCCACAGCAGGCGATCGTAGTCGAATTCCGGTATGCGGTCCAGGTGGATGGCGTTAATCGCCACGATCCCACCCTTGCGCAGACTGGAAAGCGCCGCGATCACGACATCTCCGCTGGGCGCGAAAGTCACTGCCCGGTCCAATTCAACGGGCGGCCGGTCGGTTTCCACTCCCACCCATTTTGCGCCCAGCTTGGCAGCCAATTGCCGATGGCTCTCGCCTCGCGTGGAAACATACACTTCGCAGTTCCACGCGTGGAGCACAGCAATGGTCAGGTGCGCCGATGCGCCGAAGCCGAACAATCCCACACGATCGCCCGGAGTGACACCCGCCACACGCAGGCTGCGAAAGCCGATGATTCCAGCGCAGAGGAGCGGCGCGGCGTGCACGTCATCCAGACTCGCGGGCAGCGGAAAAACGAAATCGTTGCGCGCGAGTGCGTACTCGGCGTAGCCGCCATCCACGCTGTAGCCCGTGAAGGTGGGCAGATCGCAGAGATTTTCCTGGCCGCTCCCGCAATAGCGGCATGTGCCATCGGTGCCGCCGATCCAGGAGACGCCCACTCGTGTCCCTAGGGGCAAATCAGCCGTCGCCCCATCTACCACTTCACCCACGATCTGGTGGCCGGGTGTCACGCTGGATTTGAGAGCCGGCAACTCGCCTTCAACGATGTGCAGGTCGGTGCGGCAAACTCCGCAGGCACGAACTTTTAGCAGAACGTAACCGGGCTGAACCAGCGGAGTGGCAATCGATGTAATTTCGAGGGGCCGTTCGGCAATGGGCCGGGCGTGGGTGAGAACGGCAGCTTGCATGACCTACCAGTCCGTGGGTTTGTAATCCTTGAGAAATTGTCCCCACACATGTTCCCCGGTATTCACGCCGTGGATGATGGGGTCGAGAATGCGCGCCGCTCCGTCAACGATGTCGAGAGGCGGATGAAAGTTCTGCTCTACTGTCTTCCGTGCGGCTATCTCCGCGGGATCTTCGTCAGTCACCCATCCGGTATCGACACTGTTCATGTGGATACCGTCGCCATAGTAGTCCGTCGCCGAGGTACGCGTCATCATGTTGAGCGCGGCTTTGGCCATGTTGGTATGCGGATGGCGAGTGGTCTTCCAATTTCTATAGAACTGGCCTTCGACCGCCGAAACATTAACGATATGCTTGTCGCGCTCCGCCGTTCGCAGCATCAACGGCTTTAGTTGGGCGTTGATGATGAACGGTGCGATGGCATTGATTAAGTGAACCTCCAGTAACTCCACCGGCGAGACCTCCGCCATCAATAGCCGCCAGGAGTTTCGCGTGCGTAAGTCGACTTGCTGCAGATCCTGGTCCAGACGATCTTCGGGGAACAAATGCTTTGGCACTAGAAGATCTTCGGGCAGCAGAGGGAGTTGCGATAGATCAGAGGGGCGAGCTAATCCCTCCTGAAGCGCCAAGGGCAGGATGGACTCGGGGAGCGTGTCGCCGCGTAATCCATCATATGCGCCGAGAAGTTTGCGGACGCTCTCCTGCATGCCGTCGAACGCCGCTCGCTCGCCTTCCATCATGTGCGCGTAAAAGCCGGGCGGACGCCGCACAGTCTGACAGGCATTGTTGACGATGAAGTCCAATCTGGAAAGAGTCGCCAGCAAATGCCGGCAGAACGCTTCGACGCTGGGCGTGTGGCGCATGTCCAGCGCAAAAATTTCGAGACGATGACTCCAGTCGCCGAAATCCGCCTCCCGCGCATAACGCTGCGCTGAATCGCGGGGAAAGCGTGTGGTCACAATGAGCCGCGCTCCCGAGCGTAACAATTTGAGACCGGCCTGATAGCCGATCTTGACTCGACCACCGGTCAGGAGCGCTACCCGGCCGGTCAGATCCGCCAATTCAGTTCGCTTGCGAAAGTTGAATTCGGCGCACGCCGGGCACAGCTGATCGTAAAAATGATGAATCACCGAATAGTGCTGCTTGCAGACATAGCAATGCGGTGTGTCGCACGATTCGGGGCCTATGTCCGGCAGTGGTTCAAAACGTTCGCCGGGTTCCGCAGGCGGAAATACATTTGGTGTGGTGAAAACAGGTTTTCGCCGCAGGGTGCGAATTCCGGTTTCCTCCAGTACGGCGCCGACGCGCTGAGTCCGCGTGGCCATCCGTTCGCGTTCGGCTTCCTTGATCTTCCGCCGCCGGGCGACTGGGTCGGGATTATAAAAGTCGGCAACGGCCCGATGCAGGCGTTCCCGGTCCTGGGCAGGAAGCTCGTCGAGGCGTTCCCGGTCGGACGCGATCCATTCCAGCAGCTCAGTGGCAGCGCGCAGACGTTCCGCGAGAGTCTGTTCGGAAATAGCCACGCTTTAATGGCCGGTGGAATCCCCTCTGCGGCTGGCTTCGAACAGGAACCAGGTGCGGCGTTCGGTCTCGTCAATCCACACTTCGATCAGGCTGGTGGTGGCGATATCGTTGTGCTCCTCGCAAACATTGTGAGCTTCGCGGAGCCTCGCCGTCAGGGTCTTGCTGTCTTCGCGCAGCTCGGCCAGCATGTCTTCCGGTTCAACGTAGTCGGCATCGTTATCGCTGATGCGCTGCAGGCGGGCAATGTGGCCGATAGACCTGATGGTTCCGCCACCCACTTTGCGGATGCGCTCAGCGATCGGGTCCGTCATCGCGTAAATCTGGTCGGCCTGGTCATCCAGAAGCAAATGATAGTCGCGGAAGTGCGGGCCGCTCAAATGCCAGTGGAAGTTCTTGGTCTTGATGTAGAGCGCGAACACGTCCGCCAGAATGCCGTTCATGGCTCCGGCGATGTCCTTGGTCGCCCCGGCTTTCAGGTCGGTGGGCGTGATCAGCGGCGAGTTCTGCGTCCGTTTCAGCGTCGCGATTTTCTTGGCGTCAAGTTTTTTCATAGTTGCTACCTTCATTCTAGATTAGCGCCTCGTGCATGATAATGATGCGCGATAATTTCAAAGGGAGTCCGATCACGCGCACCGGGTTGCCTCGCCCACATAGATGCCAAAACTTCTTGCCGCGTTACTTTTTGCCGCTTTTCTTCGTGCCCAGACTGCCGCTCCGGAGGTAAAGGATCCGCTGGGCCGGACGACACCCCAACAATCGGTCTTCAGTTTTCTAGAAGCCTGCCACGCGCGCGATTATTCGAAGGCGACGTACTATCTGGATCTGAGCCGCATCTCCGCGGGCGACCGCGCCAGGACCGGTCCGGATCTGGCAAGGCAACTCGAAGATCTGCTGGACGATACGGCATTCGATTTAGCAACGCTCAGCCGCGACGCCGAAGGAGACATATCCGATCTTTCTCCGAACATCGACAAACTAGCTTCGTTCGAAGTGCGCGGGCAGGCGATCGTTCTGCAACTGGAGCGAGAGGAGCCGCGGGCCGGTAACCGCATCTGGGTGGTTTCGGCATCCAGCGTGGCGCTGATCCCCAAGGCGCACCAAGCTTTGGCGGAAACGCCCTTTGAAAAAAAGTTGCCACAAGTGCTGGTGACTTTCGAAATCCTGGATACGCCCGTGTGGCGCTGGATTGCGCTGATCCTTGCGGCGGTGGCCCTCTGGTTCCTCGGTCGTTTGCTTGCGGTTGCAGTGGTCAGGCTGCTGAAGCCAATCACCGACGCGACCGGCTTCCGCGGTCCTCTGCGATTCGCGCTGTTGGCGGCGGGGTTAAGAGTGGCGATGGAGTTTGCGTCGCCGGCCACGCTGTCGCGGACGTTTATCGAACGGGGCTTATGGTTGGTCCTCGCTTTAGCCGCCGCGTGGGCAGCTTCGGTAGCCCTCGACCTTATTGGGGAACGCTGGCGCACGCGTCTCGACCCGCGCATTCAGGCAGTCAGTTATTCGGTGCTTCCTCTGGGCCGGCAGATACTGAAGTTAACCATTTTCCTGATTGCGATTCTGGCCGTGTTGAACGCCTGGGGCTACAACACCAATGCAATTCTCGCGGGCGTTGGGGTCGGAGGCATCGCAGTTGCGCTCGCCGCGCAGAAGACCATCGAAGACCTGTTTGGCGGTGTCTCCGTGATCAGCGATCGTCCGGTTCTTGTCGGCGACGTTTGCCGCTTCGGTGACCGCACCGGCACTGTGATGCGCATCGGCCTCCGCTCCACACGGATTCGCACGCCGGACCGCACCGTGGTCAGCATTCCTAACGGCCAGTTCGCGACCATGACGCTCGAGAATATTTCCGGGCGCGACAAAATCTGGTTCCACCCCACGCTCAATCTGCGCCGCGACACGACGTCGGACCAGTTGTTGCAGGTCCTGGCTTCCCTGCGCGAAATTCTGACGACGCATCCCAAGGTGGAAACCGGTCCGATACCGGTGCGCTTCGTTGGCGTGGGAGCTTATTCGCTGGATGTCGAGGTGATGTGCTACATCAAGACCACGGATTACGACCAATTTCTTGCCATCCAACAGGAACTGCTATTGCGCATGTTACAGGCGGTGGAACAGGCAGGAACGCGGCTGGCCGTGCCAGTGCAGGAGAGCTTCGAGTCAGGAGGTGCGCCGCGGCCGGCAGATGCTCACCCCCCACTTGGCTAAACTGTTCGCATGCAGCATCCAGATCTCTCCGCGCTATGGGACGAACACACCAAACATGAATTCGCCTCTCGCGATACCGAGGCCACGCTCGCGACGATGGTGGAAGACGCTTACGTCAATCACGTACCTGTGATGACTGGCGGGGCCCGTAAAGCCGCGTTGCGCGAATTTTATTCGCGGGACTTCATTCCATGCATGCCGCCGGATACGGCGCTTACGCCGATTTCGCGCACCATTGGCGAAAACCAACTGGTGGATGAGATGGTTTTCTCCTTCACGCACTCGTGCGAGATGCCGTGGATGCTGCCAGGCGTGGCTCCCACCAACGCGCGCGTAGAGGTGGCGCTAGTGGTGATCGTTCGCTTCCGCGACGGGAAAATTGCGCATGAACATATTTATTGGGACCAGGCTTCGGTACTCAAGCAAATTGGCCTCCTCACCGATCCGGCGCTGCCGGTTTGCGGAGTCGAGGCGGCGCGCAAGATCAGTCTGCCATAATCGGCTTGTGCCGCTCGTGCTTGCAACGGCCCACTTGGGTGACGACGAATTCCTGGAGGCGTTCCACTCCTGCCGCCTGGGGACTTCTGAGTTTCGCCATGCCGACCACCTTCGGCTCGCCTGGCTGCATCTCGAGAGGGAGCCGTTCGACATAGCACTCGAATGCGTGCGCGGCGGAATTCAGACGTTTGCGAAGTACCACAACCTCAGTGGTCTTTATCACGAGACAGTTACAACCGCGTGGATGCACCTTCTGGCGACTCATGATGAAACCAGCTTCCATGAGTTTCTAACGGCGAACGAATCCTTCTTGAATTCCAATCTCCTGCATCGTTTCTGGACGCCCGAAATACTTGCGAGCCGGGAAGCGCGAAGCCATTGGGTCCCGCCAGACCTGCAAGAGCTGCCGACACTCTCGCGATAAACGCATGAAGGTTATTCTTTTCGGGGCGACAGGAATGGTAGGGCAGGGAGTCCTGAGGGAATGCCTGCTCGATCCCGATGTCGAATGCATCCTGTCGATTGTAAGAGCAGCCACTGGTCAGCTCCAGCCGAAACTTCGCGAGCTGGTTCATAAAGACTTCTTCGATTTCTCGGCGGTCGAAAGTGAACTCGCGGGTTACGATGCGGGTTTATTCTGCCTCGGCGTTTCTTCCGCTGGCATGAAGGAGGAAGACTATCGCCGGGTAACCTATGACATCACGCTGGCGGCAGCGCGGACGCTAGCGACACTCAATCCAATATCCACCGGGGGCATGACGTTCATCTATGTCTCCGGCATGGGCACGGATAGTTCAGAGAAAGGCCGGACCATGTGGGCCCGCGTGAAAGGCAAGACGGAGAACGATCTGCTGCGCCTGCCGTTCAAGGCAGCCTATATGTTTCGTCCAGCCGCGATTGTCCCACTGCATGGAATCAAGTCCAAGACCAAGCTCTACCAGGCGTTCTACACTCTCCTAGGCCCGCTGCTACCGATGATGTATAGGACCTTCCCGCAGTACGTGACGACGACCGAACAGCTTGGACGGGCCATGTTAACAGCTGCGAAGCAAGGCGCACTAAAATCGGTTCTCGAAAACTCGGATATCAATAAGTTCTGAAGTGACGTCAGGTCGCTTGCCGGCCCGAAGATCTCACGACTTTGGCAAGCGATGGAGTCTGCCCTGACCGGGAAGGACTGCTTTTAGCTGCTTTGGGTGGCGACGATTGCACGGCGTACACATCTTCCACGGCCGCGCGCAGGATCTCGGCGACACTCCAGGCTTGCGCGACGCAGCCCCGCGGCGTGTAGGGGTACTCGGCGTCGGCGATCTCACAGATTTGGCCCAGCCCAGTGGTGGTCAGGTGCTCGACGAAGCCGCTCAGCCACGCCTCCGCCTGCTGCCGCGCGGTCTCGCCGCGCTGGTTAACTTTCAGATAAGCAGTGATGAACGGACCCATCAGCCAGGGCCACACAGTGCCAAGATGGTACGCTGTGTCGCGCTCGACTACTCCACCTTCATAGTGCGCCCGATAGCGCGGGTCGTGACGCGAGAGCGTACGCAGGCCCATTGGCGTCAATAGTTCGTTCTGCACCGCCTGCACGACGGCGCCGGCTTTTTCGGGCGACAGCATGCCGTGCGTCAGGCTGACCGCAAAGATCTGATTGGGGCGCATCGAACCGTCGCTGTGCCCGTTTTCGACGACGTCGTAAAGACATTCCGCCAACGGATTCCAAAAGCGCGCGTTGAAAGATTCCTGCGCCTCATCGGCTAGGCCGGCATATAATGCTTCAGAGGATGGATCGGCAAAACGCTGCGCGAATTCCTGCATAATCCGCAGGGCGTTGTACCACAGCGCCTGAATCTCGACCGGCTTGCCGGTGCGTGGAGTCACTACATGCTCGCCGACCTTGGCGTCCATCCAGGTCAACTGAATTCCAGGCTCTCCGCAGGTCAACAGCCCATCCGAGTCGACGTGAATTCCATAGCGCGTGCCGCGCACGTGCCAATCGATGACGTCTTTCAGCTTGGGATACAAGCGCTCCCGCACAAAGGCTTCGTCGCCGCTGTAATGCAGAAAAGCCCGGATGGCTTCGATGAACCACAGAGTCGCGTCGGCGGTATTGTATTCGAGAGTCTCGCCGCCGTCCGGGAAACGGTTAGGGAGCAGGCCTTGATCCAAGTGTTCGGAATAAGCCTCCAGGATCTGGCGCGCGATATTGTAGCGTCCCGTCACCAGCGTTAGCCCGGGGAGCGCGATCATGGTGTCGCGGCCCCAATCCGTGAACCAGTGATAGCCTGCGACGATGGTTTTCAGCGCGCCGCGCTCAACGATAAACTGATCTGCTGCTGACGCGAGCGACTTCACTAGCGGCTGATCGCCCGGTGCTGCGTCGAGAATGGCTTCGCGGCGTCGGCGCTCGCCTTCCCGCAGGACTGAAGCAGAATCGGCAGCATGCGGCTTCGTTGACGCGATTACGGTGGCGCCGCGCCGTTTCGTCAGATCGAAACGCAGGGTGAATGGGTGGAACAGGTCTTCCTCGAAATCGAGACCACGCTCCCGCTCGACGCGATATTCGAAATTGAGAAACCACTTAGCTTCTGTAATCAATTCCTGCGCGTTGTGGGCGAAGAAAAGTTGCGGAAGACTGGGATAGGGCTGCATGCTTACCAACCCCTCTCGGGTGTCAAGCGTAGGATTCAGCGCTTCGTTTTGATGGGTGGTGCTGTGATAGTCGCGAAAGGCGATCAGGGGGCGAAGTTCCAGGACGCACTTTGGTTTCGCGGAATCTTCGACGGCGCGGACTTCATACTCCACCACGGTGGTATTCTCGCCATGGACCATGAAGATACGCTTCTCGATCTCAATGCCTGCCACGCGATAGATGAACACCGGAAAGGGATCGAGGCGGAATTCCTTCAGATACTGATAGCCCTGGGGATAAATCACGCCGGGATATTGGTTGGCCGCGAGCTCATATCGTTGCCCGTCGACAACAACCGTTTCCTCCAGTTTCGACAACAACAGCACGCGGCCGGTGGGAGGTGTCGTGGAAGCTGTCAGCAGTCCGTGATAGCGGCGCGTGTTGAGGCCAATCACAGTCGACGAAGCGAAGCCGCCCAGGCCGTTGGTCTCCAGCCATTCCCGCGGAAGCGTCAAATCCAGCCGGGAGCAAACACTTTTATCGAAACGAACGATTCCTGACTTCATTTTGCCAAACTCCGCACGCCACAACCACACTTCAAGTCAGATGCGCCGATGTAACTATATGGATTCTTTTCCTATCGACAAGTTACGACAAAATCGAACAATCTTTAATGAATATTTTGCCTGGAATGGAACGCTGTAGCTAAACACACGGGAGGGTTGACGTCTCCGAAAAGGCGGCTCGCGAATCAGGAGCCGGAGGCCAGGGCGCAGATACCACTTACGCACCATCGCATTTAAGCTTCTGCAGGTTCAAAGTTGACTCAGCCGACACACGTTCGCTGAGATGAATTTTGGACTGCGTAAACAGAGTACATCAATTTGCCGCCGTTGGATATCACTTTCGCGGACTAATTTGTAATGAATCTGCGAGTGTTGCCGTGCCTAGTATTGGTCTAGACCTTCGGTCAGCTCGATGTAGGCACCCTCGGGATCCGTCAGGAACGCCACAGCGATGTTCGCCGCTGGAATTTTCCGGTAGGGTGAATCGAACTTGATTCCCTGCGCCTCAAGTTTTTTGCAGAAGGCTTCCAGGTTCTTCACTTCGAAGCCGATATGATCCATCGCCCGGCCCTTGATCGGATAAGAAACCGGCGCCCGGCGCAGTGGATCGAGACTAAGGTTCATACCCGGAAGGTTCGCGGACCGATGGTTTCCGCGCATCTTTCCATCCATTGAGAACGTAGTCAAATACCACGTGCGTAGCGCGTCGGGATCCTTAATCATGTAATGCAAGTGTTGGGCCACGGCCCATTGCGTTTGATCCGACTGGGTTTGCAATTCTATTTTGACGCCATCCGGTCCGATCACGTAGGAATTTGGAACTCCCTCTGAGCCCTTAAACACCGGTAGCGTCATATAGCCCAGATCTGCCGCGCGCTTTAACATGCCATCCAAGTCGCGGACCAAGAATCCGAAATGATCGATCGAGCCACCCGCGGTGCCGTCCGTGGGCTTCTGGTCACGGAACAGGATCAGCATTCCGGGAACCTTCACGCCTTGCAGGGTGTCGCGCTTCAGCGGAACGGCATCGAACATTACGGTCCAGAATTTCCACTGCGCCTCCATGTCTGTGACATTCAGATGAACGTGGCCCATGGTCATGCCGGCCTCGTTCGGGGGTTGCAGCTGCGCGGACGCGGGACCTATCCAAACCAGTGCCAGAGTTGAAGCGAGAACTAGTCGCATTAGAGATTTTCCAGCCGCGTGGTGGCGTCGCCGAAGCGGTCGAGCTTGATTCCCATGCGATCCATGATTGAGAGGTACAAGCTGCACATCTTGCGGTTGTCGTCGCCGGCTTTCAGATAATTGAGCGCGCGTCCGGTCTCGAGCGTTCCGCCTAGTCCGCCCGCCAAAACCAGGGGCAGCCTGGAATTGTCGTGCAAGCGGCCAATCCACAGCTCGGAGAGGAACATCAGACAAGAGTTATCGAGCACCGTGCCGTCGCCTTCGGGCATGCTGTCGAGTTTGGTGGCTA
>Ga0157375_10004382_pt1 | contig 12259 bp, 9 predicted proteins | sample M35metaG_FD_115311 | JGI IMG/M metagenome (GOLD analysis project Ga0157375, IMG submission 115311) | Miscanthus rhizosphere microbial communities from Kellogg Biological Station, Michigan, USA - M3-5 metaG | ecosystem: Host-associated > Plants > Roots > Rhizosphere > Soil | place: USA: Michigan...
CCAGGGTTTGCGCATCACCGGCATCCATCGCCTGGCTTCCGCCCGATCCGGCCAGCGCGGTGACCTGCGCGTTGCTTTCGGCCAGCGCATTGTTCGCCGTGGTCAGAGCCGTGTTGGCCGTGCTCAGCGCGGTGTTCGCCATCGCCGATACCCCGGCGATCAGCGTCGATGCGAGGGTCGTCGCCTGGGTCAGGTTCACCGCGTCGGTGCCATTGACCGCTGCGGCGACATTCACGATCCGCCGTTCGCTGCCCACGCTGCCCACCGACACCGTGTTGGCCACGTTCGCGATCGAGCCGGCACCCAGTGCCACCGCGTTGGACGCGGTCACACTCGCTCCGGCACCCAGCGCGGTCTCGCCGGTGCCGGTCGTCGCCGACGCGCCGGCGCCGAACGCACTGTCGTTGGCGCCACTGGCATTCGCGCCGGCGCCTACCGCCACCGAATCGCTTCCACTCGCTGCCGCCACTTCACCCGCATCCATCGTGCCGTTGTTGTTGGCATCGAACCAGCCGCCCACGGCCGTGCTGCCCTTGCCGCTGGCCTTCACGCCGGTTCCCGTGGCAAGGCTGCCCTTGCCGCTGGCGGTGTTGCTGAAGCCGATGGCATTGGCATCCACGGCCGAGGCGACGTCGTTTCCGCCGATCGCCGACGTGTTGGCTGCCGATGCCGTGCTCAAGGTCCCGAGCGCGAATGCCTTGCCACCCGAGACGGTGTTCTGGAAGCCGAACGCACTGCTGCCGGCGCCGGACACGTTGTTGCTGAAACCGAACGCGCTCGAATCCACGCCGGTGACCTTGTTGAGCCTGCCAACGGCGGTGCTGTTGGTCGCGTACGCGTCATTGCCGTGGCCGAGTGCCACGCTCGAGGCCGCGGTTGCGGCATTGTTGTTGCCGATCGCAATGCTGCCGGTCGCCGACGCAACGTTGCTTACGCCCATCGCCGTGCTGCGAAACCCGGTGGCGATGTTCGCATAGCCGAACGCGCTCGCCCCCGAATTGCTGGCGGTGTTGGCGCTGCCGACAGCGTTGGCGTTGACATACGCACTGGCTGCGCCGCCGACGGTGCCGACCGTGTTGTTGTTTCCCAGCGCATTGCTTTTCTGCGCGGAGGCATACGCCATGTTCTTGTAGCCGAACGCACTGCTGTAGTCGCTGCTCGCGGTGTTCTTGTAGCCGAAGGCGCTCGCGTTGCCGTGGGTAGTTCCGTTTGCGGAGTTGTGCGAGCCGAATGCACTGCTTCTGTAGCCAGCAGTATTAGCGTAGCCGACCGCGCTGCCGGCAATGCTCGATGCCGTATTGAAAGCACCCATCGCGACATCGGCGTTGCCGGTCGCGTGGTTGTAGAAGCCAAATGCGCTGCTGTCGACCGTTGCGACATTATGGTAGCCGAATGCACTGGCGTAGATGCCCGCCGTGTTCCTGACACCAAACGCGCTTGCCTGCGAACTGCTCGCCGTGTTGTAGCTGCCGACCGCATTCGCGTGGGAGTAAGCGTCAACTGCGCCGCCACTGGTGCCGACCTTGTTGTGGTCGCCCAGCGCGTTGCTCAGCTTCGCAGAGCCATACACTTGGTTGGTGTAGCCCAACGCGCTGCTTTTGTTGCCGTTTTCCGAGTTGGAACTGCCGAATGCGTTGCCATGATCGCCGGAGGCAGTGTTCTGGAAGCCGAACGCGCTGCTACTGGTCCCGGTTGCATAGTCCAGGACGCCGATCGCTGCAGAGTCGAAGCCGGATGCACGGTTGTAGTAACCGAACGCGACGCTGTAAGCGCCAGATGCCGAATCGTACAAACCGCAGGCGGTTGATTTGCTTCCTGCAGCGGTCGTGCCAGTGCCGTTGCACGCGGTGATGCCGGCAGCGATGGCGTTGTTGCCGTTGCCACCCAATGCGAACAGGATGCACAGCGTCAGCTGCGCGGTTTGCTTGCGATTCGAGTTGCTCATGCGCCATCTCCTCAGTGATGTGCACCAGCCAAACTTTGGCAGAGCCGTGGCCGTGCGCGTTTTAACGCCAGTGAAGGCACGATTGGTTTCCTGTGTGTCCCCATCCCCGTTGGATCGTGAGCGGCAGACGCCGTACCTCTTTCACATGCGGCAACGCAAAAGCAAACGAGGACCGGACAAAGACCTTCGTTGCAGCGATCGGGCTGATCGCCATCGAAATTGTCCATTGCGGGCAAACCTGCATCCGACGCGTTCTTGTTCAGAAAGACTTCCGTCTCTTCCGATCTTTTTCACGAACGACTAGCATTGTTTTAACGAGTTGGCGTCTATGGTTGACCCATCCCGCTGATGCAGGATTTGGCGACAAGGACGCGCCAAGCAAGGAAGCGCTTCCACTCCGGATCCCCTCCCCCCAACCCGGCCGTCGGAGGAATGCACGGGACAGAATCAACAACCCCGCCGCCAAGAGTGCGCAGCGCAAGAGCACACCCACCAGCGTTGATCGCAAGGATGCGAACGACATGGACTCGAATCGAACGGATTCGACCCAACGCTCCGGGGCTCGCATCAGCAGCAGGTTGCCAACCGCGGCACGCAGGGATCACGCGAGCCCGGCAACCGGCAAAGGCATGAACGCTGGTGCACGCAGGTTCCCCGCGAACCTGCCCGCACGCCCGCGATCCCTGTCGCGGGCGTGCTTCATTTGCGCGGAAGATTTCCATGGCTGCACGGAGGTGCGTCATGCCACCGGCGACAGCCAGAGAGCGTAGCGGAAGCGTAAGGAATTGAGGCTCCGGGAGCACTGGATCTCGGCACCGAAGCCCGCTTAGGTCAGCCCGTGCGCACGCGACCCCACGGCCACCATCCCCGGCCCGTTTCGGCATAGCGATCGGCGGCTTGCTCGAATCGGTTGCGTGCGGAAATTCCACCGCACAGGAAATAGATCGGCAGGAAAAAGACGCCCAGCACCATCGCCTGGTAGACGTGCGCGCGTTCGTGGTCGCCGAGCCGGTGTTGCGCACCGCCCGGTGGGCACAGTCCGTGGCGTTCGGCGTAGCTGCGGCACGCGCCATCGAGCGTGGCGTGCGTGCACAGCATGGTGTTGCCGAGTGTGAGCGCGCCGCCGGGTCCCCACGGATAACGCAGGAACACCAGTGCGCCATCGCTGAAGCGAACACGCGCGCCGAACATCAGCGAAGGAACGCCAAGAAGCAGGCCCAACAAGGTGTTCGGCAAGGCCCAAAGCGCGCCGGGCACGAACAGCGCGCGGCGCATCCAGGGCTTCATCGGTACGGGCGAGACGTCAGCGCGAGCGCTGCGCCAGCCAGTTGTGGATCGCCGACGGCACTTCGCGTTGCGCACGGCTCGACACATAGATGCCGATATGACCGCCCTTGAATGACAGCTCGCTGTAGTCCTTTGTGCCGGCAAGATTGCGCAGCGGACGCGATGCGCTCGGCGGCACCAGGTGGTCCTGCTCGGCGAACACGTTGAGGATGGGCATGCTGACGTTCTTCAGGCTCACCGGCTTGCCGCCGATGGTCAGTCCGCCTTCGACGAATCCATTCTTCTGGTAGAACTTGGTGATGAACTCTCGGAACGCCTCGCCTGCCTGGTCCGGTGAATCGAAGATCCACTTTTCCATGCGCAGGAAATCCTCGAGCGCGAGCTTGTCGTCGAGGATGTCGGTCAGGCCGACGTATTTCTGCACGTTCAGTCGGAACGGTTTCAACGTGAGGTAGCAGTAGTTCATCATCTCGGCGGGCACGTTGCCGAGTGCGTTGACGAACGCATCCACGTCCATGCCGCGCGTCCAGTGCGACAGCATGTTGTCGGCCGTGTGGAAATCGACCGGCGTGACCATGGTGATCAGGTTCCTGATCTTGTCCGGATGCAGCGCGGCGTAGCACAGCGAGAACGCGCCGCCCTGGCAGATGCCGAGCAGGTTGATCGCATCGAGACCGTGCTTCTTGCGCAGGAAATCGACGCAACCGCCGAGGAAACGCTCGATGTAGTCGGACAGGTCGAGGTAGCGATCCGACAGGTCCGGATAGCCCCAGTCGATGATGTAGACATCCTCGCCGAGTTCGAGCAGGTGCTTGACGATCGAACGATCGGCCTGCAGGTCGACCATGTACGGGCGGTTGACCAGCGCGTAGCTGATCAGCAGCGGAACCTTGGCGGTCGGTGCCTTGTCGCTGCGGAATCGATACAACACGAGCTTGCCGTCGGTATAGACGGCTTCCTTGTCGGTCGCGCCGTAATGCACGTCGTCGAGGCTGCGCAGCGTGGTCAGGCCCGCCGCGAGCTTGCGCTGCATGGTCTGCGCTTCGTGCGCGAGCTTGTCCGGGGAAAGATTCAAGGGTCCGTACATGATCGGGTTTCCTTACTTTTTCGCGCGGCGCGAGGGCGGCGCTGGCTTGGTCGCTTTCGCGGCGGGCTTGCGCACGGCCGGCACTGGCTTGCTCGCCGCCGCTTTCGCCGGCGCGGGAGCTTTCGTGTTCGCCGCTGCTTCGAGTGTTGCAAGCCGCTCCTTCAGTTCGCGCAAATCACGCTCGAGCTGGGTGACCTTCTTGTGGCTTGAATTGACCTCGGTCCGCGTCGGCATGCCGAACATGCCGGTCGTGCGTTCGACCTCGCCCTGCACGCCCGCGCGCATGCGGCTCTGCGCATTCACCAGGTCGCCGTATGCGGTGCGGAACTCAGGCGTCATCGCGACTTCGGCCCAGGCTTCCTCGGCGGCGTCGATCCACAGGTCGAACAAGGCGCGCGTCGAATCGAGCTGGCGACCGGGTTCGCTGCGCTCGGCGAGCTTGTCCTCGAACTTCGCGAACGCGCGCTTCCCGCATTCCATGAGCTGCGCGTTGTAGCCCGACATCGCCTTCTGGTATTCCATCTGCGCCTTGCCCAGAGCCTGCCAGCGCTCCTGCTGTTCGCGCTGAAGTCCGAACGCGGGCATGTTGAACATGCCGCCGAATTCGCCGCGCATGGCGTCCATCCACGGCGACACCTGCTTCATCCACTGGTCCATGCCGTTCGCGCCGTGGCCGGACATCTGCTGGAACATGTTCCCGAACGGATTCGAGAACGCGCCGCCCTCGATGCCCAGCGCCTTCTTCCATTCCGACGCGATGTCGGAGGCGTTCGATTGTCCACCGGAGAATTGCTTTGCGAGTTCCTGCATCTGCCCGAACCAGGCGCCGGTCTGCGCATTCATGCGCGAGATCGTGTCGTCGGTCTGCGCACGTCCATCGCGCGCCCACGGCGCCCACAGGTCCATCGCCTCCTGCCATCTGGGGACTTGCTGTTGCTGGCCTTGGCCAGCCTGTCGCGCCATCTCGCTCCACGCGTTCCAGTACTGGCGCGAAAGCGCCTCGAAATCCTGCGACCAACCGTCATTCATCGCGCTCATGGCGAACTCCAGAAATCCAGACGTGATGCTAGCACCGGCCGATGCTGCACTGCAACAAACTTGCCTGCGCAGCCGCGCTTTGCGAGGCTGGCGCATCAGCAGGGGTTCACATGGACGACAACACACCGATTCCTCAAGCCGAGCACGTCACTGCGCGGACCGTCCAGGGCTTGCCACCGCACACCACGCCGACTTGGGAAGTGGAGCTGCTTATATCGGGCATCGCCGTCTTCGCGATGCTGCAGCTGCCGGGTTGGCTGGACGATCGCTATTTCGACATGTTGCCGCGCTTCGACGCAATCTGGCAGCAAGCGCTCAAGTTCGGATACATCTACGCAAGGGTCGCGGCGGTGATCCTCGCCGGCACGTTCGTTCTGCACCTGCTCTTGCGCGCGCACTGGATCGCCCTGGTCGGGATGGATTCGGTTTATCCGAACGGCGTGCGATGGGATCGCGTGCGCATGGGCGGGCTGCAGCGCGAAATGGAACGCACGCGCCTGGGCAGCATCGCCGATGCGATCGAACGCGCCGACAATCGCGCGACCATCCTGTTTGCGGTCGGCGTCTACATGGCAATGCAGATGATCAAGCTGGTCGTCATGGTGATCGCGAGCACGCTGGTATTCTATGCACTCAGCCATGTCGTGGACACCGGCGACAGCGGCTCCTTGATCGTGATCTTGATCCTTGCCGCGATGTTGCCGATTTTCCTGGCATCGCAGGTAGATCGACGGATTGGAACGCGCCTGGCGCCGCAAGGTCGCGTGGCACGCATCCTGAGGGGCGTGATGTCCGCCTATTCGGCAATCGGCGTCGGTCGCAGCTCCATGCCCGGGATGCTGCTCATGTCGAGCAATGAGGGCTATCGGCGTGCGTTCGCAATGACCCTGCTGATCCTCGCGGGCGCGTTCGCGCTGACCGTCTATCAACTCGAGCTCGACAAGAATCCCGCACGCATCGGGAATTACGGCCTGCTTCCGGAGAGCGCACGCGATGCCGCCGACATGCTGCGCCTGGAACATTACGACGACCAGCGCGACAGCCTGCGGCTTGGCACGATGCCGTTCGTGCAGTCGCAAGTCATTGCCGATGCGTACCTGCGTCTGCTGATCCCGATCGACCCCGCGTTGCACAACGCCGCATTGCATCGCGGCTGCCCCGCAGTCGGCGCGACCGGCGGCGCGCCAGGCAGCCCGTTACGCGATCGCGCCGTACTCGATTGCCTGGCGGCACTGCATCCGCTGGCACTTGACGGCCATCCGTTGGGAAATATGCATTACGACCTCGGCAACGATCCCAAGGCGCATCGTCCGGCCCTGGTGGCGATGATCGATCTGCGAGCGCTCGCGAATGGCCGACACGAACTCCTCGTCGGCGAGCCCAACCAGCCGGACGGCAGCCCCACGCCATCCGACAGGATTCCGTTCTGGCGTTGAACATGCGTCGTCAATACGATTCGACGCGATCGCCCACCCGTATCTGGCCGCGCCCGCGCGCAATCCAGTTCATTCCAAAGGTGATTCCTTCGTTGGTGCGTCGATAGGATTTCAGCATGCGCAGCGGCTCACCGGATGGATCGCGTTTGCCAAGCATCGGATCGACTGTCGTGAACACGCAGCGCGTGCACGGCTTGGCAGCTTCGAATTCGATCGCACCGATCCGGATGCGCTGCCAGCGATCTTCGGCGTGCGGTTCGCAACCGGCAATGACCAGGTTCGGCCGGAAACGTCGCATGGAAATCGGCGCATCGAGCCTGGCGTTCAATCCATCCAGTGAGGCCTGCGAGATCGCGAGGAATGGATAGGCATCTGCGAAGCTCACGCTTTGGGCATCCGCGGACGTGACCGAGCGCACGCTGCGCGCATCCATCATCACCAAACGCACAGGCGTGCCCAGGAATTCACTGAGCCACGCATCGCTATCCGAATCGGCACAGGCTGCATCCACTGCATCGTCCCAGACCATTACCTGCAACCGCTCTGCAGTACCATCGGGGGCTAGTACCTTCAGCCTCGGCATCGATGGTGCGTCCACCAGCAAGCCATCGCCGTGCGGAATCGCGCGCACAAGCACCAAGCGCGGGAGTTGCCGGCCGGTGAGGAAGCGGTTGTCGGCATCGACAACCATCCAGCGCCTGTCGTGCACCAACCCGCGGGCATCGATCACGGCGGACTGCAAGTCGAGGGCGGAAGTCGACTTGATCGGATAGATATGGATCGAGGACAGGATCGACTGCATGCCATTCCTCCGCAAACCAAAGGCATCATCGCCCCTGCATCCGGGACACGGGCTCCAGGAATGAAAAAAGCGGGCCGAAGCCCGCTTTTTATTTCGATTCGAAACCCGCGATCAGACTGCGGCGGCTGCCGCGTCTTCCTCGACGGCCTTCATCGACAGGCGGATGCGGCCCTGCTTGTCGACCTCAAGCACCTTGACCTTGACCACGTCGCCTTCCTTGAGCTTGTCCGAGACCTTCTCGACGCGCTCATTGGAAATCTGCGACACGTGAACGAGCCCGTCCTTGCCCGGGGCGATCGTGACGAACGCGCCGAAGTCCATGATCTTGGCGACCTTGCCCTCATAGATGCGGCCCGGCTCGACGTCGGAAGTGATCTGCTCGATGCGCGACTTCGCGGCCTGCGCGGCGAGCGCGTTGACCGAAGCGATGATGATCGTGCCATCGTCCTGGATGTCGATCTGGGTTCCGGTTTCCTTGGTGATCGCCTGGATCACCGAGCCGCCCTTGCCGATCACTTCGCGGATCTTGTCCGGATGGATCTTCATCGTGATCAGGCGCGGCGCGTACTCGCTCATCTCGGCGCGCGGTGCGGCCAAGCCCTTGGCCATTTCGCCGAGGATGTGGATGCGGCCGGCCTTCGCCTGCTGCAACGCGACCTGCATGATCTCCTCGGTGATGCCGTCGATCTTGATGTCCATCTGCAGCGCGGAAATGCCGGCTTCGGTGCCCGCGACCTTGAAGTCCATGTCGCCGAGGTGATCCTCGTCGCCGAGGATGTCGGACAGCACGGCGAAGTCGTTGCCTTCCTTGATCAGGCCCATCGCGATGCCCGCGACCGGCGCCTTCAGGGGGATGCCCGCGTCCATCATCGCGAGCGACGATCCGCAGACCGAAGCCATCGAGGAGGAACCGTTCGACTCGGTGATTTCCGACACGGTGCGGATCGTGTACGGGAACGACTCCATCGATGGCATCACCGCGAGCACGCCGCGCTTGGCGAGGCGGCCATGGCCGATCTCGCGACGCTTCGGGCCCATCATGCGGCCGGCTTCACCGACCGAATACGGCGGGAAGTTGTAGTGGAACAGGAAGTGGTCCTTGTACTCGCCCGAGACGGCATCGATGATCTGGCCATCGCGCGCAGTGCCGAGGGTGGTGACGACCAGCGCCTGGGTTTCGCCGCGCGTGAACAGGGCCGAGCCGTGGGTACGCGGCAGTACGCCGACGCGCACGGTGATCGGGCGCACGGTGTCGAGCTGGCGGCCGTCGATGCGGACCTTGCTCGACAACACCGAGTGGCGCAACGTGCTGTATTCGATTTCGCTGAATTCCTTGGCCATGTCGGCGGTCGCCCAGCCATGGGCCTCGGCATCGGACTTCAGCGACGCAAGCACTTCCTTCTTCAGCGCCTGGATCGCATCGCGGCGCTCGAGCTTATCGCGCACGCCATAAGCCTGGATCAGGCTGTCGCCGACCGCGCCGCGGACGGCTGCGGCGAGCGCTTCATTGCGCTCCGGCGCCTTCCACGTCCACGACTTCACGCCGACTTCGACGGTGAGTTCGTTGATCGCGCGGATCGCGGCCTGCATTTCGCGGTGGCCGAACATCACGGCCCCGAGCATCACGTCCTCGGACAACTCCTTCGCCTCGGACTCGACCATCAGCACCGCATTGGCGGTACCGGCGACGACGAGTTCGAGCTGTGAATCCTTCAGTTCGGTCGCGGTCGGGTTGAGGATGTACTGGCCGTCCTTGTAACCGACCTTGGCGGCGCCGATCGGGCCGGCGAACGGTGCGCCCGACAGTGCGAGCGCGGCGGATGCGCCGAGCAATGCGGGGATATCACCATCGACTTCCGGATTCATCGACATCACGGTGGCGATGATCTGCACTTCATTGCGGAAATCTTCCGGGAACAACGGACGAATCGGGCGATCGATCAGGCGCGAGATCAGCGTTTCCTTCTCGGTCTGGCGACCTTCGCGCTTGAAGAAGCCGCCCGGAATGCGGCCGCCGGCGTAGAACTTTTCCTGGTAGTCGACGGTGAGCGGGAAGAAATCCTGCCCCTCGCGCGCCGACTTGTTGGCGACCGCGGTGACAAGCACTACGGTGCCGTCGACCGAAACCATGACCGCGCCGCCAGCCTGGCGGGCGATTTCGCCCGTTTCCAGCGTGACCTGATGTTTGCCGTACTGGAACGTCTTGGTTACTTTCGCCACGTGATGTGTGTCCTAGTTTTTTAATTACAGAGTGCGACAGGGCGTCGCTTTTTGGAACCCGCGCTCAGCGTTGAATGCGAAGCAAGATTTATTACCTACGAATACCCAACTTACCGATCAACGTCTTGTAACGCTCGGCATCCTTGTTGTGCAGGTAGTCGAGCAGGCTGCGGCGCTGGTTGACCAGCATCAGCAGGCCACGACGCGAATGGTGGTCTTTCTTGTGGGTTTTGAAATGGCCGGTGAGCATTTCGATGCGCGCGGTGATCAGCGCGACCTGCACTTCCGGTGATCCGGTGTCGCCCGGAGCGCGCTTGAATTCTTCGATGATCTTGCCGGTGTCGATGGACATCTTTTACTACCTCGGGTGATGCGTAACCTGCAGGAATGTCGTTCGACACACCGCCTGGTCCGCCGTTAGGGTTGTGTTGCGTTCGTATGCAGCCGTGTCACGGGGAAAACGATGGAGCGTTGATGCGGTTCGTCGCCGCCAGCGAAGCAGCGAGGCTTCGGGAAAGCAGGCCATTGTAGCTCGCGGATACCTGTCGGAACAAGGCTTTACGTCTCTGTTCCGGATCCGGCGGCCCATACGAACAAGCGCTGCGCGCGCAGCATGCCGTCAAGCGAGAGAGCGCCCAGGCCCAGCGCGCGGCCACCAGTGTCGTACAGGGCAACGGTCGTGGCGTCGCCGATCCATGGCGGCGCCTCCGGCTGGGCATTGGCTTGCGACGTGGCGATCCGGATCGGCTCGATCTGCTGCGGTTTCACCCAAGTCGGTTGTCCCTGCCCCAGTCGCAGCGCCTGCTCCGCTTCCAGCCGCACTCCAGGCAGGCCGGTCATGCCGGCCTCGATCGGCAACAGGCAAGCATCCAGTGCAGGTTCACCGGTCTCTGCGAGCGCCTGCAACTCCGCCATCGTGAACATGCGCGGGGTCCGGAAAGGCTCGACCCATAGCCGTCGCAATTCCGCCACGTGCGCGCCGCAACCCAGTGTTTCGCCAAGGTCGCGGACGAGGCTGCGAACGTAGGTACCGCTGCCGCATTCGACTTCCAGCCGCAGCCAATCGTTGCCGCGTTCGACGCAGGCGATCCGGAACACCTCGACTTCGCGCTCGGGGATTTCGACGATCTCGCCACGGCGCGCCTTGGCGTACAGCGGTTCGCCACCCTGCTTGAGCGCGGCATAGATCGGCGGCCGCTGGCGGACGCGGCCGCGCAATGGCGCGAGCGCGCTTTCGAGCATGGCGTCGTCAATTGGGGGAATCGGTCGCGATCGCAGGACTACGCCGTCGGCGTCATCGGTATCGGTGGTCGCGCCGAGCCGCGCGAGCGTGGTGTAGGCCTTGGATTCGCCGAGCAGGACGCCGGCGATCTTGGTCGCTTCGCCGAAACAGATTGGCAGCAAGCCAGTCGCGAGCGGATCGAGGCTGCCGGTATGCCCGGCTTTTTCGGCACGGAACAACCGGCGTACCTGCTGCAACGCATGGTTGGAACTGACCCCGGCCGGCTTGTCCAGCAGCAGGATGCCGTGCAGCGGCCGGTACGCGATGCGGGTCATCCGCGGACTTCGTTCAATCGCCGTCGGGCCCGGTTTCGCCATCCGGCGGCGCGAGATCGCTTGCGCTCGCGCGCAACAGCTGGTCGATCTTCTCGCCGCGATCGACCGAATCGTCGTAATGGAAGTGAAGCTCGGGCACGTGGCGCATCTTCACGAGCTGCGCGAGCTTGTAGCGCATCTCTTTCGCGTGTTCCTTGAGCCCCTTCACCGCTTCGGCCGAACGCTCGGCCTGCAGCGCGGTGACGAACACCTTGGCGTGCGCGAGGTCACGGGTGATCTCGACATCCGACACGCTCACCGACGGCAGCGCGTGGTCGCGCACGGCGTCGTGCACGAGCTGGCCGAGTTCGCGGCGCAGCTGGGCCGCGACGCGATCGGAACGATGGAAGGACTTGGCTGGCATCGCGGATCCGGATCAAAGCGTCCGCTGGATCTCGATGCGCTCGAAGCATTCGATCTGGTCGCCCGGCTTCACATCGTTGTACTGCTTGACCGCGATGCCGCACTCGGTGCCGTTGCGCACTTCTTCCACCAGTTCCTTGAAACGGCGCAACGATTCGAGTTCGCCCTCGAAGATCACCACGTTGTTGCGCAACACGCGGATCGGCTTGCCGCGGCGAATCACGCCCTCGGTGACGATGCTGCCGGCGACCGCGCCGAACTTCGAACTGCGGAACACTTCGCGCACTTCCGCCGTGCCGATGATTTCCTCGCGGACCTCGACGCCGAGCAGGCCGGACGCGACCTGCTTCACCTGGTCGATCACGTCGTAGATGATCGAGAAATAGCGCAGGTCGAGGCCGTTGGCTTCGATCACGCGGCGCGCGGATGCATCGGCGCGCACGTTGAAGCCGATGATGACGGCCTTCGACGCGGCGGCGAGGGTC
>Ga0157375_10004385_pt1 | contig 12256 bp, 14 predicted proteins | sample M35metaG_FD_115311 | JGI IMG/M metagenome (GOLD analysis project Ga0157375, IMG submission 115311) | Miscanthus rhizosphere microbial communities from Kellogg Biological Station, Michigan, USA - M3-5 metaG | ecosystem: Host-associated > Plants > Roots > Rhizosphere > Soil | place: USA: Michigan...
CATTATGGCCCCGCGGGTTAGCCGGTGGGATAGCTGATGCTCACATTCAGAGAGCAAGGATTCGCGGGATAGTCCGGGATTAGAGCGAATATCATTTGGCAATCTCCATGTCTGGAAATCGAGAGCCGCCGGCGCATGTCGCAGCACTGCCAGATGTCAAGCCGCGGAGGCCCATAGATCCAGTCCGACGGTGTGCGGGTACGCCATTGCGGCTGTGGGGTTGGCGCGCATCAGCATCTCCGACAAGAAGGGCATCTTGTTGGTCTCCAAGTACCACAACCCGTTGTGGCGGCGCCAGGGCCGCAGGGCGCGGCGGATGGCGGCATCGGGGTTCACCCCGTGGATGACAGCTTCGGCCCCGACAACACCACCGACCAGGCTCATGATCATGCCGTCGGCGTAGAACACGGGCGCACCACCGGAGTAGTGGCGTTTGAGTTCCAGCGTGCCTGGTGCAGAGGACGCCACGGCGCCCCACGGTGACGCCGGCACGAAGGCCCGGCCGAGGGTTTCCTCGGGGTCGTCGGGCGTCAGGCCCATCGCCTCGCCGACGCCGAAGAGCTGCTCGGTCATGATCCGTAGTTCCGCATCTTTGTTGAACGCGGCGTTGCGGTCGACGACCCGCGCGTAGATCCCGTACCAGGTGGAGCGCGGCGATAGCGGGTCACGGAAGGGGGTGAAGTAGCCCACGTCGATGGTTCCTGAGCGTCGCACCACGGGAGCGAACGCGGTCTCGGCTTCTAGCGGATATCCCACGCCGCGATCGCGGGCGATGAACGGGACCTGCGCCCCCAATACCATCCGTTTCGGGGGTTGTGCTTGACCGCCGATCAATGTCGGCAGGGTCGTGGCGTTGACGAGCAGCGGGTGCCGGCCGGAGCTGAAGCTTCGCAGGTGTGATGCCGATTCGACGCGCTCGTCCACGAATTCGATCGGCAGCTTGGTAGCCAGTTCCCGCATGCCGCCAACCACCCTGCTGTTCCGCACGCCGTAGGCGATTGGTCGATTGGATGATAACCCGTTCTGCCATTGTCCCCGTCGGCTGAATCGCCACGACGACCCGCTCTGTATCGCCATGGCTGCGGCCTGCCGGTAGGCCACCGGCGGCGAGTCAGCAGACCCCGACATGACTTCGAGAATCTCATCCAGGGTTGTGTTCAAGGCGGCGCTGATGAAGTCGATGCAGCGCCCACGCAGGGTGACCCCGTTGATCAGCCGTCGCGACTCGACAACGGGGGGCGCAACGACGGTGACGTTGCCTTCGAACAGCGGGCTTTGGGCAAGCCAGCCGGCGAACGCCAGGGCACCAATTCCGTTGCCGGCGATGACCGCCGAGTCGTACGCGCAGGGGCCGCGGCTTATGATGGCCCTGCCGAGGAAGTCGCGGACCGCCATCCGTCGAGCCAGATCGGCTCCACGCACGGTGCTCTCCGGTGTTTGCATCTTTGCCCCTCTCGGTCAGCGGTTAGGCGTCGTGGATCGCGTTCAGTCGTAACGCATCTGCTGGCATCAGCGTGTTCTGGGCGGCCGCACCCGTCAATCGAATCGGCGACCAAACACCCACAACGGGTGACAAAAATCCCCCGCCGCCGGCCGAACCGAGGCCGGGAGTGAGTTTCCTCCTCCGAAAAGGGGATTCCACCGTGTGGTGGGTATCGACAGTGGGGCTGGGCTGGCATCCTGATGCTGTCCGGCGGACGTAATCGCTTCTGCCCGCGTCGAAACATCATGGAGAAGTTGTCCTTTCCGATCAGCACCCTTCTCTGTTCGAGTCCTCGCCACGCGCCCAGCGTTATCGGGCGCAGCTGCTGGACTTCATGGAGATGCATATTTATCCGGCGGAGCCGGTCTATGAGGTCCAGATGCGCGAGTCCGGTAACCCGCACCATCACCCGCAGATCATCGAGGATCTCAAAGATGAGGCACGTCGCCGCGGCCTGTGGAATCTGTTTCAGCCACACCCCCAGTGAGGTCCCGGGTTGTCGAATCTGGAGTACGCCCCACTCGCTGAGATCATGGGACGAAGTCCGCAACTGGCACCCGAAGCGTGCAACTGCAACGCCCCAGATACCGGGAACATGGAAGTGCTCACGCTCTTCGGCACCGATGAGCACAAGGACCGGTCGTTGCGCGGACGAGCGGCAGCGCGAAGAGGCTCGTCCAGACCGATCCGGCGAGCAGTTGGTGCAAATAGCCCACCCGCGAACCGGCCATCAGCTGACGCGCGAAAAGCCACTTGACGAGAGATGCATCGGTAAGCACCGTCCCGCCGTAGAGGTCGCCGGCGATTGACGCGGCGTAGTCGTGATCCAGGAATCGCTGTGGAGTGAGCATTTTCGCGAGCACGGTCGGCTTGCCCGGCACCATCGCGATGCCCGTGGCGGTGGCTACCAGGATCAGCCGCCGGCAGCGGCGGGGGTTGTGGACGGCGAACTGCTGTGCCAGCCCGCCGCCCCATGACAGCCCGAGCACGTCGACACGCTCTTGCAATTCGAGCTTGTCGAGCAGCCTTCGCAGCGCCGCGGCCAGATACGGAAAGCCATAGGGCAGGGGCGAATCGGGTGAACTGCCGGCGCCAGGCACGTCGAAGCGGACCACGGTAGTGTCAGGATTAAGGTGCTCGACAAGTGGATCGAGCACTTCGAGGCTTGCCCCGATGCCGTTTCAAAGTACGAGCGGCACCCCGGTGCCCGCACGGACACGGCGCGGATCTGTTGACCTAGAACGGGTATTAGGTGTTCCCCGCGCACTGTCGTGCACAGTGCGGTCGTCATGGCGCCGCAAACTCATCCGCACTAACTGCTACTACGGTGTCAGCCCTCCGGAAGTGGCGGTGGTTGGACTTTGCGGCGCAGCACCTTCCCGGTCGGACCGGTTGGAAGGCTGTCCACAAACCAGATCCGGCGGGGGTACTTGTAGGCGGCCACCCGGCTCTTGACGAACCGGCAGAGCTCTTCTGGCTCGGCCGATGCGTCTTTCTTACGGTCGACGATGTAGCAGTAACCATCCTCGTCGACGCGACCGATGTCACCGGTGCTAAACCAGCTGTCCTTGATCGCCGCCTCGGTCGCGTCGGGAAGGTTCCAGTAGCCCTCCATGACGTTGTGGCCGCGGACCTGGATCTCGCCTGGACTGCCCACCGGCACGTTGTTGTCGTCCTCGTCGACTATTCGCATCTGCACGCCGTCTATGGGCGTGGCGATGGATCCGACCTTGCGCACCCTGCCGGGATGGTTGAAGCACACCGCCGGCGACGTCTCCGACAGGCGGTAACCTTCCAGCACGGTGCATCCGAAGCGGTCCTCGAAGGCGCGTAGCACCTCCACGGGCATCGCCGCACCGCCCGAGACACAAACCAGCAGTGAACTGACATCGATGTCACTGCGGTCGGCCGCGGCCAGCAGGGCCACGTACATAGTCAGAACACCCTCGAAAATGGTGACTCGTTCGGCTGCAATCATTCTCAGCGCCTTTTCGGGGTCGAACCGGGGCAGTAACGCCAATGTGGCACCCACGGACATGGCGGCGAGCAGACCCGCAAGTCATGCCGAAGACGTGAAAAAGCGGCAGACATCCCATGACGACGTCGTCGGGCTCGAGGTTCAGGAGGCGGCCCGCTACGACCGCCTGATTGCGAGAGAGGTTGCCGTGGGTGAGCTCGGCGTCCTTGGGCACGCCGGTAGTGCCGGAAGTGTGCAGGATGACCGCAGTATCGTCAGCAGCGCGGGGCAGCGGCCGTCGGAATCCGGCGACGCCGGCCGTTAGGTCTGCGATAGCGTCAGAGTCGATGGCCACAGCGCGCACGCCCGCGGCTAGCGCACCAGCAGTTGCCGCCGGGGCGCACTCGGGTGCGAACAACAGCATCTCGCGCCTGTGTTGGACAGGAAGAATGCGACTTCCGGCGCGCTTTGAAGGGGATTCATCGGTACGACGACCGCGCCCTCATGCTGCACACTGTGGAACACCACCACAAACTCAGGCCGGTTCGGCAGCATCACCCGACCCGGATACCCGGCGTTATACGTTGGCGGACGAGATACTCCGCAAATCGACAGACGCCGTCGGTCAGTTGTGAATAGGTCGTTGTCACGCCCTCGCAGCGCAAAGCCGCGGCGTGGGGATACCTGTACGCCGATTCGCTCAGGTAGAAACCCAGATTGGGCATTGGTCTGGTCCCTGGCTATTTGGTCCGTGTGGGAGGCCGCGCGTTGGCCCGCTGCACCTGTTGGGCCAGGCGTTTCAGGGTGAGGTCCATTCCGTTGCGAAGGTGCTCGGCGCGGTCGTGGACGCCGACCATGCGCTGAATCGCCACCACCGGTGCCGCCTGGGGTTGCGACTTGGTCATCGTCAGCGTGACTTCAGTTCCGTCGTCGAGGGCGGTGAGGTCATAACGCCAGGAGGTTTTCGATGGCCAGGCGACGTCGAAGGCGAAGGTGCGCCCGGGCGCGTCGTCGGTGACTGTGCACACCGTGCTCCACCGGTATAGCGGGCCGATGTGGTTGTAGCCCTTGAACTTTTTGCCGGGGGTGATCCACTTGGCGGCATGGGTTTCGGGGCTGCGTTGCCCGATGGTGGTGATATCGGCGAGGGTGTCATAGACCGTCAGCGGATCGGCCGGGATCACGCGGCTGACCGAAATGTGCAGCGCCGGTGAGCTCTGATCGGTGACCAACTTGTGCGCAAGCATCGCCGAGGACGCCGGATTTTGTCCGGTATACAGATTGCGGTCCACCACCAGGTAGGGCCGCAACGGTAGCCGGCCGTTGCTGTAGATTGCGCCGGATTCCACCAGGCGGTCCTGCAGCAGCCAGGGAGCTTTGCGGGCAAACCGGTTGAGTCGCTCCTCAGTGTTGGACAGGCCCGTCATTCGATAGCCCTCGAACGGCCATGTCCCGTCTGCTCGGCGCGCCGCCAAGGTGGCCGCGGGCGCATGGCACAGCAGCGCCAGCGGCCGACCAGATTCCAGCACAGCGGTCAGGATCCGGCCGGAATCGGCGTCGACGGCCAGGTCCTCCATGGGGCCGTGACCCCCGGGATAGAACACCACGTCATAGTCGTCGGGATCGATGTCGGCGAGCACCTTCGGATGGGCCAGCACCGAATCATGCCGGCGCAGATAATCGGCCACCGCACGGGTCTTTGCCGGCAGGCCCCCGGCCAGACCGAGACTGAGCCGATCCACCGTCGGCGCCATACCACCGGGAGTGGCGACGGTGATGTCCCAGCCCGCCGACGCGAAGATCCGGTGGGGCTCGGCGAGCTCCTCGGCCCAATAGCCGGTGGGGTGGGTGGTGCCGTCATTGAGGGTCAGACGATCCGCGGCAGAGACCACGATCAACACGGAAGTCATTGCAATTTCCTCTAATTGAGAAGGGTCATCGAGTCCAGAGGGCGCCGCGCGTCACAGCGGCACCAGGCCAGAGAAGGCGCCGTTGCAGTACACCAACGGGTCACCGGACTCACCGAAGAAAACACCATCGATGAGGCCGACAAAAACCGAATGTGTCCCCACCTCGAAGATGTCGCCGACGCGGCAATCGAAGCTGACCAGACTATCGGAGAGCGCTGGGACGTCGCCGGGCAGAATCCTCCAGTTCCCCTGCTCGAACTTCGCCGAACCACGCACCCCGTGCATGCCGGCGAACCGCTTCCCGAGATCATGCTGATCAGCGCGCAGCATGTTCACCCCGAACCTGCCGGTCTCCTTGACCGCCGCCTCCAATTCCAGCGAACGGTTCAAGCAGCACAGGACGCTGGGAGGCTCCGCCGTCAACGACGTCACCGCGGTGGCGGTGACTCCCAACGGGCCATCGGGACCGGCGCCGGAGATGATGCTGACCCCGCCAGCCAGCCGGCGCATCGCCAACCGAAAATCCTCGCCGCTGACTGTGGAGTCCTTGATTAGTGTCGCTGTTGCCTGCATTTGTTCACCTCTCCTATTTGGTGCTGGCATCTCACAATGCGTTGATCTGCAACGCATCTGGTGGCATCAGCTTCTGTCGGCTGTGTGCAGGGGTCAATTGGTTCGGCGATGAAATGACCCCGTGGGGTGAGAAAACCAACCACGTGCGGGCGGCGCGGCGTTCATTTGTGTCCCCTCCGGCGCTGAGCGCAGCCCGTTCCCCCTTTCGGGGGACGAAAACGACCCCTTTGGGTCTAACCCCGGTAGACCTGCGGTGATTGCATGGGACGTACCCGCTAGAACAAGGAGGACGCCATGATCATGCCTCACGCGACGGGCCATGTGTTCGCCAGCGACGGTCGCTTATTGCGGGTTGACGTCATCGCGGGCCAATGTGTAGCGCGCCGATTCGGACCCAATCTCGTTGTGACACAACGGGTCGTCGGAACCAACGACCAGGTGTATCGACAGATCAAGCAGTGGTGGTGACGGACTCGCTCTCATTACCGGGCGAGAATCGCGCAGCGTTCGCGCGGACTCAGAAATGCAAATGCAGCGATCCGCTGCGCGGAAGAAAAGCAGGTAAACCGATGTTCCTTGCAAGCCTGATTCTGGTGCTGACCCTGTCGCCAGTGCCGATTCCAGCGGTTGTGACCGTATTCCATCTCGCCGCCAATCGACGGGAGGCCCGTAGCCGTCGTGATGACATTGTTTCGCGCGACATCAAACCGGGCGTTGGGTTGTCGGCGAGAAGTTCGGCGACTGAACCGGTTCGGCTGACGATCCGATCGATCGGGCGAGAACCCCTGTCAACAGCACCACAGCCCGCATGACGACGTGTCGTTGGAACGACAATTCGGCTGCGGACGGTAACCGAAAGCGAGAAGTGGGAGTGATTCTGGGATGAGACGAATCATCGTGGGAATGACCGGAGCTACAGGCGCGGTGCTCGGTGTCGAGCTGCTTCGTCAACTGCAGCAGTGTCCCGATGTGGAGACGCACCTGGTGCTGTCGCGGTGGGCGCGGGCCACCATCCATCTGGAAACGCAGTTGTCGGCACGTGATGTTGAGGGTCTGGCCGATGTCGTCTATCCGTGGGACGACCAGGCAGCGGCGATCTCGTCGGGATCCTTCAGGGTCGAGGGAATGATCATCGTCCCGTGCAGCATGAAGACCCTGGCGGGCATCCGCACCGGTTATGCCGATGGGCTGATCGCCCGGGCAGCGGATGTGACGTTGAAGGAGCGGCGGCGGCTGGTGCTGGTGCCGCGTGAGACGCCATTGTCCGAGATTCATCTGGACAACATGTTGACCCTCGCGCGCATGGGCGCCATCGTCATGCCGCCAATGCCGGCGTTCTACAACCATCCGGCGTCCATCGGCGACATCGTCGATCACCTCGTGACCCGGATTCTCGACCAGTTCGATATAGACACACCTGATGCCAAGCGGTGGAACGGCGTGCCACCACACAAGGCGGCGAATCTCAAGGCGGTGAATGTTTAATGGCCAGGATCAAGGACCTCCGGGAGTATTTGAGTGCGCTGGAATCGCTTGATGATGTCGAGCACATCGATCGTCCAGTCAGCGCCGTGCTGGAGGCGGCAGCGATCACGCGGCGGTCAACCGAGCAAGGGTGGCCGGCTCCACTATTCGACAATATCCAGGAAACCGGCCCCAGGTTTCGGATGCTCGGAGCTCCAGGTGCATTGTCCAGTGATCGACGCTACCCCTTGGCGCGCGTTGCGCTTTCGCTCGGTCTGTCGCACGACGCCACGGCGCAAGAATTGGTCGAGCACCTGGTGGCGGCACATGCAAAGACCCCGATTCCGCCAAAGCTGATCTCAGCTGATTCGGCGCCATGCAAGCAGAACATTCTGCTGGGTGCCGACGCGACGCTGGATCGGTTTCCGATTCCGCTGGTGCACCCCGACGATGGCGGGTGTTACCCCAACACCTGGGGTGTCATCGTCGCGCAAACACCCGACGGACGGTGGACCAACTGGTCGATCTCGCGGATCATGATGATCGACGACCGCCACATGACCGGCTTGTTTTTGCCTCAGCAGCATATCGGGATGGTCTGGGCGGAATGGGAAAAGCTCGGCAAGCCAATGCCATTCGCCGTTGTGCAGGGCGGTGACCCCGGCGTGCCGATGATCGGCGGAATGCCCATTCCGGCCGAGGTGGATGAAGGAACGTTCCTAGGGACGCTCTACGGCGAACCCGTAGAAGTCGTCAAGTGCGAGACCAACGATCTTGAGGTGCCCGCGGGCGCCGAAGTCGTCATCGAAGGCCATGTTTCCATCACCCGTGACGCCACCGAAGGCCCCTACGCCGAATTCCATGGGTACGCGCTCCCGGAGACGTCCCCGGAGCCTGTTTACACGATCGAGGCGATCACCTATCGCGACAACCCGATCTGGCCGATTAGTGCCACCGGCCGCCCGCCCGATGATTCGCAAATAGCGCCGGCGCTCGGAGTGTCGGCTGAAGTGCTGGTGCTACTGCGTAACGCGGGCCTGCCCATCGCCACGGCCTGGCTGCTGGTGGACACCGCCTGCCACTGGATGATTATCACCGTCCCACGGCATTGGCGCGATGTACTACCGGGAACGAGCACAACCGAATTCGTGCACCGGATCGGAGAGCTGATGAGTACCAGCCGGGTTGGCCACATGTGCCCGGTCTCCTATGTGCTCGATGACGATATCGACCCATCGAACACCTCGGATGTGCTCTGGGCACTCGGCACCCGCACCCATCCGAATCAGCGCCAAGAGGACTGGGAAGTCCCGATCTTGCCGTGGTATCAGTGCTACACCGAGCAGGAGCGGCGCAGCGGGCGTGGGCCGATCGTGTTGCACGACGGATTGCTCGAGCCGATCGAGGACGGACAAGCGCGGGTAGCGACGTTCGACGATCTCTACCCGGCCGAAATCCGTGAACGAGTCATCGCGGCCGAGTCCAACTCTCCCCGCCCGAACCCCCGACTATCCGGGGTGGCTAAGCCTGACTCTCCTGGGAGAAGTCTGTGAAGTCGCGAGGATCTTGTTCTCGGGCACAGCTGTTGGTGTGGATCGCTGTCACCGGTGACATCGACAGACTCAGCGGTTCCTGGGCACGGTGTTGGCAGCGCACGGTTGTGACGCGTGGGCAGGGTCCGGCGAACGGAAGGGACCGGCGGGGCCATGGTAGGCGAGAAGAATGTCCACGACGTGACCTACATCTGTTGGGTTCGTTGGGGTTGACGTGGGTGTTTGGTAACCCGGGCTCTACCCAGCAGACGTTCTTGCAGAATTCTGCGGACGACTTCGCCTATGCCGTAGTCTCCGCTTCCACCGCTGAAGGTAAGGCTGCGCGATGACACTCACAGGAAAGACCATGTTCATCTCCGGCGCCAGCCGCGGCATCGGGCTGTCGATCGCCAAGCGGGTCGCGGCCGACGGCGCGAACATCGCACTGGTCGCCAAGACCGCCGAGCCCCATCCCAAGCTTCCGGGCACCATCTACACCGCGGCCAAGGAGATCGAGGAGGCCGGGGGTCAGGCGCTCCCGATGGTCGGCGACGTGCGTGACGGTGACTCGGTGGCCGCGGCGGTGGCCAAGGCCGTCGGCCAGTTCGGCGGTATCGACATCTGCGTCAACAACGCGTCGGCGATCAACCTCGGCTCGATCGAGGAGGTCCCGCTCAAGCGCTTCGATCTGATGAATGGAATCCAGATCCGCGGCACTTACGCAGTGACACAGGCGTGTATCCCGCACATGAAGGGCCGGGAAAACCCGCATATCCTGACACTGTCTCCGCCGATTCGGCTGGAATCCGAGTGGCTCAAGCCGACCGCCTACATGATGGCGAAGTTCGGAATGACGTTGTGCGCATTAGGCGTTGCTGAAGAACTTCGTGATGCGGGCATTGCCTCGAACACGCTGTGGCCGCGCACCCGGGTGGCCACCGCGGTGGTGCAGAACCTGCTTGGTGGCGACGAGGCGATGGCCCGCGCCCGCAAGCCAGAGGTGTATTCTGACGCGGCATACGCGATCCTGACCAAGCCCGCAGCGTCATACACCGGGCAGAGCCTGCTGTGCGAGGACGTGCTGCTGGAATCTGGTGTCACCGATCTGTCGGTCTACGACTGCCTGCCCGGCTCGGAGTTGGAAGTTGACTTATGGGTGGAGAGCCCCAATCCGCCCGGCTACGTGCAGCCGTAGACCATGATCGTCCTGGACGGCCACCCGCGGTTGCGGGCCATGCTCGGTGCTCATGTCGAACGGATAACGGAACTGTTCGTCCGGCTTGGGGCCTCTCTCATCGTCAGCCCGGGTGGGTTCGCTGACACGGCTGATATCGACCAAACACGTTTGCTTGCAAGGCAGCTCATCGAGCCGGTGTTGCATGCCATACAACGGCAAGGAGATTGTCATGTCTGAGCGTCCGACCACCCTGTGCGAGGCGTTCCAGCGCACCGCCACGATCGATCCCGATGCCGTCGCGCTTCGGACTCCGGGTGACGCTCAGACGTTGACCTGGCGGGAGTATGCTGCGCAGGTCCGGCAGGTCGCAGCCGGACTGTCCGGGCTCGGGGTCCGGCGGGGCGGCACTATCTCCCTGATGATGGCGAACCGGATCGAGTTCTACCCGCTGGATGTCGGCGCGCAACATGTCGGCGCCACTTCGTTTTCGGTGTACAACACCCTGCCCGCCGAGGAGATTACCTACTTGCTCGACAACGCCGGGACCAAGGTGGTGATCTGCGAGGAACAGTACGTTGACCGCATTCGCGCCAGCGGGGCAGCGATCGAGCATATCGTCTGCATCGACGGCTCGCCGGAAGGGACCCTGTCGCTGGATGACCTGTACGCCGCTGGTGGCGACGACTTCGACTTCGAGTCGGCGTGGCGCGCGGTGCAGCCAGACGACGTCGCCACGCTCATCTACACCTCCGGCACCACCGGCAAGCCCAAGGGCGTGGAGACCACCCACGCCAACCTGCTGTTCGAGGCGTTCGCCGTGGAAGCGGTGCTTGGAATCGAATTCGGTGACCGGATCACCTCGTTCCTGCCGTCGGCGCACATCGCCGACCGGATGACCGGCCTCTACACCCAGGAGGTCTTCGGCACCCAACTCACGGTGGTTTCCGACGGGCGCAACATTGCCGCGGCGCTGCCCGACGCGCGGCCCACTATCTGGGGCGCGGTGCCGCGGGTATGGGAAAAACTCAAGGCTGCCATCGAATTCGCCGCTATACACGAGCCCGACGAAACCAAGCGGCAGGCGTTGCAGTGGGGTCTGTCGGTGGCGGCAAGACGCGCCGGCGCGCTGGTAGCCGGCGAGCCCGAGTCGGAGGACCTGGGGGCCGAGTGGGCCAAGGCCGAAGAGCTGGTGCTGTCTAAGCTGCGCGAGCGGCTCGGCTTCGGGGAGCTGCGGTGGGCGGTCTCGGGTGCGGCGCCGATCCCGAAGGAGACGCTGGCGTTTTTCATCGGCATCGGTATCCCGATCACCGAATTGTGGGGCATGTCGGAGCTGAGTTGCATTGCTACCCTGAGCCATCCGCGCGATACACGGCTCGGTAGTGTCGGAAAGCTGCTGCCCGGGTTGGACTGCAAGATCGCCGAGGACGGCGAGTTCCTGGTGCGCGGACCATTGGTGATGAAGGGCTACCGCAAGGAGCCGGCGAAAACCGCGGAGGCGATCGACGCCGACGGGTGGCTGCACACCGGCGACATCCTCGATGCGGACTCAGACGGTTACCTGCGGGTGGTCGACCGGAAGAAAGAGTTGATCATCAATGCGAGTGGAAAGAACATGTCGCCGAGCAACATAGAGAACGCGATCCTGGCCGCGTGCCCGATGGTCGGCGCCATGGTCACCATCGGCGACGGGCGACCGTACAACACCGCGCTCATGGTCTTCGACGCCGAGTCGGTCGGTCCGTATGCAGCCCAGCACGGGCTCGCCGACGCCTCACCCGCTGCCCTGGCAGCCGACTCGGAGGTGATCGCGCGGATAGCGGCCGGTGTGGCCGAGGGCAACACCAAATTGGCCCGGGTGGAGCAGATCAAGCGCTTCCGCGTGTTGCCCGCCCTGTGGGAGCCCGGCGGTGACGAGATCACGCTGACGATGAAGCTCAAGCGCCGGCCGATCGCCGAAAAGTACGCCGCCGAAATCGAAGAGCTCTACGCAAGCGAGCCGGGTCCGGACATTCATGAGCCCACAACCGCGCAAACAGCACAATCGGCCTGAGAGGGATCGGTAATGGGCGCGCATCTGCCGACAATGTCGTGCTGATCCCGAGGACCAGCAGCCGCGGCCATCTCGCCGAAAACCTCGCCGCCGGATCACTGTCGCTGCAA